>Ga0075160_10001217_pt1 | contig 15820 bp, 7 predicted proteins | sample JI91814C2DNA_FD_70969 | JGI IMG/M metagenome (GOLD analysis project Ga0075160, IMG submission 70969) | Wastewater effluent complex algal communities from Wisconsin, to seasonally profile nutrient transformation and Carbon sequestration -... | ecosystem: Engineered > WWTP > Effluent > Algae... | reverse complement strand
GTTCACAACTTAGGAAGCGGACAAGTTTTAGAAGATTGTATGTTGAGTTGGAAAATTGTGGGGCATTTTAGGTATGGGAAATAACCGCAAACTTGTCATACCGTAGGAATCTCATAATTTGAGTAACCAAAGAGACTCCTTCGGAGTGACAACTTGTGTCATGCTACCCTATCAACCCCTTCACCTCATCAAAATTCAAACCACCATAATTTCCTGAACTCATTAAAAGTAAAGCGGAATTTTCTAAATTTTGGCTGAATAAAAAGTCTTTGAATTCGGTTGGATTGGTGTAAATTATCAAATCTTTTCTTTGGAACGATTCTGCAATTTGTTCACACGTTACTTCTTCCAAACGTTTGATTTTTACCGCATCGGGTGAATAGAAAACAACGGCAACATCGGCTGCGTCTAAAGCGCCTTGGTATTCCTTTAAGAACTCGGCATTTAAACTGCTGTACGTATGCAATTCTAAACAAGCGACTACTTTTCTATCTGGATATTGAGTTTTCACAGCTTTTGTAGTAGCTGAAACTTTACTTGGCGAATGCGCAAAATCTTTATAAGCGACTTTATTTGCTCTTTCGGCAATTTTTTCTAATCGTTTTGAAGCGCCTTTGAAACTGGCTATGGCTTCGTAAAATTCGGCTTCGTCTACTCCCATGCATTGACAAATCCATTTCGCACCAGCTAAATTGCTTAGATTGTGTGCTCCAAAAACTTCAATTGGCATTGCACCTTCTGGCGTTTCTAATAAAGTTGTTCCGTTTTCAACGGTATAACTTGGTGTTTGATAGGCAATTTTTCGGATTTGATTTTCGGTTTCTTCGGCTACTGATTTTACAGCTTCATCTTCTTCGTTGTAAACTAAAATACCGCCGCGTATGATTTGGTTGGCAAAAATTCTAAATTGTTCCACATAATTATCAAACGTTGGAAACACATTGATATGATCCCAAGCGATTCCAGACAACAAAGCAATATTGGGTTGGTACAAATGAAATTTTGGTCGCAAATCGATGGGTGAAGTCAAATATTCATCGCCTTCCAAAACAATAAAATCGTTGTTCTCGGTTAAATGCACCATCGTATCGAAACCTTCCAACTGTGCTCCTACCATATAATCCACTTCGATATTGTGATAATGCATCACGTGTAAAATCATCGAAGTAATGGTTGTTTTTCCGTGCGAACCTCCAATAACTACTCGGGTTTTATTTCTCGATTGCTCGTATAAAAATTCAGGATACGAATAAATTTTCAAACCTAATTCTTGAGCTTTCAACAATTCTGGATTGTCGGCTTTAGCGTGCATTCCTAAAATAATCGCTTCAATATCGGTTGTGATTTTTTCGGGAAACCAACCTTCTTCTTTCGGCAACAAACCTTTTTTCTCCAAACGTGATTTTGAAGGTTCGAAAATAGCGTCATCGCTACCTGTAACGTGATATCCTTTGTTGTGTAAAGCTAATGCTAAATTGTGCATGGCTGCTCCGCCGATTGCTATGAAATGTGTTCTCATTGTTCTTGTTTGTTGTTTATGATTTATTGTTTATGGTTAACTATCAACTACAAACAATAAACTACAAACTTTTTATTTTTCAAATTCTAGTTTTAACTTATTTGCTTTTGCTTTATCTTTTAACTTGTTCAAATATAAGTCATATAATTTTTCGAAAGTAGTTTTTGAATTACCAATTTCGTGTGCTTTTTTATACTGATTTTCTGCTTTTGCATACCGATTAAAATATACATCAATATATCCTTTTGCCAAATAACCATCGACTTTTGAAAGTACCATTAATTCATCGGCATATTTTTGTGCTTTTTTTTCGCTTCCGCCAATGATTCCTGGCAATTCGATATATAACATAACTAATGCCCAACGGGTTTCAATATGTTTTGCATCTAATTTAGCTGCTGTAATAAATGATTCTTCAACTTCATCAATCATTCCTAAAGCTTTGAATTTATTGGATTCTTTGGCTTTCATTCCGAGTGCGCCACCATATTTGTACCAATAGTTTGCTACTTTTGGAAAAGTATTTTTTAGTTTTTTATAGTTGCTAATTGCCTCATCCCATTTTTTCTGATGTCCTGCAATGTCACCCAAATATTCAAGTGTTTTAGAATGATTGGGTTGCACTTTTAAATATTCATTGAAAACTTTTTCGGCATCACTATATTTTTTTTGTGCATACAATTTCTCTGCCTTTTCAAACGTTGATTGAGAAAAGACTGAAAACGAAAGCAATAGAAAAAAGATTTGGATGCTTTTCATATGTTTATTTAATTTCTTGGCTTTGATAATTGTATGTTTTTACCACTAATGTTCAATTGAAAAACCATACTTGAACCTTCTAATAAAGTTTTATAATAGAACTGAACCTATTATTTTGGAAAACCGAAGTATGGTGACTAAGCCTTTCTTTTCTAGTCAGCATATTTGATAGATAATTCGTCTTCAAATCCAAAAATTGTCAAGGCTTGTTTTATTCTGTCAAACTTGCCCACATTGTCAATATTCGCTTCTATAAAATATGTTTCACTAATTGGAACTGCTTGTCTAAGTTCTCTTGTTTCTGGTGTTTTTGTCAAACTTAATCTTTCGCCGATTTCTGATGTGAAAAAGGTTTCAGGTTGCAAGTCGAATAGCTGTTTAAATACTTCAATATAAAGTTTTGCTACTTGTGTAACTTCAAGTTTTTGATTGAAGAAAATCGCATATTCTAACTTTTTGTGTTTTGGGTCTTCCGCATCAAAAATGTTAATTTCGTCATTAGTTGCTTCGAGTTCTATTTCGATTTCTGGAATTTCCCAAATTTTTAAAGAGCGTTCTGAAATTGTATTTGCTCTTTCTTCAATTTCAGACTTATCCCACTTCGATTTTTCTTTTAAATCTCTATTTAACCAAAGTCTACTGAAAATGTAGCCTTGCTCTTTACCATCAACATTCATTGATTTCTTGTCTAGGAAAGGTTTGTTACTTAATTTACCATTGTTACCTGAAAGAGTGAGATTACCAATTGTGTTAAGGTAATTTTCTTTAATCAAATTGTATTCGTCTGCACCTAGTTCTATTTTCCATTTTGGGTCAGGATTTTGCGGAAATATATGCTCGATTGTAATATCTGAATTGCCTTCAATCGCAACTGGTTCATTGTTTTGAAAATTTTCAAGTCGTTCTAACAAGTAGGTTCTATTTTTTGGTTTGATGTTATAAACGTCTTTTTCTTTTAGTGCGTTTACAGTTTCGGTATTTCTTGGAAAACGCTGAACACCTGACCTTTGTAATAAAGATTTTTGAATTGAAAATAAGTAATTATTAGTCTCAACTTTGTCATATAAACCCATAAATATTTTATTGAGTGCGTTTGACGGCAATCCCAAAATAAAGCGTCTGAATGTGAATGATTGAACTGTTGATAAAACCGAAATAAATGTTGTTTTATCAATTATGTCATTTGAAAAATCTTCATAGACTTTCATTAAGAAGGGAAATGCAACATTAATTTCTAATCTGTTAATGTACTCAAGTTGAGTTCTTATTAATTTGTCAGGCTCGTTCTTTGGATTTGTTAACTTATTGTAATATTTAACTAACGATTTTAATTCTGTTAATACAAGTTCTAATTCGTCAATGGTTGAAGTTGGATATTTTTCTTTGAATTTTGCATAAACGTCTCCCTTATTTGGAATTTCTTTATTTTTGAGCGTCAAATAATCACGAATAAATTCTGAAACTCTTGTTTTATTTAAGGTTTCATCCTTTGCGTTTCTCTCAATTACTTCCCAATAACTTTTGTAAATTCTGTCTTGATTTGCTCTTGAAAGTCCCATTAATATGAAATTTCTAATTAGGTCTGCTTGTGATAATTCAAGTCCTGTCGAATTCAAACTTTCAAAAATTCTTTGTGGATTGTCTTTTTGTCTGTCAAGAGCAATATCAACGAAGATTAGCTTTGAAAGTCCACGTTGAATAACTGCAATGTTCTCCGCATTTATTGCTGCTCTGAAATAATCAAAATTTTCAATAATTTTTGAGTAGCCTTTAAAATCTTCACCATCTGTTGAGTTGAGAATGTGTCGAAGTGCTTCTTTGTTGTTCTCGGTTGGTTTAAGTTTTAACTTTTCTTCTTCGGGGGCAAATTCATTTATCAAATAGGTTTTCTGAATGCGGTTGACCAACATTTGGTTGTCAAGTTTCTTTGCAAGTCGGTAAAGTGCAATGTAAATTAAGGTAATAGTTGTTAGCCTTTGTTGCCCATCAATTATGGTTAATTCGGTCAAACCCGAAGCTGTATAAACGTCATCGTGAACATAAACTATACTTCCAATAAAGTGAGCGTTTGTCTTGTCGTTCTTCCCAGTCTCAATTATGTCATGAAGTAATTGTTTACATTGGAGAAGTGTCCAATCATAATTTCTTTGATAAACAGGAATAGCAAATGTCGTTTCATTTGTCGCTAAAAACTTATCTACCTTGGTTTCGTTTGCTTTCATATTTTATTTCTGAATATATGATTGTTTAACACGTCACAGAGTAAGGCAAAACTTCACTTTTACAAGTAATAATATTATCGCCTTTTACTTTTAACCTTTGCTTACGCAAATTTTTTTTGTGCCGATTTCATTTTTCAAAAATAGTGAAATGATTTTAGTTAATTTTACTTGCAAATAATTTATTTTAGTAGCGTCCCAACCTTTTACTGATTTTTAAACTCTATTATTAAAAACATTATATTATGCGTAAAATATTATTTCTTTTAATTTTAATTTATTCCTTCAATTTATTCGCTCAATACGATGATAAATGGAATCAAGTCTATCAGTTAGAGTTGGATGGTAATATCAAATCAGCTCAAGAAAGGGTTGGAGAAATTTACAAAAAAGCAAAGCGAAAAAAGGATGAAACGCAAATCATCAAATGTTTTTTCTATTTATCAAAATTCGAACAAGTTTTTGATGAAAAAGCACAGACTGCCATAATCACAAATCTTCAAGATGAAATTAATACCGCTAAGCCGGTTTCAAAAGCGTTACTAAACTACATCTATGCAACTATTTTAGAAAAATATTACCAAGAATTTTCATATCAAATTAGAAAATTAACACCATTAGAAATTCAAAAAAGTAAAGATTTTTTAATTTGGACTTCTTCTGATTTTGAAAAAGAAATCGAAAAAACATATGCTTCCTATTTAGAAGATGAAGAACTATTACGAACTTCTTTTTTAAGCTCCTACAAAGATGTTTTTGATATTTCGCCAAGTGTTGATGCTAAAAATTTTAGTGTTTATGACTTTTTATCTCAAAAATGTATCGCTTATTATCAATCAAAAATAAAAAATTGGTACTATAGTGAGAAAAGACCAACTTCAAAAGATATCACTTTATTATATGAAGAACCAAAACTCTTTCTTGTTCAAAAATTCAATCATTTAAAAGATGAAAATTTAAAACAACTCCTTAAAATTCAACAACAAAACGAGGACTATTTTTATAAAAATAATCCCGAAAAAACCGACGAAAATTATTTTGAACGTTTGCAACTTCTAAATGAAATTTATTTAGATTATAACTTGTTTTTAACCAAAACATACGCACTGGAAAAAAAGACTACAAATTTGTTTTTAAAACAATCGCTGCGAGTGGTTAGAGTAAAACATTATCAAAGTCATAGTTTTAAAAAAGATGAAAAAAACTTATATAAAAACGCCTTAACTTTAATAGATACAATACTAAGTACAAAAATAAATAATAACGCTTTAGCCGATGCCGAAACTGCTAAGAACGATATTTTGAAAAAAAGTGTCTTATTGAATTTGCCAAAAACTGCTTATCCAAACCAACACAATAGAGCAAAAATCAGTTTCAAAAATGTAGATTCTATCACAATTTATTACTATCAATTACCGCATAAATGGAACCATCTTTTTGAAAATAATTATTATAGAAACGATTTTAAAGTCAATAAAGATTCGGTTTTAGCTGATTTGCGAAGTAAAAATATTCCTTTAAAAAAACAAGTTGTTAAACTTCCAAATAAAAAAGATTACTTTGAATATTCGACCGAATTTTTACTAGAAAAATTAAACATCGGAAATTATTTAATTTATATAGAAACGGCAAACGAATCTCCACTAGATAAAAACGCTTTTGCTTATCAACGATTGCACGTTACTGATATGTTTATAATTGAAGACGACGAGGATACCAAAGATGTTTTTTATACCTATAATCGAAAAACAGGCAAGCCACTTGAAAATATTACGTACAAAAACGAAGATGAAAACACCAAAAGTAACGCTTTAGGTAGCGCTTTTTTTAATCCGAAAAAATACGACAAAGACAAAAAATACTCTAACATTATCAATATTTTTCATCAAAATGATACAATCTCATCAACATACAATCGAAATTTTATTTACGAAAATAGATTTGACGAAAAAGACGATTATGATGATTTTGAAGCAAAAGCTATGGTTTATTTTGACCGAGCCATTTATCGTCCTGGACAAAAAATGTATTACAAAGGCATTCTAATTCAAAATTTGAATGATAAAAAAAGTGTTGTGCCATTTGTAAGTATTCATGTAACCATAAAAGGTAAAAATTATGCTGTTTTAAAAGAATTTGATGTTCAAACAAACGAATTTGGAAGTTTTTCGGGTGAATTTGATATTCCAAAAAATGTATTAACAGGCGAGTTTAGCATTGAGATTGATCAAGCTGATACGATAGAAATTGATGAGAACTATTATGATAAAGAAGAAGAAGAGCACAAATTTTGGGACAATGTTGACTTTGATTCAACTAACTTTAACTTTAAAGTTGAAGAATACAAACGTCCAACATTTGAAGTAAAGTTTGACGAAATCAAAGAAAATTATACTCTCGGCGACACCATTAAAATCAAAGGAAATGCAAAAGCCTTGGCAGGAAATAACCTTACAGATGCAAAAGTAGTTTATTCGGTTTCTAAACACATTTCGGCTGATAAATATTATCCAAATCAACCAAATTTTATTACTAAAGAAATTACAACCGATGCAAAAGGCGATTTTAGTATTGAATTTGTTGCAACCGATTCGTTAGTTGCTCATGTTGACGTAAAATCGTTAAGATTTAACATCAATGCCGATGTAACAGACACTAACGGAGAAACTCGTTCGGCTTCGCAATCGGTAATTGTAGGCAAAGAAATGTTGCAATTGGATTTGCAAATAGGTTATGAATTGTTTGTAGAAGAAGAAAATTCAGTTACCATAAACGCCTCAACGTTAAACAATTATCCAATTGACGCAAAAGGAACTTTGAAAATTTATGAAATTCAGAAGAAAAAATATCTCAAAAGCAGATTGTTTTCTGTTCCTGAAATTCAAGGTTTTTCTCGTGCCGAATTTGAGCAACTGTTTCCTCATGAACCTTATGATTTAACCGATTATGAAACGAAAGAAGTTTTGGTAAAAACCCTATCTTTTGACACAAAAAACAGTAAACAAGTTCGTTTGGATTTTCTAAAAAATTATAGAAATGCAATATTTAAAATTACTATTGAAGCATTCGATGCAAACAATAATTTGATTAAAAAGGAAAGAGGTTTTCGTTCTAAATCAAAAAAATATCCTTTTTCGGATGAAAAATTGTTTACCATTAAAGATATTTCGGACAAAAAATCTGATTTTTATACATTTGAAATTCAATCGGTTATTCCAGATATATATGTAACTTCTCGTTTATATATTGATGAAGAACTCCATAAAAATAGACAAACCCTTCAACTGAACAACATCGCTATTTTTAAATTTCCAAAAAATAACGACTATAAAAACAGACTCACTTTTCATTTTTCGAGTGTTTGGGAAAATCAAGGATTTGAAGAACAATACACTATTAATAAAGAGTTAACCGACAACAAACTCGACATTGCTGTAGAAAGTTTTAGAACAAAAATTGTACCTGGTAGCACTGAAAACTGGTCGTTTAAAATTCTAAATCAACAACTCGAAGCCGAAGTTTTGGCAAGTATGTATGATCAATCGTTAGACCAATTTGCAACTAGTAATTGGCAAAATGCAGTGTTTTATAACTATATTGATGTAAATACACCCACTATAGAAAGTAGAACTCTAACCCAGTCATTGACTATTGATAATTTCAAAACCAACAAAAACTATTATGTTTTCTATCCATCAAAACCCGATTTAAAATGGTTTGGTTTCGATTTTAACAACCCAAATGACGAGTGGACTTTAAAACAATATCACAAAACTATCCAATCAAAAGTAAAAACAAAATTACCTAAAAATTCAAAATTCATTTCAGGAATTGTTATGGATGAACTTGGTCCAGTTGCAGGAGCAAATGTAGTAGTACAAGGAACAAATAGAGGAACAACTACCGATTTTGACGGAGAGTTTCAAATTGAAGCGGCTAAAGGAGAAACTTTAGTGATTTCTTTTATTGGTTATTCCACAAAAACAATTTTGATTGATAATAGCAAAGAATATACAATAAGTTTAAAAGCTTCGGAAGCTGCACTTGAAGAAGTTATCGTTGTGGGTTATGGAATTTTTGACGAACAAGCCAAGACTGCAATTGCGTATGGCGATGAAGGAGGTGTTTTAGATGATGATGGTGTTTATGATCGTCCAAACGCATCAATTTTACAAACTTTGCAAGGGCAAGCGCTTGGTTTAAACATGAAAAGCTCTTCTGGAACTCCTGGTGGTAGAAATAATGGTTACATAAGAGGAAGTAATTCCATAAGCAACAATACAAACCCATTAATTATTGTTGACGGTGTGCCAATTACAGGCGATGAATTTAGAAAATTAAATGCAAACGACCTTGAAAATATTTCTGTTTTAAAAGATGCGGCTGCAACCTCAATTTATGGAAGCAGAGGAGCAAACGGTGTCATCATCATTACCACAAAAAACGCTTTAAAAGAACTAACTCAAGTTAAAACTAGAACAAATTTTAATGAAACCGCTTTCTTCTATCCTAATTTAAAAACGGATGAGAACGGAAAAATTTCGTTTAGTTTTACCACGCCTGAATCGCTAACACAATGGAAATTGCGCCTATTTGCACACAATAAAAAAGCAGAAACAGGCTCTTTTGAATCAAGTATTATAGCCCAAAAAGATGTAATGATTCAAACAAACATGCCTCGTTTTGTTCGTGAAAAAGATGAAATTACATTAACTGCTAAAGTGGTTAATTTAACTACTGAAATCAAATCAGGTAATGCCATGTTATTGCTATTTGATGCAACCACTATGGAGCCTATTGATGCAATTGCGAAAAATAATTCCAATGTAAAAGCTTTCAATTGTAAATCAAAAGAAAGTGTTCCTGTTTCTTGGACAATAAGAATTCCAGAAGGCGTTCAAGGATTACAATATAAAATCGTAGCCAAATCAGGTAATTTCTCTGATGGTGAAGAAAATATTTTACCTGTAATGAGTAATCAATTCTTACTTACAGAAAGCATTCCGATTTGGGTTAAAGGAAATTCAAAAAAAGAATATGTATTTGATAACCTTAAAAACAACAATTCGAAAAGTTTAAAAAACCATTTGTTTACTTTAGAATATACTTCAAACCCAACATGGCTTGCGCTTCAATCATTACCGTATTTAATGGAATATGAACATGAATGTGCGGAACAAACTTTCTCAAGATATTACGGAAACTTTATCGCTTCTGAAATTATAACTAGTAATCCAAAAATAGCTGTTTTGTTTGAGTCATGGAAAAACAATCCGAAAGCGGTTTCAAAGCTTACTCAAAATGAAGAATTAAAGTCTATCGTTTTAAATGAAACTCCGTGGTTATTAGATGCTGAAAGCGAAGAAATAAAAAACAAACGTTTAGCGCTACTGATGGATTTAAAAAGCATGAAAGAATCGCAAGAAAAAACCATCAAAAAAATAGAAGAAAAACAACTTGATTCAGGTGGATTTTCCTGGTTTGATGGCGGAGAAGAAAATATTTTTATCACCCAGCATATTGTTTCAGGCTTTGGGCATTTAAGCAAATTATTTCCAGAGAAAAAATCGGAATTTAAAAATATAACTTCAAAAGCAATTCCATATTTAGATAGCAAATATATAAGTCAAAGTACGCTTAATAATGACTTTATTAACTATTACACATATTCGAACTTGCACTATTTATATGCTAGAAGTTTCTATTTGGAAGAATTTCCAATTTCTAAAAAAATAGATTCTATTATTAACGTTCAAAAAGTTGAATTTAAAGCCAATTGGATAAACTATTCTTTATACCAAAAAGGTTTATTAGCTTTAACGATGAATCGATTTGGTGACAAAAAATTCGCAGAGAAAATCATTTCAAATTTAAAAGAAACTGTTGCTCGAAATGATGATTTTGGCATGTATTGGATTGAAAACAAGAATGGGTATTATTGGTACCAATCGGCAATAGAAACTCAAGCTTTATTGATAGAAGCCTTTTCTGAAATAGAAAAAGACAAAAAGTTTGTAGATGAAATGAAAGTTTGGCTGTTAAAACAAAAGCAATTGAAACATTGGCCAACTACAAAAGCCACATCAGAAGCCGTTTACGCTTTATTATTGCAAGGAACTGACTGGACAAATAGTATGGATAATACCAAATTTAAAATTGGAAACGAAAAAGTGTTATCAAAAAAATTATCAGAAAAAGATAAAGAAGCCACTACAGGTTACATTAAAATCAATTGGAAACCTGAAGAAATTTCGAAAGAAATGGGACAAATATCCGTTGAAAACAAATCGGATGTCGCTGGTTTTGGTGGATTGTATTGGCAATACTTTGAAGATTTAGAAGCGATAAAATCAGATAGTACCTCAGCGCTTTCGATTACCAAAAACCTTTATAAAAAAGTCAAAACTTCAGAAGGAGACAAACTTGTGGACATAAATTCTGAGAATGTAAAAATTGGTGATTTAATTACCATTCGACTAATAATTAAAACGGATAATGATTTAGAATTCGTTCATTTAAAAGATTTAAGAGCATCTTGTTTTGAACCCGTTGATGTAATTTCGAAGTATGAATGGAAAGATGGTATTAGTTTTTATAGAAGTACGAAAGATGTGGCCACTCATTTCTTTTTTGACCAGATTAAAACCGGAACTTATGTTTTAGAATATGATGTGAGAGTAAATAATTCAGGAGTATTTAATGACGGAATTGCAACAATACAAAGCATGTATGCGCCAGAATTTTCTAGTCACTCAACACACACAAAAGTAAATATCCAAAAGTAAACCACAAAAAAAACGTCCCGAAAAATTGGGACGTTTTATTATTTAGAATTAAACCTACATGGTTTTAAAAACCTTTCAGGTTAATTTATTCTTACTTCACAATTGTCATTTCGTCAACAATATGTTTTGCTCCTGAGAAATTCTCAATTACCCATAACACATAACGAATATCGACATTAATTGTACGCTGTAATTTTTTATCAAAGATTACGTCACCCGCCATAGCTTCGATGTTTCCGTCGAATGCTAATCCGATTAATTCTCCTTTTCCGTTTATTACTGGCGAACCTGAATTTCCTCCTGTAATATCGTTGTCTGTTAAGAAATTAACATGTAAAGAACCGTCTTTATCTGCATAACGACCAAAATCTTTATTCGCATTCATTTCTAATACTCTTTCTGGCAAGTCAAATTCTAAATCTCCTTTTTTGTATTTTTTAACTTGACCTTCTAATGTAGTATAGTTATTAATTTTGGCATCATTGCGTTTGTCAGCTGGTAAAGAACGAACTTTGCCGTATGTTAAACGCAACGTTGAGTTAGCATCTGGATATTTGATTTCAGCCATTTTAGACTCTCTTAATCCTTCCACTAATAAACGGAAAGAAGCACCAAAATCGTTTTGCGCTTTTATTAACTCTTCACTTCTTTTTCCAAAATGAGTTATTAAATCATTAGAAAGTGCATATAATGGATCATTAACTAATAAAGCTTCTGTTGGTATATCTAAAAATGCTTTTACTTTATCTTTTGACGTAAAAATACTTAAATCAAATGCAGCATTTACATATTTAGTAAAGTCTCCATTGTTCTCTTTAGCTAATTTTTCAACCATTGGAGCTAAAGTATAACCTGCCTTTTGGCTATACAAACTTAATTGTGCAGCTAAAATATCTTTCTCGGCAGGAATATGTAATTCTTTGTACATTTCATCTACCATTTCTAAAATAGCTGGAGCCATTTGTGCTCTTTTTGCTGCATCTGCTTTAACGTAAACATCGAATTGTCTTCCTAAACCTCTACTAACTGTTCCAAAAGCAGAAGTTCTGAATAATTGTTGTAAATAATTATCATGACGCGATTTTTCATTCGTCATCTCATAATATTTGTTAATTGTAGGAACGACATTACCATATTTTGCTATGTTAGCAGGTTTGTTAGCCCATTTGTGAAATTTAGCTTCTTGAGCTGCTTTTGTTTTTGCAGTACCAAATTTAGATAACGCATCGATCATTCCTTGACGGTTTTTCCAATAGTTAGCAACTCCTGCAAATTTTGAAGCATAGATTAGGTTTAAAGCATCCGATTGAACCATGTATTTTTTCATGTTGTCCATTCCTGTTTTTGAACCTTCAACCCAAGCAGGGTAAGCAAATTTTACGTTTTGCTCAATTCCACCTGCTGGCATCCAACGGTTAGTTCTACCTGGATAACCTAAAATCATAGCGAAGTCATTTTCTTTAATTCCACCAATATTTATTGGTAAATGATGTTTTGGTTGTAAAGGAACATTATTTGTAGAATAATCTGCTGGATTTCCGTTTGCATCAGCATACACTCTGAATAAAGAGAAGTCAGCTGTGTGACGTGGCCATTCCCAGTTGTCTGTATCGCCACCAAATTTTCCTAAACTTTCTGGTGGTGTTCCAACTAAACGAACATCTTTGTAATCTTGGTAAACGAAATAGTAATATTCGTTCCCTTGGAAAAACGGACGAACAGAAACCGTATATTTTCCACCTTCGTTATTTTCTTTTTCAATTTTAGCGATTTCAGCATTGATTGCTTTTTCTCTATCTGCTTCGCTCATTGTAGGATTTACAACAGACAAAATTCTTTTTGAACAATCATCCATCCGTACAAAGAATCGCACGTATAAACTTGACGGTTTTAATTCATCTGCTCTGTTTTTTGCCCAATACCCATTTTTTAAATAATTTTTTTCTGCTGATGATAATTCTGCAATTGCATCATACCCGCAGTGGTGATTGGTTAACACTAATCCGTCTTTAGAAATCATTTCGGCTGTACATCCACCGTTAAATTGCACGATTGCATCTTTTAAACTGTGGTTGTTAATACTGTAAATTTCTTCGGCTGTTAATTGCAAGCCCATTTTTTGCATATCGCGGTGATTTAAACGCTCTATGAACATTAAAAACCACATTCCTTCATCAGCTTTTACCGTAGCTGGTATAAGCATTATTAGAGAAACGACAAATAATACTAATTTTTTCATAATAAATACATGTTCTTTTAATTTGTGTTGCGAATATACTTAAAAATACGGTTTTTATAAAATTATCGCACAAAAATCAGATTAGAATGAAATAATTTTAACTTTTTATTGCCATTATGATATAAAATTCAAAAAACGTATCAAAAATTAATTTAAAACTATAACTAATCTAATAACAAGATTTTACAATGAATGTAGATCTTGAATGAAGCTCTAATTGAATTTTTATTACTCAACTTCAACCAGAAACACAAAATGATTTTTAACACAGTCTAACCAACTGAAAACTGTTTATTGATTACACATCATCAAAATCAATTTTTATAGTTGCAGTTGTTGGATGAGCCTGACAAGCCAAAGTTAATCCTTCAGCAATCTCTGAATCCGTTAAAATTTGATTTTTCTTCATATCGGCAGCACCTTCGGTAATTTTACAAATACAGCTACTGCAAATACCACCTTGACAAGAATATGGTACATCCAAACCTTGTTTTAAAGCCGCTTCTAATAAGGTTTGTTTCTGACTCATTTCGAAAGTTGTTTCTTCGTCATCTACTAAAACTGAAATTTTAGTGTGGCCTTCTAATCCTTCTGATGAAGGACTTTCTCCAAAGGATGATGTAGAAAACAACTCGAATTTTATATCGGCATTTGAGATGTTGCTTTCTTTTAAAGTGCTTGAAACGAGATTGATCATTTCTTCCGGCCCACACAAATAAAATCTTGAAAACTCCATTTCGGCATGTTTGATTTTCAACACAAAATTTACAGCCGATTTATCAATTCTACCAAACAAAGCATTGTCTGCCGTAGACTGACTGTAAACATATTGCACAAACATACGGCCTACATATTGCAATTGTAAATCGTGTAATTGGTTGTGGAAAATGGTATCTTTCTCCGATTTATTTCCGTAAACCAATACAAAAGTACTGTTAGGTTCTTCTTCTAAAACGGTTTTTAAAATCGAAAAAACAGGAGTTATTCCGCTACCAGCTACAAAAGAGGCGTAATTTTTCTGGCGTTCTACTTTTGGCTCAAAGGTAAATTTTCCCTCAGGCGTTCCAACTTCGATTACGTTTCCAATCGCTAATTTTTCATTGGCAAACTTAGAAAAGAATCCAGTTTTGATGGCTTTCACAGCAATTCGCAATTCGCCACTTTTTGGAGAAGAACAAATTGAATAGGCTCTTCTAATTTCTTGTCCGTCCAACGTAACTTTTAAGGTTACGTATTGTCCAGCGACAAAAGTGTAGTATGGTTTTAATTCGTCTGGAACATTAAAAAGAATTGAAACTGCATCAGCCGTTTCTTTGATGATTTCTTTAATGCTTAATTTATAAAATGATGACATTTGATTTAATTTTTTACAAAAATACTATTTATCAAGAAAATAGAAGAAAGAAAATAGAAAATAGATTTCAGGATTTTATTTTAACCACAAGGAACACAAAGAAGGTACAAAGTTCACTAAGATTTTGGATTTTTGGATGTTGAAAATTCATGTATTTTGGAACACAGATTTATAAAATTATTGAAATAGTTATAATCTTTTATGGACTTAATAAGGTACTACTTGTTACGCTTTTTATATTCTTCTATTATTTTTAAGGTTTAATTTTCTCATTTTGAATTTTTTGTTTGAACTTGATTTTTGATTTTGTCCTTGCCATTGTCTTTCCGCACTTGATAGGAATCTCCTACGAAGTAGCCTAACTTTTGAGCGAAGCGAAAATAATTGTACTTTATTTTTGAATTTGTTCTTGTTCTTGAATTTGAAAAAAACACTTAAGAATGTTATGCATAAGAAAATTATGTATATATTTGTTTCTGAAATTTAGAGTAAAATGAAAAATTCGCAATTATACAAAGGCAGTTTAAACACCATCATCATGAAGCTTTTAGAAGAAAAAGGTAGAATGTATGGCTATGAAATTACGCAAAAAGTAAAGGAAATCACCAAAGGCGAATTGAATATTACCGAAGGCGCATTGTATCCTGCGTTACACAAATTAGAAGCCGAAGGTTTGTTAGATGTTGAGGTAGAAAAAGTAGATAATCGTCTAAGAAAATACTACAAACTCACTGAAAAAGGTACAACAGAAACGGTTAATCGTTTGTCTGAATTAGAAGAATTTATCAAAAACATGCAATCTATTGTGAATCCAAAATTGAGTTATTAAGATGAAGTTGACAGAGGAACAAATCACCTACATCGAAAACTACATCAAAAGTTTCGATATCAAGTATTATGAAGTCTATATGGAAATTTTAGACCACATGATTTTGAGTGTGGAAG
>Ga0075160_10001214_pt1 | contig 15833 bp, 12 predicted proteins | sample JI91814C2DNA_FD_70969 | JGI IMG/M metagenome (GOLD analysis project Ga0075160, IMG submission 70969) | Wastewater effluent complex algal communities from Wisconsin, to seasonally profile nutrient transformation and Carbon sequestration -... | ecosystem: Engineered > WWTP > Effluent > Algae... | reverse complement strand
CGTACCGAGCGCCGCGTCTGACCCGGGATCCCGCAAGAGCTCCCAGCGCAGCCCCTGGAGCTCCTGCGCCGACGGATCGATGCACACGATGATTCTCAGGAAGCTTCCCGACGCCTGGGCGGCTGTCACGACCTGGGCGAACCGCTGTGCGACCTCGCGGTCGGCGAGCAGTTGCCCGGCCAGCGTCTGGCCGTAGCGGTCGTGCAGGCCCTCCACCTGCAGAAGCCCCGCTGGATCGAGGGCCGCTGGACCGCGCACGGGGGCCACCTGCGCCTGGCTGTCGGGGTCGCTGTGGATCAGCTCGACCTGATACGTGTCCGCGATCCGGTGGATCGAGATGCTCAGGGTAAAATACGCGGTGTCCAATCCACGGTCCTATCGTCTCGCGCGCCCAAGAATCACCATCGTACCCTCGCACGATCGCCAGTGCGATGCAAGCGCGCGAGCGCCCCGGGGACCACCTGACGTGGCGTAGGGGTTCAAGGGCCCGGGCCAATCGATCGCCACGAGGTCGGCATTACCGTCCTCCTTGAGGATGGCGGTCGCGCCCTGTCGATCGAGGTCGCCAGCCGGGTTGTTCGAGGTCGGCAGCAGCCGCTGCTGGCCGCTGCTGGCCTTGGAGGCAGGTGGCCCGTGCATCGGTGATCGCTGCGATCGGTGGTGTTAAAAATACCAGCACCCGCCACACCGCCGATGCCGCCCAGACCGTCCGTGTCGGCCAGCCCGCCGGACCCTCCCCGACTGTCCGCCGCGACGAGATGGTCGCCAACGACCCCGCCCGCGCCCGTAGCCTAACCACCGCCGCCGACGACGCGTACGCCCAGGCCGGCCCCAACTACGCCCACCTCCGCCACGAGCTCGCCGCCCGCCGACCGACCTCGCGCTAGCGCGGCACCGCCGCCTCACCGCGTCAGGCCTGAGTGCGGCGCACACGCGATATCGCACATTCGGGCGAAGCGGCCCACAACAGAGGTCGGACTCCAGCGCAGCCCCACAATCGTGTAGGCTCGGTACGTGCAATCCACCGATCCCTTCGTGACGACGGCCGCACGTGGTGATATCTCGGCGAGAGAGCCAACCGAACTTCCCCGCGGATCGACGATCGGAAGATACGTACTTTCACGCCAACTCGGTGTCGGTGGTAGGGGGGTCGTCTATGCTGCGTACGACCCTGAACTCGATCGAAGGGTCGCGCTCAAGCTATTATTGCCTGCACTCGGGAGCGATGGCGCGGCTATCACATCCCAGGCGTCAAGCCGGGATGCTTCGCTACACGGCTGTCACGGTTCCCCTGGACCTGTCACGCCACCGAGGAGGCGTAACTGGTCCAGGTAGTCCGCAGGAGTGCCGTGGACAGTCACCACCTACGGCGCGTACTTGAGGTGCTTGAAGTGGGCCTCGATGTGGGAGCTGTCGTCGCCGACGCGGGGGCGACTGAAGGAGCGGCGGACGCCGATGGCGTCCAGCAGATCGGCGACGGTCCTCAAGGTCGCGGCGGCGCCGCGATCGGCGTGGACGGTGAGGTCGGCGTGGTCCCGGCCAGCTCGCGACGCCGAGGTCGACGCCGTCCAACTCGCGGACCTTGGCGCCACACCAAGCACCGCGCCGCGCCGAGGTCGACGCCGGCGCTCCGATCAGTGGGGGCGGCCGAGCTGAGGCGCTCGCCGGGAATCGTCCGATCCTGTTCGCCGCCCCCGTCCCCGAGGACCTCGCCCGCGCCCTTCACGGCCCCGACGCGTCGCCCTCGATCCTCTGCTCAAGGGCATCTCCTGACCCACTGCTGCACGCCAGCGGTACCTCGAGCACTTCTCGTTTCCGGGATATTCCCGCCATGGACTTACCGTCGTTTTCGTAGTAGCATGCCCCTGCATGAGCGGAGCAGGGACAAGTGCAGGAATCGATTTCCAGGAACGGGTAGCCGCGTTATACTTTGCAGCGATGCTGAGCAGCCGATCACTGCTCCCTGGACTGCCAGAAGCCGAGGAGATTACCAGCATTGCATTCGAGACCTCCGACCCTGTAGACGATTTCCGTGTCGAGCTCTCGGATAAATCAATTATCTACTTCCAGGCCAAACGCTCTCTCAGTTTTTCATCCCTGCCTACCTCGGAATTGTACGATGCGCTTCGTCAATGCATCCGCCAGTTCATCAAGAGTCCCGGCAACCACGACTTGCTAGTGCTCGCAGTCTCCCCCGACGCGTCGTCGCGGGTGAGAGAGGTGCTGCCCGAACTCCTGGACAGATATCGTCAACATCAAGACGGCCCAGACACCACCACGCTGAATAAAACCCAAGAAGAGACCCTCACTCAGTTCCGCGACCTGATTTCGGCGCTCCTCTCCGCAGAAGGTCATCCGGCGTGGAGCCCAGACACCTTCGCCTCGTTTGCGCGGTCGCTCAATGTCTTCACGTTCGACATCGACACAAGCGGATCCCATGAAGTGGTCGCTCAGCTACTCCTCGAGCCCCTCAGCAAGTACCCGAGCTCCCTGCTCTGGACAAAGCTGATCTCCCTCGCCCTCGACGCTTCGAAGAAGCGACGTCGATTTGATCGTGGCGGCTTGCGTACGACGTTAAAATCCTATCTACGCCCTGAACCCACCGTCGGACAGCCAGATCCCGCGGATGAACAGCGAGAATGGTCCGCGACTTTTACCAATATGGGGCCTCCTTCGGTCGCCAATGACGTGCTCCTCGCCGTCTTGACCTCGCCTGATTCCGACCGCCCGCTCACACTGTTTCAGGTGGCGCGCTTCGCCGCGGACGACAGAGCGCGTGTTCGCTACAAGGACGGCATGTTCACGGCCGGTGTGTTCTCCGGCAAAGTCCTCCTTCGCGCCGCAACATGGGCCGGGATGGCGCGCTTGATCGAGTTGCGGCCTGAGGTAACGACCGAGAAGACGGTCACGATCATTGAACCCAACGAGGGCCCGCAAGATGAATCGTTTCATCTGACCGAGCGCCAGATTGCACTGGCATCTCTCCTGGAATCAGGTGTCAAGGGTCTGGAGTGCTTGAGATGCGGCCGCTTCGTCCTCCAGGAGCAGGCCCTCACCGTCGAGATCGACGAGGATGGGCATAATCATCAGGCTGGCGTCGTGCACGACCGGTGTCATCGCCCCTGCGATCGCGTCCTCGGAACGCTCAACAACGAGCAGGCACGAACGCTGCCGAGTGACTTCGATATCCCCGCGTGGATCCGCCTCGAAAAGAGTGGACAGGGTGCTTCTGCCTCGATCAAACAGGCCAAGCGCCTCGGCCACAGACTGGCCAAGATCGTCTGGAACCCCGACAATGAACAGGAGTGGACCAAGAACTGGTGTGTGGAAATCGAATTGGCGAGTGGCCACTGCCACTACGCCACGACTCGTGGGAAGCTCATAAGATTATCCCAGAGCGACGCGCGACGCAAGAGCGCCGAGATGCAGACGCAGATGGAGGCTATGCTCCGCACAGGGCGACCGTTCCAAATGACGACGGTGTCGGGAAAGATGGGAAACGACGAGACGGTCATCGATTTGCACAAGCTCAAGGACGCGGACGAAGAGGTGTCTTTCGTCCGTGCCGTCCGTGCCGTCTTGGTGACAAGGGAGATCTTGCGGCGATATCCACCAAAAAACTTCTACGCCCCTTTGCTTTATCTAATCGACCCGATCACGGAGGACCCGATCGATCTCGGGGGAGTTCGCTCATTTTTCAGCGATCCAACGATCGTGCCCGAATTGATCCTTCGCTGGCGGAAGGCCGGCTTCTTCAAGGGAGAGTACAGTGCCCGAATCATTGGCAGCGACGCTGAATTCGATCGAATGACCACCCGCGCGATCGAGGAAGGACGCCGTATCGTAATCGATCCGGAGTTCGACGAGCAATGGTTCCTTTGCAGCGGGGGCGAGGTCGAGAACATCAATGTGCTGCTCAACAACGCGCGGCGACCGGCACTGGCCCTCGTAGAGCACCGACAGGCAAGAAAAATCGGTCGCAACGATCCGTGTCCATGCGGCTCCGGCAAGAAGTACAAGCGCTGCTGCTGGCTCACGGAATCGAGCTAAACACGAGCTAAACGCGGAGGTCATGCTCCGCGTTGCGACCGCCACGCATCGACTTCGCCGGCCCGCCGAGCTCGACAGCATCGTTCGCCTGTACTGGCCCAGCGTGACAGCGCCCGCCTTTGCATCCGCCCCGCCGGTCGCTGCCGATCACAAGTCGGCGAATCGCGCTGTCGATGGCGCTCACCCGGGTCCACCTGGCTAATCCGTGGGACACCCGCTCCGGCACCTTCACCGCCCGTCTGGAGGCGTCACACCCCCTCGGTGGCGTAACGCCTTCGGGAGGGTCGTAGAGGCCGCAGGGTGGCCAGCGGGCGGACCAGGGGTGGCCCGCCCGTTGACCGGGTGACGGTAAGCCGCAGGGGCGTTCCGGAGCAATCCTGCCGACTTCCTGAGCAGTCGCGCGTGGCCGTGCGGATGCAGGGCGGGCGCCATCCCCGCATGCGCACGGCGCGGCACTGTTGGCGCCGAGGGCGCCTTCCGTGAGCCGCCCGCCTGCGACGACAAATCCCCGTCGCGCGCCACCGGCGTGCAGGCCCTCGAATTCCCGCGCGAGGCACGGCCCACGTCGTCCGGAGCCGGCGTGACGCCTGGCTGACGGCGATGGCGACCACGACACACTCAGGGTGGTGGCGCCTCCTGCGGGAGGCCGGTCGTCTTGCTGAAGCTGCGGCGGATCCGCGGACGGCGACACTCGATCGTGCGGTGTTCGCCGGGCGCGACCGCGGCGAGCGCGGCGAGCAGCGCGTCGGCGCCGGCCCTGTCCTTCGGCCGTACGATCAATCCCATCGTTCGTCGGCCACGACGAACCACCTCGACGAGCATGTCGACGATGTCCAGCGCCTGCGCGTGGCCCTGGACCAGCGCCTCGAAGGCGGGTTCGGGGAGGTTGTGCAGTGTGTCGCGCGGGAGGGTCCGCAGCACGACGAAGGCCGGCTGCTCCTCGCCGCAGCCCTTGCCCGGCTGCCACGCCGGGGCCGGACGCCAGTCGAGCACATCGAGATAGAGGTTGCCACCGGGCAGGAAGTGCTCTGGCTCCCGCGCGGGGCCGCTGTGCAACACGACATACCGGAACTCGACGTTGTTGCTTCCGACATCGTAACGCTGCAGCCGCGTGGCTCCGAGGACCCACACGTCGTCGGCGCTGCGAGCGACGACGGCGTACAGGAGCACGCTCCACTCTTTCTCGGCCTCGGCGGCGTCGGCCGGCGCCAGCGCGAACGCCTCGCTCGAGACCGAGAAGTTCCAGTCGGGGTGGGCGCGGTCGGCGAATCGGACCTTCGGCAGCGCCACTTGCTCCCACGCGGCGCCGCGGGCCGGGCGGCGCCACAACTCGTCGGCGACGTCGTCCTCGCCCTCCTCCGCGTCGGTCTCGAGCACGTCGGTGATGGCCCACAGCCCGCCGTCGGGCGCGACCGACAGCCCCTTGAGCGTTGGCCTCGGCGGCGGAGGATCCGGCGACCAGGCGATCCCGTCGAAGCGCAACACGACGGGGCGAGCTTCGGGCCTCGCCGCGCTGCAGCGGAGGTACGCCTCGTCTGCGGCGCGTACACCCAGGTGCGAGCACGCGGTGACACCGGGCAGCGCATCGACGGTCCCCGTCTTCGCGGCGGCGCCACTGGTGCCCCAGCGCTGGACCACGGGCTCATCCGCGGCCCGGGTGGCGAGCATGAACAGCTCGCCGGTGTCAGCCCCGGCGATGCTCCGCGCCGTCAGCCCGTCTGCGATCTCCTGCGTCGCCGGGGTCACCTCGGTGGTGAGCAGCTCGAGGCGCTCCGGGTCGGCGGCCTGAGCCGCCGCGATCTTGCGTAGCACCCGCGGCGCCAGCTTCTCCTCGTATGCGGCTTGAACGTTGACCGCGTTGGCCCGCAGGCCGATCACGGGCCCGCCGATGCTGTCGACAATGTTCGAATAGTACGGTGACACGATCGCCTTCGAGCGCATCTGCTGCCGCCACACGTTGGCCTCGCGGCGATACACCTCGAGCCGGGGCGTGCTGCGCGAGTAAGCGGCCTCGGCGACCATCCAGGTGTCGGGCCAGCGCCCGCCGAGCGCGGCCACGCTCCACACCTCGCCGGGTCCACCCGGATCGAAGCCTGACAGCGCATACTCGACCGTTCGTAGAGCCCCGTGTTCGTCGACCCGGGCGAGCGCTCGCCCGGCCGCGACGACCACCTCGTCCGCGAGCCGAAGCACCTGCAGCTCACCGTCACGGAACCCCGCGAGCTGGAAGGTCGAGTCGGCCGGCACGACCCACGAGGCCGCCGGCTTCACGGGCCGCGGCGGCCTCGCGGGGGTCGCCGGATCGTCGGTCGCCGGGGCTTCGACAGGCAGCGCCCCGGTTGTCGGGGCTGCGACAACCGGCGACAAGGACGGTGGAGCTTTCACTGGCGCCGCGCTGGGCGCCGCGCTGGGCGCCGCGACCCCGGCGCTGTCGACCTGCGCTCTCGCCATCACCGCCGGCTCGCCGGGGACCGGAGCGCCACAGCCGGCGAGCAGCACCCACACACCGAAGTACCCCGAGCCACGACGCTTCACGCCGCGATGGTAACATCGAACCACGCGCGGATGCCGATACCGCCGGCCCGGCGAGGGCTTCGTGATCGCGCTCGTTTCGTCCCCAGCACCGGACCGTCCGGTTCCTGGTCAATGCGCAGACATGCTCGTAGCCGCAGCGGATCGTGGTAATTGGTGCGCCGAGGACGATATCGGGGATCTGGTCGCGGTTAAGAAGTTTCAGGCGAGAATTTCGCTGCCGCCGAACGACCCCGGCCCGTCGCGCAGTGTGCCGAATCCGACGGCTCCGTCCCCGTTCGCGGCGATGCTCCGTATTCGTCAGCTCTTACCGCTCCGACGGAGAGCTGCGCTGGACGCGGCGGTTAGGCAACGCGATGGATCAGGTCAGTCGCGACGTCGCCGTGGCCGCCGACGGATCGATGTGGATCGTCGGCGATAGCCAGGGCCTCGTCGCGTTCGAAGCGGGGGCCTCGGCCGACGAATCCACCTTCCTCACCTTCGCGGCCAGGCTCGACGCTGCTGGTGGTGAACCACCGCGACCGCGCTGCTGCGGAGACTCGAGGTCGGCCTTACGGCGCACACGCTCTGGTCAGGTGCACGTGACCGTGCGATGATCTCGATGGGATCATCCTAATTTCCGGCTATTGACTTCAAGTGCCCCGATGCTGATCCTCCGCGACTATGCCGAACTGGACACCATGGCTCCCTTTCACGAAAGGTACCGTTGATCGAAGCCCGGAGTACGGAGGCGTCTACGAGCTCGCGTTCGATGGGTATCGGTGCGAGTACCCTCGTGGATACTCTGGCACCGTGTATTACGGCAAGGCGGATAATGACCTTGCGAGAAGGCTCCGCAAGCATTTTTATGGATACGGAAGTGTGAACATTAACGATCTGCTCGCAGACCAAAACCGCCTCAAAGTCCGGTGGTGGAATACGTGGGAGCTACCGCGCAAAGTCGAGTACGGCTTGATCGCGCGGTTCGAGTGGAAGTTTGGCAGTCGGCCCATCGCCAATCTCCGCAGGTGAATTTCTCGCGGCGGCGAGACGGCGGTCAATGGGGGTGATGCCGGACTTCCAGCCGCCGCCGGCTCAACCGACGACCGGCAGCACCAGCGTTGAGCTCCCGGCGATCGTGCAGCGCGTCGGGAGCGACAGCCCCGCGTGTTCGAACCCCAGCATCGCCGCCCCTGTGTCGCTGCTGGCCAGCCGCAGCCGGAGCCGGTGCCCCGGCAGCACGCGGTGGGCCGTCGGCACCAGCCCGATCTCATAGCGCGTCGCCACCCCCGGCGTGACCGCCTCGAACCGATCGTGCGCGTGGACCGGCGCCCCTGGGCGGCTCCTCGCCGGGTCCAGCGCCCGGTGGCTGCCGCGAAGCCAACCCTGCGTCAGGTCACGGGTGGCCCCATCCGGATTCACGTCCTGCAGCGTCGCTATCCAGTCGACGTCACCCGCCGTCACCTTCGCCTCGAGCGATAGTGCGATCGGCCCGACGATGTCCAGTGCTTCGCGCACCTCCGTTTCCCACACCAGGTGATCGGGCAACGCGTACGGGTTCGCGTTCGGCGGCCGCTCGATCGTCGCCGGCATGTGCAAATACTCGCGTGCCCCGCCGTCGCTCGCCCCGAGCGCGCCGTCGCCGCGCAGGTGCAGCGACCGCGCCGTCCCCGGCGGCGGCCAGTCCGCGGCGTGGCGCCACTCGTCCGCCCCATGCACGAAGTACCGCACGCGCTCACCGTCGTCGATGCCCGTGTCCTGGCCCTTGAGCCAGCGGTCGAACCACGCCAGCGCCTCGCCGTGGAACGACTCCCACGGCCAGCACAGCCCCCCGCGCGGCAGCATCCCGAGGCGCACGTGCGGGTTGTGGGTCAGCGCGTCCCACGCCCAGAACGTGCTCGGCAGGTGCAGCGGCACGTTGTCCCAGTCGCATCCGAGATACACCGGGATGTCGACCTTCGCCAGCCCCGGGGTGGCGTCGCGCACCCGCCAGAACTCGTCGTACAGCGGGTGGTTCACGATCGCGTCGAGATAGAGGTCGTCCCATGGGTGCGCCGGGTACTTGATGCGCATCGACTTGGCGAGCGCCGCGATCGCCTGCTCGCCGTTGAACGCCTCGAACCGGCGGTGGACCGCGTCGAGCCGGAGCACGCTCGAGATCAGCCGGGTGAACACCCCGCGGAACGCCGACGCCGGCCGGTCGCCGAGGACCCCGAGCCCCGCGATCCACGCCCCGACGAACCGCGCCGACAGCATCCCGCCGTGCCACGTCGTCCCGCGATACAGGTCCGTCGTCCCTGCCAGCGGGAAGATCGCCTTGAGGTGTGGCGGCCGCGTCGCCGCAGCGTGGAGCTGGGCCATCGCAAAGTAGGAGATCCCGATCATGCCGACGTTGCCGTCGCACCACGGCTGCGCCGCGGCCCACTCGACGCAGTCGTACAGGTCGCGCCGCTCCTGCTCGTCGAGCCACGTGTACGTCCCGCCCGAGCCACACGTCCCGCGCGCGTTGATCATCACGTGCACGTACCCCCGCGGCGCCCAGAAGTCGCTGACCCCCGCCTCGATGAATCCGAACGGCGCCCCGCTGTTCTGGAGCTGCCGCGGGTACGGAGAGAACGCGATCAGCGCCGGGAACCGCCCCTCAGTCTCCGGCAGCACGACGTCCGCCAGCAGCTCCGTCCCGTCGCGCATCGCCACCCGTACGTCGTCCACCACGTGCATCCCATGCACCGGCGCCGACAGGTTGTGGTAGGTCCGCCCGCTCGTCTGTACACCATTGAGTCGGCGCTGCCCCGGCTCGTCGCCTGCGATCCGTGTCATCGAACGTCCTCCTGCCGACACCATGCCCGGGCCCCCGCGCCCCCGCGCCCCGCTGGCGCCCCCGGCCAACCACCTGGCGCCCGCGGTCAAATTGCCCCGTCGCGCGCGAACGCCGACGGCGTCCGCCCCGTCCACCGGCGAAACGCCCGCGTGAACGCCGACAGCTCCGAGAACCCGACCGCGTACGCCACCGCCTTCGCGCTCGCCCCCGGCTCCGCCATCAGCCTCTGCGCCAGCGCTCGCCGGACCCCGTCGAGCTCCGCCTGGAAGGTCGTCCCGTGTTGCTGCAACCGCCGCTGCAGGCTCCGAGGGCTGGTCCCGAGCCGCCGCGCCACCGCCGTCATCGCCACGTCGCCGCGCAGCAGGTCCGTCGCCAGCGACCTCTGGACCGCCGCGACGATCGCGTCGGCCTCGACCGCGAGCCGCGACTCCGTCGCCGGCGGCAGCTCGAGCGCCACCTCGAGCTGACGCGCGAGCAACTCGTGCAGCGCGTCGTCGCGTGCCGCCAGCGGCCGCGCCAGCGCAGATCTCGGCCATACCACCGTCGGCGCCGCCGCAGCATACGTCACCGGCGCGGCGAACAGCGCCCGCGCCCCCGCCGCATCCTCGTGCTCCGCGCGCGGTAGCCGGACCGCCAGCGGCATCACCCTCGTCAGCGATTGTACCCGCAGCACCGCCATGGCCGTCAGGAAGTCCCACAGCACCGCCGGCAGTCGGTACCCGCGGACCAGCCCGAACTGCAGCGTCGCCACGTCCGCCTCGACCCGCAGGCGGTGCTCGGCCCCGTCGTGCATCCACCGCTGGAACCGCACGAACGTCGCCAGCGCCCCGTGGATGTCGCGCGCGCTCATCATCGCCACGTCGACGAGCGAGCGCCGCCCGCTCGCCGACAGCCGCGCCGCCTGCAGCCCGAAGTCGTCGCTCTCGGCCGCCAGCGTCGACCAGCAGCGGCACAGTAGCGCGTGCGGTACCCGCCGCACCGGGTCGGCCAACGCCTCGGCCGCCAGCCCGACCCGCCCTGCGATCTCCGCCGGCGCCGCGCCAGTCCGCCACGCCGCCGTCAGCACCGCGATCGCCAGCGCCGGCGCGAACGCCGTGATCTCCCCCGTGCCCGTGTCGTCGACATCCGCCATTGGACCTGTGAGCCAGTCGACCATACCAGGCCGGCGGCCGGGCGCATCATCGTGTTCACCCACGCGGGGTCGTGCGCGAGGCGCTGCAGGTGCTGCTGCCAGGGATCCCCCGCGCGCACGCGGTCGGCCACGCCGCGATCTCCTGGGTGTACGTGGTCGCCGGCGCGAATCGCCTGGTGGCGCTCGACGATCGCCGGCACACGGCCTCGGTTCCGGCGCCCCGCAGAGGCACCCCACCGCTGGCGGTGCTCGCCAAGCTCACCGTGGGGTTCCTCCTCGCGCTGTCGCCGGAGGGCGAGTCGTGGCGAGGACGCGGCGTCGACCGCGTGTTTGCGACCTGCGAGGTCAACCCGGACGTCGTTGAGGACGGCTCGCCGAGGGCCTGCACAAGGTCCAGATGCGGGCCCGCATCCCCGCGAGCGGGATCACCCTGACGACCGCCAAGGTCGAGGTCCTGCTGACCTGCCTCGATCCCGACACGACGACCGGCGACGACGACGGCACCTCGACCGGCGACCCGTTGACCACGACCGGTGGCACCGACACGGGCGACGCGGGCGACGCGGGCACCACCGCCGGGCCGCCGGGGATCTCCACGACAGGCGACGAGCCGACCGGCAGCGACGAGCTGAACGGCGACACCTCGACCGGGCCGGGCGACCCGGACAGCACCGGCACGACAGGCAGGAGCGTCGCACCCGGCCGAACGTACCACGCTCGGTACCGCGACCATGTCAATCCTGTTCGCCGACGTGTACAGATATACGAAGCTCGTCGAGGGGATGTCGCCCGACGCCACGGTCCGGTTCCTCAACGACCTCTTCGGGGCGTTGGAGCCAGCGATTCACGACCATGGCGGATTCGTCGACAGTTACATCGGCGACGCGATCATGGCCCTCTTCGACGGTCCGCCGAGCAACGCGATCGACGCGGCCCTGGCGATGCTGGCCGCGCTCGAGCGCCACAACGAGACCCGCCGCGCCGTTGGTCAAGTACCCGTCGCTTTCGGTATCGGCATCCACACGGGACCTGTTCGCCTCGGCACGATCGGCGGGCCTAAACGATTGAAGTGCAGTGTATTCGGCGACAGCGTCAACCTCGCGGCGCGCGTCGAGCAACTCACCCGTCGCTACGCGACTCCGCTGCTGGTCAGCGGCCAGACCCTCGAGCTCGTCGGTGAGGGCCACATTACAGGACTCGCATCGTCGACCGCGTTCAGGTCGTCGGACGCACGAGCGGCACGTCGCTCTTCGAGGTCCACGACGCGGACCCGGAGCCGCGCCGCACCGACAAACAGCGCATCGATCAGGACTATCGCACGGGCATCACCGCGTTCTACGACCGGCGCTTTGCCGAGGCCCTGTTGGCCTTCGAGCGCTGCCTCGAGTCCCACGACGACCCGGTGCTCCGCGCCTATATCAAACGCTCCCGGGCACTCCACGAATCCCAGCCCGACGATCTCTGGACCGGTATCGAGGTCCTCAACCAGAAGTGACCTGCCCGAGCGTTGATCCGCTCTCGCCCGGCAACGCCGGACTCCGGCAGCCCCGTGATCGCACCGCGACGCACCATCTTAGTCCGTTACGCCTCCGACGTGGTGTAACGGTCTGGACGCGAATCCCGCGCCGGAGGGTCGGTCGAACTACCCTGAAACGCGCGGTCATGTCTTGCGATAGATCGTGGCCAGCCACGGCTGCAGGTGCCGCAGCTGTCCGGGCGGTCGATAGTAGTGAGGCGTCGCCGTCGCCCAGCCCTCGACCGCCGCTCTGCCAGCGCCTCGTCGAAGCGCATGACCGGCGTACCGGGCTCGTCGGCGGATCTTGCAGCAGCACCTCGATCAGCCGATCGCGCCGCTCGGGGCCTCAAGGAGCAGGTGTTGCAACTGCTCGAGTCGCGCTTGATCGACGAGGAGCGCATCGGCGGCGGCTCACCAAGGCCGAGACGACCACCATGTCGCCGCCGGGCTCGGTCAAGCTCGTGCTGGACCGCCTCGAGAAGGCCGCGGTGTTGCGGGCCGAGCTGCATCATGACAGCCGCTACTCGAACTCGGCCACGACTGGGGCCGGACCCCTTCTGCTGTAGCGACGGCGGTGGCCGCGGCGGTCAGGACCCCAGCGTCGAGGGACTAATCGATCAGCTTGAACTCGATGCGGCGGTTCTTGGCCTTGCCGGCGCGGGTCGCGTTGGTGTCGCGGGGCACGTCGGGGCCGAAGCCGCGGGGGACCAGGCGGCGCTCGTCGATGCCATTGGCGACCAGGTAGTTGCGGACGGCCTCGGCGCGGCGGTGCGACAGATCGCGGTTGTGCTCGTGGGTGCCGTCGCTGTCGGTGTGGCCCTCGATGTCCCAGCGGGTCTCGGGGTGTTCGCGGAGGACCCGGACCGCGCGGTCGAGCACGACGCGGGACTGCGGCTTGATCGTGTCCTTGTCGGTGTCGAAGAAGATGCCCTCGAGCACGCCGCGGATGTTCTGGACCGCGGTGGGCAGGCTGTCCGCGCAGCCGTCGGCGTCCCTGTACTGGTTGACGGTCTCGGGCTCGAGCGGGCAACTGTCGCGGAGATCGGGGATCTTGTCGTCGTCGCGGTCGGGGCAGCCGCGCAGCGGGCGCGGGCCCGGATCCATCGGGCACTCGTCGGTGTCGGCGGCGGCGACCGGCTGGCCCGGGTCGTACAGCGTGTCGCCGTCGCTGTCCTTGAGCGGGCACCCGCGGCTGTCACGCGGCCCCGGCTGCAGAGGACACGCGTCGACGTCGGCGAGCGGGACCGCCGGCTGGTTCGGGTCGTAGAGACCGTCGAGGTCGCTGTCGATCAGCGGACACCCGCGGTTGCTCGCCGGGCCCGGCTGCAGCGGGCACACGTCCTCGTCGAGCGGGCGCACGCCGGTCTGGCCTGGGTCGTAGAGCCCGTCGCGGTCGCTGTCCCGCAGCTGCCCGGGCGCGGCCTTCGCCTTGACCTTGCCCGGGCGCAGCGACACCCCGAGCAGGACCTCGAGGTTGTTCGAGCGGTCGCGGCCGACCCCGCGCGCCGTCGCGATGTTGTCGACGACGTCGAGGCGCAGCAAGATCAGGTCGTTGACGTGGAACTTCAGGCCGCCGCCGAGGTTCAGCGACGGGTCCATGTCCTTGCCAAGCGCTGTCGACGAGATCCCGACCATGCCGAACCCGGCGCGCACGAACGGCGCGAGGCGGTACGGCAGCTGACCGACGAGCACCGGGCGCAGCGTGTACAGGGTCGCCCGCGTGCCGTCGGCGACCTTCATCGGGATCACGGCGCCCTCGAGCTCGAGCCCGAGGAAGCGCAGCGGGTAGTAGCCGACACGCGCACCGACATCGAGGCCGGTCCTGGCGAGCGCCTGGTGGGGCGGTCCGGCGAGGTCGTCGTAGAACTCGTGCGCCGACGACGGGACGAACGCGCCGCCGTAGACGCCGAGCTCCCACGATCTGGCGACCGGGGCATGCTTGCGGTGCCACGATGTCGGCTCGGGCGCGGGCGGCTGCGCGGGGCTCGCGACCGGGGCGGGCGCGGGCGGCTGCGCGGGGCTCGCGACCGGGGGGGGAGCGGGCGGCTGCGCGGCGGCGGGTGCGGCGACCAGCGCGGCTGTGAGGGACGCGGTCAGGGTGAAGGTATGAAGGCGGACGTGGGTCATGGCGGCGTCGTTTCGTGGAGGCGTTTTCATTCGCAGCCGGGCGCGTAGTCGAGGTCGTCGGCGGGCGACTCGAGGTCCGGGAGCTGGCTGAAGTCGTTGGTGCCGTCGAGGGCGAGCGAATAGAAGGCCGTCTGGTTGCACGAGAGGGCGTGCCGGGTCACCGGGTCGTAGGCCAGGCCGCCGCCGAACATCTCCTGCGGGGCCGCGGCGAGGCGGGTGGTCGTGCCGTCGGCGGTGTTGACCACGTAGATCGCGCTCGTCGCGGTGTCGGACAGCAGCAGGCGGTCCTCGTGGCAGTCGAGGGTCATGCCGCAGTCGGCGACGTTGAGGGTCGCGCCCTCGAACGTCAGCGGCTTGGTGTCGCCGGGCTTGATCGACCCGTCGTCGTTGAACTTGAGCAGCTGGTCGACCTGGCCGTCGACCCCGTAGAGGTCGCCGGCGCGGTCGAACGCCAGCCCGCACAGGTTCTTCTTGTGGGCCATCGGCTTGGCCGTCGGCGCGCCGCTGCCGCAGTAGTCCATGGTCACCAGGCGGTCGTTGAACGCCAGCGCCGCGACCACCGTGCGGTTGACCGGGTGGACCGCCACGCTGGTGGGGATCCACGGGTTGAACCCGTTGACGTCGACCGAGGCGATCGGCGTCACGGACCCGGTCGCGGGGTCGACCCTGGAGATATCGCCACTGTTGATCGGCGCGGTGATCAGCACGCTGTCGGTCGGGTTGACCTGGCTGTGCGCGTCGTTGCAGTCGCTGCCCTGCGGCACGTCGGGGTCGGTCGGGTGGGCGTCGCCGTAGTCGTCGTCGTCGCCGTCCTGCAGGCACGCGTCCGGGTCGTCCTTCGGGGCCGAGCCCTTGTAGGTCGCCGCGTTGGCGTCGTCGCAGTCGGTCCCGGGGGTCGCCTGCGGGCTCGTCGGCGCGTCGGCGCCCCAGTCGTCGCCGTCGGCGTCGGTCATGCACGCGGCGGCGTCGTCGTTCGGGGCGGCGCCCGGGAACGTGTCCGGATCGTCGTCGGCGCAGTCGGGGGTCGGGTGGTCCGGCGGATAGGCGTCGCAGTCGGTCAACCATCCGTCGTCATCGCCGTCGGAGCAGGTGCCGCAGTTGACCCACGCGTTCGGGTTGTCGTCGTCGCAGTCGCTGCCCGGCGAGACCTGCCCGTCCTTGCCGGTCGGCGGGCTCTGGTCGCCCCAGTCGTCGCCGTCGGCGTCCTTCATACACGCGACGAGGTCGTCCTTCGGCGCGGCGCCGGGGTAGGTGTCGTCGTTGTCGTCGTCGCAGTCGCTGCCGGCGGCGACGCCCGCGGGCGGGTCCTGGTCGCCCCAGTCGTCGTCGTCGGCGTCCTTCATGCACGCGTCGACGTCGTCCAGCGCGGCGGCGCCGGGGTAGGTGTCGTCGTCGCCGTCGTCGCAGTCGTCGGTGTTGCCGACCGTGCCCGGCGGCGGGGCCTCGCCGTCCGCGACGTCGGCGCAGTTGGTCGGGTCGCCGAAGCCGTCGCCGTCGTTGTCGACGCACCACCGCCCGTCCTCGCCCGCGCTGTTCGGCGACGACGAGTCCGCCGAAGCTTCGCTGTCGCCGGTCGACTCGGTCTCCGAGTCCACGGCCTGGCAGCTCGGATCCTGCTGCCAGGCGAACCCGTCGTCGTGGCAGATCTTCGTGCACGCGCCGCTCAGCGCGAGACC
>Ga0075160_10001208_pt1 | contig 15868 bp, 13 predicted proteins | sample JI91814C2DNA_FD_70969 | JGI IMG/M metagenome (GOLD analysis project Ga0075160, IMG submission 70969) | Wastewater effluent complex algal communities from Wisconsin, to seasonally profile nutrient transformation and Carbon sequestration -... | ecosystem: Engineered > WWTP > Effluent > Algae... | reverse complement strand
GATGAAGCAGTATCGTGAGTTGTTGGGGATTGTGTCCACGCAGCCTACGGTTAGCGGAACGCAGAAGCTAGAGATTGTTTATTACATGATCTTGCAGAATCGGACTGCCGAAGCGATTGCTTGGTTTGATTCGATTTCCAAAGAAGAAGTTGTGACGAAGTTGCAGTACGATTATTTCGATGCTTACTTGTCGTTGTGTAAGCGTGATTATCAGCGAGCAGCAGAACTTGCAAAGGGGTATTTGGAGTACCCTGAGCCTCGATGGCAAGGTCAGTTTGCTCAAATCGTATCGCAAGTAAAGCAACGGCAGGATCTGTTGGCTCAAGGTACTACATCCGTCAAGGAGAAGGGCGGGGGAGGGGAGGTTGCCAAGGATGAGTCTCAACGCGTATTGGGCGATACTCGCGAGCAACAACAAAGCGAGATGGCGATGAAATTGCCCGCTCTCGACTTGCAATGGAAAGATGGCGAGTTGAAACTCAATCATCGCAATCAGGATAAGGTTCAAGTGAACTACTACTTGATGGATATTGAGTTGTTGTTTAGCCGCAATCCATTTGTGCAGCAGGATGGAGCGAGGATGACTCTCATCGAGCCCAATCATTCGGAGACTTTGGAATTGAAGGGACGAACCGATGTGTTGAGCATCGCGATTCCAGAGAAGTTAAAGAATGCCAATATGTTGGTAGAGGTTGTGGGTGGTGGCATCGTGCGTAGTCAAACGGTTTACGCCAATTCACTAGAAGTATTACCCAGTGAGTCGTTGGGACGACTGCAAGTCTTCCAACGCGGTGGGCGCGAGCCACTCGAGAGTGCGTACATCAAGGTTTATGCACGACATCATTCAGGAGAAGTTCGGTTTTACAAGGATGGGTATGCCGATTTGAGGGGGGAATTCGATTACGCTTCGTTGAGCACCAATGATTTGGATTCGACGCAACGATTTTCGATTTTGGTCATCCATCCTGAGCATGGTGCGCTGATTTTGGAATTAGCACCGCCCAAACGATAGGTTAGAAGCAGGTTGGCTTGTCGTTGCGGACAAATATCGACGCTTGAGATGAGCTAAGAGGCTGCCACGGTAGGGTGTGGCAGCCTCGGCTTTGTGTGCTCTCAAATTGCCCCGTGTTGAGTTATGAGATCTAGCAACCGACGCAGCGTTTCAGCCACCGGAAGAAGACGTGCGCTATCACGACGGGGATGAGTAGTAGATTGCGAATGATTTGGCCGGGCCAGAAAAAAGGTTCTGCGGGAGCGCTGAGGATATCTTCTTCACCATGTGGCCACTCTGTCAGTCTTGAGGCGAGTTGTTCGTGCCACGCAAGATCAGCGGGCCAGTCCCCGTACTTAGCAATAAGATGATCGGGGATGGAATCGACTTGGGCTGAAAGGCCGACCAGACCGCCGGTGATGGCGGCCACGGAATCGGTATCACCACCTAGACGCACCGCGCTGTAAACGGCTTTACCAAAATCATCGTGATAGCGAAGCCAGCAATAGATTGCCATGGTAAGTGTATGTGGCATGTAGCCCGATACACCTTTCTTCCAACCTAAGCGTTTGGCGACCCGGGCTGGAGCCATGTTGGCTTCGAGGCATGGCTTAAGTTTTTGGAGCAGTTCGGTAATTTCATCGTTACGGCTAAGTTCAATCAGTTGATCGAGGACTCCATGGCGGTTGTCACGATCGAGTTCGTCCATGATGGCAATTGCGGCAGCTTGACCGAGAAGGATCGCACCAGCAGTGGCTTGTGGCGCTTTATGGGTGAGAAGTGCTGAGAGTTGGCACCAACGTTCGATTCTCGATTCGACATCCGTACCGATTAGTGTGGCTCCGATAACGAGTGCTCGAACCGCAGGTCCGTTACCTGCCGAGCGGCTGCCGGAGTTTTCTGGGTTGAAACCAAGCCATAATTTAATGCACGCTTTGGCTGTTCCGAGCCCTATTCCAAATGGGAGACCTACAAACCACCAGCGAAAGCTCCACGCCAACGAATCGAGAAAGTTCTCTGATTTGCAAACGCTACGAAGAATTGCTTGGCCTGTCATGCCAGCCATTTGAATTTCGTCGCTTCCCAATCCCCGATTAGAAACGAGGGCGTATTGCGGCGGACGGCGTCGAAGACGTCGCAAAATTTGTCGGCGGTTAAGTCCTTCATAGGCTAGCCCTAAGGCGTCACCTATGGCGATACCGAAGAGCATTCCCTCAATGGATTTTCTTCGGTCGATCGAGCTAATCATTTAGTAAATTCCCGAAATTACCCGGCGTACCTATTGGTGGGGGTCTGTTTGAGGGCTAAGTAGTGGGTGGTTTTTAGGAGGGGATGCTGGAAGCTTATTTCACGAAGCGGGGGTGGTCAATAGTCGGGTGATTAACAAACCTTAATTTGAAGTTGATAGTTAATGGCATCGGCGAAAAAGGGGCAAGCAATTGGTAAAAAAAGGCTCATTTCCGGATAGTTTGCCGGTAGTCGATGAATTCCCTCCGAATGGAATTCTGCCGCCTGGCAATATGGTGAGTCAAGCAGATCGCAATCGGAGGGGCTCAACTAGCCAGTGATTCATGGAGAAGCTGCCTCGAAAAACACATTCGTCCGAAGATGTAAATTCCTGAGTTACGATTTCGATTTCAGAAGCGGTGGGCAGGTGATAGTGGAAGTTGAAGGATTAATCACTTGCAACCAAACTGAAATGCTAGCAAAACGACAAGGCAAATAAATAATGGTGCCAGGCACGCCATCGAGGCGTCCTTGCACTTTGCTAGCCAGTTCTTTAAGTCGGATCTTGGATCAAACCTATTAATAGTACCGCTTTGCTAGCTTGCCCAGCAATCGCACGGAATGTGGTGCCTCGCACGGAATGTGGTGCCTGGCACCATCTTGACTCTGGGGAGCCAATCATTGCTAGCATTTGGGAATAGGTCGTAAAAAGTGCATGCAAACAACAACCGGCCGATGAGGCGTTGTTTTGTTTGCCTGTGTTCCCTGGGTTGACTATTTTTCGGTCGTCGAGGGCTTTGCGAAAATGTTAGCATTTGGCGGCACCCAAAAAAATGGTGCCAGGCACCCAGTTTGGCAGGCACCCAGTTTGGCGACGGAAGATTTGATTTGCGAATTGCTAGCAGAGGGTGTGATGCGTATTGGCTGAACGGAACGCGGCGTACAGGGTGCGTGGCACCATGTGGGACCTCATGCCGCGCTTTTGCTAGCACCCCGGGAGGACAAAATTGTATAAGCCAGCAGAAGGGATGGATGTAGTTTTGGCTGACTGCATCCATACGAACTTCGCACCAAGAATTGTTGCCGCAACATTTACCAAGAAAGCAACGCTGATTTCCGTCCCATGAAAAATCGCCGCTGGGTTATGTAACCCAGCGGCGATGCTTAATTGATTTTGCCACCTAGAAGGACACAAAGTGCTTGCTAGCAATTAGCGAACCTTGCAGCGGAAGCGAATCCAACCACCTTCGCCAGGCTTCATCTCGGACTTGATTTCCCATCGCAATACGGCTGAACCAACTTCGTTTGGCGTCGCCGTAAAGTCAGCTGCGGTATCCTTGACGTTGATCACGCTCGATGTTTGGCTCCCTTCGACATATTCAAGTCGCGGAGAGAGATTATCCAAAATCACGATGTTCTTGATTGGCTGTTCCCCAGAGTTATCGAAGCGAATGGTAAAGGTGACTTCGTCGCCTGGATTGGCAATGGTGTCCGATGCCACTTTACAGATTCGAACTCGCGCATCTTTGAGTTTGTAAACATACAACTCTTCTGGCTTAACGGTGTCCTTAACTTGAAGGGCTTCATCTTCTCCGATGAAGATATGGACTCCGTCGATTCCATTCCATTGCAAGGCTGCTTCTGCACCCTTCGCAATCTTCCACCATTGATCTTCTCTAACAATTCCCGAGTGGATGAAATCGACATCTTCCATAGCTCGCAGAGAATCGTTGATCGCCACAAAAGGAATGATGCCTTCCGCTGGCACGCCACGATTTCGATCGCGGACTTCTTCCATCAACTTCACACCGTCTTCGCGTTTGATTTGCTGGCCAAGCATGACGGTTTGCGAAGGTGTTTTGTCATTGATGCTAACAGGCCCGGAGGGTTGCATCGCGGGCAGGGCTCCAACCGACATGCCGTTGGAGACTACGTTGGTCACTTTTCGAACAGCCGCGAATCGAGGTGCATATATCTTGGTGCGACATGACGGATCGACCAACAATCGCCCATCCTCGGTTTCATAATGCATCACCGTGTCTTCGACCTGAAGCCCTGCGACACTGCCGTCGCTAATGACGACAACTGCCGGATCGCGATCACCGCCATCGAAGATATATTCTTGCTGATCCCAAGGTTGAGGCATCGCAGGCCAAGCTGGACCGCACCCCGCATGCTCACTGCAGGCCCCGGTTGGACCACAACCGCATGAACCCAACCCGCCCATAACGCCAATGGCGGCCGGGTTGCAGTTGTGGACTGGTGGGCATTGAGGATCGTAGATGGCTTTATGCCCGAATCCCGCTGGAACCACATTCTGTCCAGGGTTGCTGTTAACAGCCTGAGCCGTTTGAACAGCCTGATTAGCTGAGAGGTTTGCCCCAGCGAAGCTCGCTGTCTGCACGGAGGAAGGAGCAGTTGGAGCACCGATCGAGCGTGTTGTCGCTGGTCGACCACTCGCAATCGATTGAGTAGGATTCGCTTCAGGCTGACCAAAGTTCGTTACCCAGCGGTCCTTCGAAGCGTTTGCTGCGCAGCCTGAAAACCAGGGCAATAAACTCATAGAGAAAGCAATCACCGATAGACGTCGAGACATCTTCGATAGGCTCTTCCATTTCGAGTTCGATGAATGGTACATGCCTTACTCCGTGAGTTGCATTAGCCTTGAATAGATGTGCTGCCAGTTGGCGGAGCAGTGTTCGGTTTGCGAGCGGATGGATCAGCCGCTGGTACGGTTGGAGCAGGTGTTGCCGGCCACAACCCGTTTTCGATCAATTTTTCACGTTCAGGAATGGGTTTAATGGGAACCCACATTGGCGAACCATATAAAAAGTCCGTCAAATCGCTATTCGCATCAGGAGTCCTAGAACCAATTCGCAAGATGGCTACCGGGCGTCCGAGTTGATCGGCGGTTTGCAATGGATCTTCTGAACCTCCGACTTCAGTCACGCGTTGTTCGCCGGGAAGGTCAGAGACAGGTTCGGCTGTTTCTGAATCCTCCAAATAGATCACTCGCGTTACTAACTCCCCACGCAACGCGGCTCGGAGATCTTCGTCTTGGAGCACAATAGGAATCGGGAATCGGTGTTCGCGACCCGATGGTGCGTACAGTCGATCGATGACTTCAATGGATGGAAATAACTCTTCGCCCTCAAAGCCGGGAATGCCCGAGACCTTGATGCGATAAACGCGTCCCACCATCATGCCTGCACGTACTGGTGCTTCTAGCAAAGGCAAGAACTGTCCATCCTGCGCGAGGGCAACATGTAATCCATCTGGACCGGAAACTTGTACGGGTTGGAAATAGCCTTGCACTTGAGGGCGGCGGTACGCTTGAGCTGCACCTACAGCACCTGGAGGCATATCACTCGACAATATGTAATTCGATTTCGGTGGGATTGACTGGGCTTCAGCCGAACTCGCACCACAGAATAAGAAGTTTGTAGCTATGCTCATGACCATTGCGAAACGCAACAGACCAGAGGCGATCCGGCATCGAGCGGCTTGGCGGATTAGCTTCTTCATTGCATTGAGCCTCACTACTAGCCTCTTCACTGAAAGAGAAACGGGACAGCAGTCAACATGAGATTGTTAACTGCGTCCCGTGTCCTTAATTGCTGCGTTAGGTATTACTGACCGGGAGGGCAGTAAGCTGCACCAGAAGCAGGGACACCGCTGCCAACTTGTTGGCTGGTGTGACGTGCCCATGGTTGGCCGTATGACATACCTGGATTGATATTCTGTTCGTGAATTCGAACTCGGCTAGCTGGCTGTGGATAGCTGTAGCCTGGAGTTTGACGAACATGGATCTTCATGTTCTCTACAGGATCAGGAATGTGCATTGGGGTGTGGTTCTTGATCACATGAGACTTCAGACCAGCAGGTGTTCCCAATGGAATGTGTGGAGGTCCAGGCAATCCAATCGGTGTTCCGCTGTAGGTCATACCGTACTCAGGAGCAGTCATACCTGCCACCATGCCAGGCAAGCTGTATGGAACTCCGCCCATCGGCATACCGTCAGGACCGCAAGCGCCCATCATCATGCCGCCAGGACCCATCATGCCACCAGCAATCGCACCGCTTGGTCCCGACAATTCAATGTCTTTGTTACCCAAGCGAATGACTGCCAAGATCGAACCGCGACGGTCCGCTTCAATGATCGGGTCAACACCTGGATCCAAACGTGTGCTAACGATGGTGTCTACACCAGCAAGTGCATCACCTTGGAACTCAGGGTCTGGCAAGTAAAGCACTTTGGTAACAAAGTTGCCCGACAATACTTGTTCGAAATCTTCTTCAGTGAACTGAATTGGAATCGAGCTGTGTTCAAGATACGCTGCAGTGCGAGGAGTTGCAGGTGCAACTTCAACTGTTGGATACAGTTCAACACCTTCACGTCCTTGGATGTTTGTTAATTTCAGACGATAGATACCACCTTGCTGGAATTCCTTGCGAGCAGGAACAACCAGTGGTTCGCTGGTGAATGTGCCATCACCGACGGCATCATACAAAACCTGCATCGATTCTGGTTGACGGAATTCAAGTTGAGCCATCGGCACGCGATAGGGAACTCCCATTCCCATGCCGGGCGCGCCTACCGGAACTGTTTCCGGTGCCAAGACGCCTGGTCCAGGGCCACCGACGCCGGGGCCTGGTTCCATCAATCGTTCTGCTGGCGGTAAATTGTGTCGGACCGGCGTACAACCGACCGAATAGGCCGAAGCCACCGCGGCCAGCACTCCCAGTGCAAATCGCATTCTCATGCTTTCCCCCTCATGACATGGCGAGCAACGCTATAGTTTGGCGCTGCAAACTCGCCGCGGCTCAAAAAAATAGTATTAACCATCTTTGTCGGACTGCTCCCGTTTGGTGTTGCCACCAGCCCCGCTCACAGCTCGAACTTGGATTTCGCAGATTTCATTGCAGCTTTTTCAACGCAGCTTTCGCCAAATCCTCGACCAGAGATTCATCTGGACGCGAATCGGAACTGCCTTCTACAATCCCGCAGTCGTCCAAACTCCAGCTCACATACCAGAGGCGTTGGAACGGCGACGGCGCAACCATGAAATGCTTGACACTAGCTTCGGCCTAATTCAGGTCGATTCTTTGATAAAACCCGCATAACCGGCCTCATGACTTCAATTGGCATCATTGGAATAACCCGAAAGTATGGCTCTGCACCCCTACTGAGTGCATTTGGAGTGGTGTGCCTACTTCTTTCGGGGGTGTGTTTGGAGCTCCATGCTCAGCCTCCGCAGCGGCCCAACATCGAAGGAATTGGCGAACAGCCCATAAATTCCGCTGACGGCTCTCCCGCGAGCAGCCCATCCGCCACAGCGCCAAATGTCTCTGCGCCAAATGTCTCTGCGCCAAATGTCTCTGCGCCAAATGTCTCTGCGCCAAATGTCTCTGCGCCAAATGTCTCTGCGTCCGGAGCCGCCGCCGAGATGCCCGCCACCGCTGGCCCTGCAAATTCAAGCGCGCCACTGGGCTCACCTTCCCCAACCGGGATGCCCAACAGCCAAGACGCTGTCGATCCAGAGGCGGTTGTTCGACGAGCCATTTGGCAAGCGGTTTGGGGAGATCCCGTTGCCAGCCGCGTTCGTCAACGTATCTCCATGTATGGAAAAGAGCTCGTCGGCGTTGGTTCTTATTGCCATGCCGGGAAGGGGAGCAACAAGCTCAAATGGCAAATGCGATTCGCAGCTGCAGACGCGGTAACCAACTACCTACAAATCAGCGACGGGCGACTTTTGTGGACCAGCCAGCAAGTTGAAGAAAAAATCCAAGTCAAGCGTGTCGATTTGGATCCAATTCGGGAACGGATTGGCTCCGTCCGGGAAAGCGATTTAGCTAACCCCTTACTGGCAATGGAGTTAGCAGTTGGCGGGCAGGCGGAACTTCTCAGAAGCTTGTACCACCGTTATGACTGGGAATCGGCTGTGCCCACCAAAATCGATCAACAGCCGGTTTGGCTTTTGACGGGGGAAATTCGCCGGCAAGCTCCCATTCCCTCAGCGCGAGCCCCCATCGATCAGGCGATGTTAAGTGAATCGAAAACTGGATTACTCCCCCAGCGGGTGCGGTTAGCGCTGGGGCGAACGGAGCAATTTCCGTTTTTTCCTTATCGAATCGAGTATTTCAGGCGGAAAGAAGCGGAGGGAAACGCAACTTGGGAACAGCTAACGGTTGTCGAGTTTTTTGAAGTTTCCACCCCAGTGTCACTTGAGCCTGAGTTGTTCCAGTATGAAGTACGCGAGACTGTGGAGGCAATTCAGGATGAAACAGCCAATTATTTGCCCGCTTCACCGCTACATCTGACCCGCCAGCCCGAAGCAAAGACGCGGTAAAAAGTAGTCGCCACCATTAGCGAAACTACTTTCTCAATTCGATTCAGTTCTTCGCCGAAAGTCGAAGTTTTCTCCAGGGCGACGCCGAACTCGGACATGGAATCCCCAGTCATTTACCCAGCAGGGGAGGGTAGGGGGGCGAGTTGGACTGTTCAGAAGAGTTGTTCGTTTGCACAATATTTGAGCGTAACGTGATCTGTAACGCCTGCAGTTCAGATCGCGAACAAAGCCCGTTCTATCGTTTCAAGGGTTTAGTGTTTATTCAAGGCGAAAAGAAGTGACCAAATTGGGTGGAAAGATCGAAACGTTGGCGGTGGTGGGAGCCACTGGTGCTGTAGGTCGAATCTTGCTGCGAGAGTTGGAGGAACGAGATTTTCCGTACAACAAATTGAAGCTCTTGGCTTCAGCTCGTAGCGCCGGGAGTACCGTCGAAGTCAAAGGTAAACCGATCCAAGTAGAGTTGCTTGAGCCTAACGCGTTTCAAGGAGTTGATGTCGCGATTGCGAGTACGCCTGATGAAGTGGCTCGAGACTTTGTGCCGTGGGCGCGTGCCGCTGGGACGATTGTCGTAGATGAAAGCGGTTACTGGCGAATGGATCCCGAAGTGCCGTTGGTTATTCCCGAAGTGAATCGCGATGCGATCAAGAACCACAAAGGTTTGATTGCCAGTCCCAATTGCAGCACGACACAAATGGTAGTGGCTCTAAAGCCATTGCTCGATGCTGTGGGGTTGAAGCGAGTGGTCGTTAGTTCTTATCAAGCGGTCAGCGGTGCGGGCTTACCAGCGATCGATGAATTACGTCGGGCTACCGAGGCCAAGCTTAGCAATGGCGAATTTTCTCCTGCGATGTTTGCCCATAACATCGCCTTTAATTTGATTCCACAAATCGGCTCAGAAAAAGAGGCTGGCTTCACTTCCGAAGAAATCAAGATGGTGCGTGAGACGCATAAAATCTTGGGTGATAGCACCATCGAAATCGCAGCAACTTGCGTTCGGGTACCAGTGATGATTGGTCATAGCGAAATGATCTGGGTGCAAACCAAAAAGCCGATCACTGTTGCCGAAGCGCGAAAGCTGTGGGAAGGTTCTCCGGGCATTGTTGTCGTTGATGATTTGTCCAAGAAATCGTATCCGATGCCTGTCGCATGCGCTGATCGTCCTGAAGTATTTGTTGGCCGCATTCGCCAGGATTTGTTTGATCCATGCGGGTTGGTCTTCTGGTGTGTCAGCGATAATTTGCGCAAAGGTGCAGCGACCAACGCGGTGCAAATTGCTGAGGCATTGGTTCGCTAATGTCCGACGAGGCTAAGCCGCTGCGAACATTTAAGTTAACGGTTGCCTATCATGGCGGCCGTTACTCGGGCTGGCAGTGGCAGCCAGGTGAGACATTGTCGGTGCAGCGGCAGATCGAAACGGCCATTCAGCAGATCATTGGTGAAGAAGTACGCGTCGCCGGGAGTGGGCGGACGGATGCTGGTGTGCATGCTTTTGGGCAAGTCGCCAGTTTTTCCACGAATCGATGGAATGCGCCAGCAGACCGTTGGGTTCGGGCGTTTAACTGCTTCTTGCCTAAAGATATTGTCGTGCGTCGAGCCGAAGAAGCGGCTCTTCGCTTTCATGCGATTCGCGATTCGGTTGGTAAGTTGTATCGCTATACGATTCGCAACTCTCGCGTGGTTGATCCTCACTTAGCGCATTTGCAATGGTGTGTTCATCGAACGTTGGATGTGGAGGCGATGCGGGCTGCCGCGCAACGCTTGGTGGGCACGCATGACTTCGCATCGCTGCAAGGGCAGGGGAGTCCACGCTACAACACCGTCCGAACAATTCACACCTTGGAAGTTCAGGCCACGGATGTGTGGGAAGGGCGAGTGATAGAAATCAACGTTTCCGCCAATGGCTTCCTTTACAACATGGTGCGCAATATTGTCGGGACATTGGTTGAGGTAGGGCATGGCAAGCGCCCACCCGAATGGATCGATGAGTTGTTAGCCAGACGCGATCGGTCATTAGCCGGCCAGACAGCACCAGCTGCAGGACTCTGTTTGATGGAGGTCCTTTACTGATGAGAGTAGCGCATGTTATCACGCGAATGATCATCGGCGGAGCTCAAGAGAACACGCTTTACAACTGCCTTGATTTGATTCAGCAGTACTCCGATGATGTGTTGTTGATGACCGGTCCTAGCCGCGGTCCGGAAGGAAAGTTGTTAGAGCAGGGGAGGGGAGAGGGGCTGCCTGTTTTGGAGATTCCCCATTTGCGGCGAGCGATTCAGCCGATCGACGATAGCTTGGCCTATCGTGAATTGATCCAAGCGTTCAAAGAGTTTAGGCCGGATGTTGTGCATACACATTCCGCTAAGGGTGGGCTGTTGGGAAGGGCGGCTGCTTGGAAGCTCAAGATTCCTGCAGTTATTCACACCGTGCATGGGGCTCCCTTTCACCCTTATCAACCGTGGATGGTGCGCAAGTTTTTTGCGGCTTGCGAACGGTGGGCTGCCAAACGTTGTCACCGAATGGTGTGTGTGGCGGATGCAATGACCGAGCTGATGGTGGGGGAGAACATAGCACCACGCAATAAGTTTACAACCGTGTATAGCGGCATGGATGTTGAGCCATTCTTACACGCAAGCCAGCACCGCGCAAAGATTCGCCATGAATTGAACATCCCTCAGGATGCGATTGTGATTGGCAAAATTGCTAGGTTGTTTCATCTCAAGGGACATCAATACGTGGTGGAGGCTGCCCATGAAGTGGTGCGCAGTAACCCACGGGTCAAGTTCTTGTTTGTGGGGGATGGGATTCTGCGAAAAGAACTGGAAGCCTCCATCGAAAGCAAAGGTTTGAAGGATCATTTTTGTTTTGCCGGCCTGGTTCCTCCGCAGCGGATTCCCGAATATCTCGGAGCGATGGATATCTTGGTTCATACCAGTTTGCGTGAAGGATTAGCTCGAGCTTTGCCCCAGGCGTTGATATCGGGAGTTCCCGTGGTGAGTTTTGATGTCGATGGGGCTAGGGAAGTTGTCCTAAGTGGCCAAACAGGCTTTCTTTTGCCACCGAAAGATGTGGCAGGGGTGGGCAGGGGGCTGAGCGAGCTTGTTTTGAATGAGTCCCTCCGCAAAAATTGTGGGGAAACAGGGCGAGAGATGTTCACTGACCGGTTTCGCCATCAGAAAATGACGGCGGATTTGAGGGGGATTTATCTGGAAGTCTTGTCCAAAAACAGGCCGGAATAGGCTTCGAGGGGGTGCGCGACCTTTATCCCTAGGGCGGGTTTACTTAAAATTACGGTTTTAGGGGATAACCAAAGACATGACTAAGGTACGCGACTTTCTCGGCCCATATCGTCTGACTCGTTTGATCCGTATCGGTAGCTCCTGTCAGGTGTGGGAAGCGATCGAAGAAGGGTCGAGCAAGCGGTTTGCGCTGAAGGTGTTGCGCCCCGATCACAAAGACGACAAAGAAGAGCTCAGTTTTTTGAAGAACGAGTTCGAAATCGGTTCTAAGCTGACGCACCCCAATATCATCAAGATCTTCAAGTTCCAGACGGACACTGAGTTGCCCTACATCGTTCTGGAGTTGTTTAGTGAATTGAATATCAAGCAAGCGTTGAGGCAGGGGCCAGAGTCGATTGCCTATATGCTTGAAAAGATTATTGAGCAGTCGATGGAGGCTGTCTATTTTTTGCACACCAAAGGCTATGTTCATTGCGATCTTAAGCCGGATAACTTTCTGGTATCGCGCGATGGGGATGTGAAGATGATTGACTTCACGATTGCCCGCAAGATGAAGACGGGTTTGGCGAAGTTGTTTGGTGGCAAGACAAAGATTCAGGGTACGCGAAGTTACATGTCGCCCGAGCAGATTTTGGGAAAGAATCTCGATCAGCGGAGCGACGTTTATAGTTTTGGGTGTGTGATGTTCGAGATGGTGACGGGCAAGCCACCGTTTACGGGCGACAACCCCAACGACTTGCTCAACAAGCATTTAACGGCTTCGATTCCATCTCCGGTGGTTGCGAATGAAAACGTGACATCCGAGTTTGCGTCGATGGTGCGATCGATGATGGCTAAGAAGCCTGAAGATCGCATTGAGAGTATGTGGGATGCGTTGAAGATGTTGCGTGGGGTCAAATTATTCAAGAAGCCACCTCGAATTCCGGAGAAGTCGATTTTCGATGCTTTTCCAACGGGTGGCAAGGTTCAGTAAGCTCGTATTGGTAAAAGCGAGATCAGTTCCGTTTATTGGTAGTAGAGCACGCGAACGCAAGGTGAAAAAATAGGTTCCTATGTCAAGTGAAGTGGTAACAACAGCGCCTGGTTTAGAGTTTGAAGAGCCGATTTTGATGATCGAAGGTCGGATTCGCGAGTTGGAGCGTTTGGGGCCAGCGAACGAAACGGTCGAAGAAGAGTTGCGACAGTTGCGTCGCCAGTGGACGGACGAAACTCGCCGCATTTACGGTCAATTGAATCCATGGCAGATCGTCCAGGTGTCACGTCACAAGGATCGTCCCTACACGCGCGACTATCTCAACTTGGCGTTTGACGAGTTCGTGGAGTTGCATGGCGACAAATTCTATGGCGATGACCGGGCGATGTTGACTGGCTTTGCGAAGTTGGATCAGCAAAAGGTGATGGTGGTTGGTCATCAGAAAGGCCGCACTTACAAAGAACGCTCGGCTTGCCATTTTGGTTGTGCGCATCCCGAGGGCTATCGCAAAGCGATGGGTAAGATGAAGATGGCCGAGAAGTATGGTCTGCCGATTATCTGTTTCATCGATACGCCGGGTGCCTATCCGGGTGTGGGGGCTGAGGAGCGTGGCCAGGCGCAAGTGATTGCGGAGAGCATGTATTTGATGTCGCAATTGCGGACGCCCATCATTTGCGTGGTGATTGGTGAAGGTGGGAGTGGTGGAGCTTTGGGAATTGGAGTGGGCGATCGAATCGCGATGCTTCAGTACTCTTATTACTCTGTAATCAGTCCTGAGGGTTGTGCGGGTATTTTGTGGAAGAGCCATCAATTTGCGCCGAAGGCGGCCGAGGCGTTGCGATTCACGTCGGCTCATTTGCAAGGCTTCGGCGTGGTGGATGATGTGCTGGAAGAGCCTCTGGGTGGCGCTCATCGCGACCATCACCAGATGGCTTCGAGGATGAAGCATTATCTAACGCGAACACTTGCGCAGTTGCGTGAAATTCCTGCGGACGATTTGGTTCAGCAGCGATATGAAAAGTTCCGTCAGATGGGACGATTCTTGGAAGCGGAAACAGCATCGAGCTAGTTTACAAAACCGGCATTCGTCACGTGCTTTGCGGGTAGTTTTTCTATGGCGGGTATCAGACAGTAAACGGGCTTTTACGGCCCGTTTCGCCCCGAAACGAACGTCCGATAATGTTTCTTATGTTCGGTTTGGTGGGCTTTTTCCCCTGGGAAATAGCGAAGTCGGCATAATCGTCAGAGCTGGCACGGGACGTTGGAGTTGCCGGCTGGTGGGCTCGCTAGGAGCTTCTTGGTGCCCAGTTACGGCTCAGAGTCGCGGCTGGGGGACGGCGCTCGGTAAACGCGAAATTTGGGGGCGTTTTTCGTCGCACTCAATGTTGTCGCTGAGCGGCGCGTGCGCGAATCTGGACGTTGTTTTTGTGTCAGCAGTCGGCGCTGAAAAATGGCGTTTGCGAGAAGGGGGTTCGTAGTGGAGTTCGGCTAGCGCCTTCTGGTTGTTGCGTTAGCGGTTTAGTTCCGAGTCGTTTTGTTGGGCCTGTGTCCACGGAGGTGTCAGGCTCCAGGGTTGTGAGGCTGGCGGCGCGCCGTTGGGCTCCCCTGCCCTTGTTGCTTCCCCTGTGTTGATTTTTGGCAACGTCGAATTCCAGAGTTCGCTGTTCTCTTGAGTCTCAACGCCACCTTCGCGAAGTTGTTTGTCTAGTTGTTCAAGATAAGGGCCTACAACATCATTCACTTCCTTGGGGAGTACGCCGTCAGCTCGTTGCAGGACTTGTGCGATGAAGTAGCCAGACTTCGATTGGCATATTGCAGCCTGCTGCTGGCTGCCAAGTAGTGTCATGCCAAACATCGTTATCAGTAAGCATAAGATCGATCCCTTGAGCATGCCGAGAATGGCGCCTAAATGGCGATCGAATTCTTTCAGTTTCACTTTATCGATCATGCCGCTGAAAACGCGGAAACCAATCCAAGTAGCGAATGAGGTTCCCACGTAAAGCAGAAGCATGGCGAGGATCGAGTTCCAGGGTGGCTCGGCGTCGATATAGGTGGCGACCTGGTCGCGGTACCGGTAGGCGACGACATAGCTGATGGCCAGTGATGCAATGGAGGCGATTTGCCAAGCAAAGCCTTTAATGGCCCCAAAAATCGCAGCGCCAATAAGGATCGCCAGCATGATCAAATCGTAGGTCTGCACAGTGTTGTCTCCATCCAGGTCGGTTGTCTCCATTCAGGTCGTGCCCGTTCAAGCCGACTCCGTTCAAATTCTCTCCGGCCAAGCCGCTTCGCTCCGCAGGGGGGCGTGTCGGATCCAAGTGTGTATTCGTTTGGGTACCTGTCTCCGCAATTGTCTATTCGTTCTGAGCTGGTCAGCTTTGCCTAATCCATAGATTCGGTTAGCGGGCAGGGGTCTTGGTTCGCAACGGCATATTTTGCCTAGTCGGTACATTCTGCGCCGATGAGGGTAGGGGGCGGATTTTGCAATTATCCCCTCTGCTCATATACCTCGAAGGTGTTTCTTATTTCGAGGTCACTCTTTGTTGAGTTGGGTCGGGCAAGCTGTATCGATTAAGGCCAGATTGTAGTTTATGTCAGATAGTTTCGGTTGGCGAAGATCAAGATTTTCAGCCTCAGCCAAAATAATCCACCTTCTTTGATTTAATGCTAGCAATTCGCTGGCGCAAAAATAAAAGAGAAGGGGGTTCAAAAAGTCTTTTTTATGCTAGCTAAATAAATATTGAGTGCGAGTTGGGGAGGGGGGTTGTAGCGAGATAAATGCTAGCGTCGGAATCGTGAGGAATTGGTTTTGCTGTTTTTAGGGTGAGGCGGATTTTTTGGTGTCCCTCCCCTGCCCTTTGTGGACGCTAGGACAGGCGCTGCGCGACGGTGCTCGTGCGATTGCTAGCACGTGGCGGGCGGCTGGAGGAACGCGGGGACAGGCGCTGCGCGCGGGCTGGTGGAAATTCGGATGGGCGTGCGGGGACAGGCGCTGCGCGACGGTGCTCGTGGGATTGCTAGCATGTGGCGGACGGCTGAAGGAACGCCGGGACAGGCGCTGCGCGCGGGCTGGGGGAAATTCGGATGGGCG
>Ga0075160_10001205_pt1 | contig 15877 bp, 14 predicted proteins | sample JI91814C2DNA_FD_70969 | JGI IMG/M metagenome (GOLD analysis project Ga0075160, IMG submission 70969) | Wastewater effluent complex algal communities from Wisconsin, to seasonally profile nutrient transformation and Carbon sequestration -... | ecosystem: Engineered > WWTP > Effluent > Algae... | reverse complement strand
TTAAATCCATTAACTTATTTCCAAATCCTGCAAATCAATTTTTTATTGTAGAGCTGGAAAATTTAAGCGGGAATGAAATAGTATTGGAGATGTATGACCTACAAGGTAAACAAGTAATTTCACCGCTTGAAACTCAAATAATAAATGAAAACTCTTTGAATGTAAATATACCATTATTACCTACTGGGATTTACGTTGTTAAATTAATTGTTGGGGAAACTGTTTATGTAGGTAGGGTGGAGAAACATAGATGAATAAATTGATAATTTAAATGTTGGATATAATTCAACACGTTATATTTGAAGTGGAATAAATATGATTAAAATGAATGCAGAGGATTTTTAAGGCGGAGGAAAACACATACTATAAAAATGTATTTAGCGTTGGTTAACAACAATTTTTTAGTATGTGTTTTTTAAGCGTAGCATTGCTTATTTTACTTTCACAACTACTTTACCTTTTGTGCGACCAGCCTCTACATAAGTCAAAGCCTCATTGGCTTGTTCAAATGTAAATACTTTGTCCAGCACCGGTTTTATAGCGCCATTATTGATAAGCGATGCAATTTCTGTCAACTGATTACCATTCGCACGCATAAAAAGAAACGAATAATCTACACCAAGTCGTTTAGCCTTTCTATTAATTCCAAAACTTAATAATTTCATAATGAATTTTAAGAACCAAGGTGTATTCATTTGTTTTGCAAAGCCCACATCCGGCGGTCCGGATATAGAAATAACTTTCCCATTAGGTTTTAAGATTCGCAACGACTTTTCGAGTGACTTTGTGTCCTGGCTGTTCAATACTACATCATAATCTTTAAGCATGGTTTCAAAATCATCCCTCTTGTAATCAATCACAACATCTGCACCCAAACGCTTCACCAAATCAAAATTAGTTTCACTTGTTGTAGTTGCAACTGTTGCACCCACATGCTTTGCCAACTGAATTGCAAATGTTCCAACACCTCCCGATCCTGCCTGAATAAAAACCTTTTGCCCTTTTTTGAGATTTGCCTTTTCAATTAATGCTTGCCACGCAGTTAAACCTACTAATGGAATGGAAGCTGCCTCTTCCATGGATATATTTTGAGGCTTTAGGGCAACATTAGTTTCATTAATAGCAATATATTCTGCTAATGTGCCAATTTTCAAGACTGCCGGTTGTGCAAATACCTCATCACCAACTTTAAAGCGACTAACTTTATAACCGGTTTTTGTTACAACTCCTGCTACATCATGTCCTAAAATCAAGGGCAATTTATACGGTAGTATGAGTTTAAACTCCCCACTTTTTAGTTTGCTATCAATTAAATTTATGCTAGCAGCGTGTATTTGAATTAAAACTTCATTGTCGTTTACTACTGGTTCAGGCAAATCAACCATCTCAAGTTTATCTACTTTACTGTATCGTCTTGCTATAAATGCTTTCATTTTTTTTATTTGTTTTGAATGATTAATAAAAAAGCTTACCTTCCTTTACAAATGTCAATGTCTCCTCAATTTCATAAGCATGAACTGCTGTACAAAAAAGAGAAATTCGTTCTGAAAGGTTTTTGAGTGCTTCACTTTTAAAAAATTGCGCCATACCATTTTTATCTGAAAACCCTATAATTATTGAAGCTTGAAACTGTACCTCCTTCGCATTATCGTGTAATACATTTGGGGTGTCCCATTGCGATTCCTTCCAAGGGTTGTAGGTCTTGCTTCTTAACTCCTTCAACAAACCGGTATTAGCAAGCATAGGTGTGAGTTCTTCCATGATAAATTTCTTAAAATCATCTTCTTTCACGCCATCTTTTTTCCTAAATAAAACGATACTTCGAGCTTCAATAGTTGTGCCGGCATCAGCTACGTAATACCAACGGGAATTGTTTGGAAATGCTGCATATAGTATAGTTCGTTTAAATAAATTTACTTCGTCTTTATAAGCAAGTTTATTTTGTTCTCTGCCGCTTAAAAGAGAAAGGAAACCTTTCAAAGTAACATCGGCAATGCCGTCTATTTTGCGGTCTTGAGGTATGGTGGTTTCAACACTTGATATTGTAGGCCACATGCCGGTATTTTTTTCATTTAGATGTATTTGACGATATTCCCAAAGCCCCTTATTTGCAGCAATTATTTTTGAGTGCGGACCTTTCCATCTGTTCATTCCTGCCTGTCGGGTTGTGTCTGTTCGCATCCAAAGTAAAATTGATGACGATAAATGTTTTTCTGAGCTCACATCGGTCTTAACTTTGATAGGTTTTACAATTTTTGTTTGAGCAAAACTTACTGCGCCAAACATCAAACTGAGCAATAATATGCTGATATTTTTTTTCATAATATAATATTTAGGTAGTTAAAAAGGGAATTGCTTTTTTAAGAAAGTCGTTGTGGTATTGAAATATTCCACCATGCCCTGAATTTGGATAAATGATAACTGGCTCCGCATTGGGAAAACGTTTTGCTAAATCAATTGAGAGCGGTGTAGGCACCATTCTATCATTATCACCATTGGCTACTAACACTGGATGTTTAAATACACTTAAATCGGCCTGAGCCTCTTTGCCCCATGCTTCAATAGCTTGCAGTTGCTTTTTTAAAACACTGAGTTTTACTTTTGCATCTCGGTTTGTTGTTCTTTCGTTTAACCGCTTTAGAAAATCTCCCGCTGCTTGTTTGCCCACTTTGTTTTGGGTAAAAAATAAATAAAACTTGGGGTCTCTAAATGTGACGATTCCTTTAAAAATATCCTTGTAAGTAAGGCCAACCACGGCACTAATGCCTTCTCCACCTCTTGGGCCTGATCCTGCCAATATTATTTTACGTACCAATAAGGGCTCTACTAAAAGTAATTCTTGGGTTATAAATCCACCCATAGAAAAGGCAACAATATCTACTTGTTTATACCCCAATGCATAGATAAAAGCTATAGCATCTTTTGCCATGTCAGCAATACTTGTGCCTTGTTCACCTGTTGTAGCCCCTACACCTCGATAATCAAAGGAAATTACATGACGTTCTGCTGCGATAGCATCCATAATTCTTGGGTCGCAGTTATCAAGGTTTGCCGTAAGGTGGTTGAAATAAATAACTGGAATATCGCTTTGTTTGCCATAAGCACGGAAAGCGAACTTGATGCCGTTTGCCGCAGTAATAAACTGTGTCGGCACTGTTGCATAAGTTAGATTTTGATTAGCCATTTTTAATAATTTTGTATATTTGCTTGCATTTTGCAAGTGCAAACATACAACAATACTTGCATAATGCAAGTATTGTGTAAAAATTATTTTATGAGCAGAAATCAAAAAAGGTCAGATTGCCCTATTAGTTGCTCCCTTGATATTTGGGGAGATAAGTGGTCGCTGTTGATTGTCAGAGATCTAATGGATGCCAAACAATGCACCTACGGCGACTTTTTAAAGTCGCCAGAAAAAATTGCAACAAATATTTTAGCCTCAAGATTGCAGTCGTTAGAGGAGTTTGAGATAATTGAAAAATCGGAGCACCCCGACAGTAAAAGAAAAATGTATTATCAGCTCACAATAAAAGGAATAGACTTAGTTCCAATTATGATTGAGATAACAGCTTGGGCGGATAAATATGCAACTATACCAAAAGAACGAAAAGCTTTATTGAGGGCTTACAAAAAAGATAAAGAAGGATTTATTAAGGCATCCATTAAAGAATTGAAAAAAGTGTAACCGGTCAATTTATAAAAAATTAGGCATTTGCATTTCAGTGGCTGTTTATTATTTTTTTATTAGCAGTTGCGAGTCAGGCTTCATTTTTTTATTGTCGGGTTATGAGTTGACAAAATGAAAGCATTTATAGTGTGGTAGCAGTGCTAAATATATCCAATATTTTTCGAAGCAAAGGCAAATAAATTCCCCTGAATTATTGTACCCTTTTCCCTAAAAAAGGTTGCTCAAAGTGCACCCTTTTGAAGTTGGCAGGATAAATAAGGGTGCTGTAATCGTTTTGAAGATTTACAATGTGCTTGCGTTTTTGTTTACAAATAAATCTGAGAAACGAATTAATCAAATATCAAAATTCAGTTATAAGGAGAAGAATAGGACGTCTACTAATAACACTAATGTAAATGGCGTTATATTAATCGTCCACGGTTGTTTTGTTATCATTATTAATGTCAATAAATAGGATCATTTTTCCAATTTTAGATGATGCTCCACTATAAAAACCTGTTTCCTCAGCAAATTCTGTTGGATTTCGAAATGTTCCGAATATAATGTCAAACAATGGAAGGTCTGAATAGTTGAACGCGTGAATGCCTTTGGCGTGGTGCAATGAATGTGATTCGGGTCGCTGAAAAATGTATCCCGCCCATTGAGGCGTTTTAATGTTTGTATGTTGTATAACCGCAAGAAAAGTAGCTCCATAAATTGCATAAATAGTTGCCTGTGGAGTAAATCCTGCAATCCAAATCATTGCCAAACTTGTCAAAAAAGTAAAACCAATCATATCCATAAGACTAAAAAAGAAAGCACCATATGTATCCACACGCTCTGCACTGTGATGCATTTGGTGAAACACTCTCCACAACAAATGGTTTTTGTGCATTAACCGATGCCAAACATATACCCCGAATTCGTAAAGTAACAATGCAGTCAAGCCACCCCAATAGTCGCCAAGTAAAACTAAGTCAAACACTTTGTATGCAGACAAATAATTGTTCCAAATCAACGGAAGATAGGACGACACAAAGAAGTAGATAAAAAATGTCGATATTCCCATTATACGCCAATATTTAATGGTAGGTAATTTTTTTGCCGGTATAACAGCTTCAGCAATTACTAAGACGAAATAAATGGAAATTACAATGACTGAAACAGGGTCAGTCAAAATTTCCCAAGGTGTCGGTAGTTGTAAAATTTTATTGAAAATATTTTTTTATCTTGACGGTAGTTCGACGACTATAGCTATTTAACAATCGCTTGTAAAAGGTCATACAACAAAAGCGCTTGAAAAAGACTTTACCTTTCACCTCTCCAAAAATACTAAATAATTCCGGCTATGTGCAATGACCTTGGCCTTGCGGATAAATAACATGATATAATCATTAATTAATTGATATTACCAAGTCCCTTCTTTTTTCATAGCAAAATATGTCCATGCCCCGCCGGCAAAATCGATGGATGCGAAGAGCAGCATTATGGGTTCCATCATTTGTAGATATACAAACGCTGAAAAGAAAAAGATAATTGTGCAACGAATGCAAGCTGTAACTTTGAAAATGATAGAAAGTTGATGTCTTGCAGCAACAATATAATAAACTGATAATGCCATTAGTAAAATCCCGGATAATCTTATCCAAACTTCACTTGTATTTTCTACACCGATTACAGTTAGAAAAACATTAGGAATAAACAACAACGTTGCTCCAACAAGAGTAAGGTAAACACCAAATACAAGAACACTTTTAGCGGGATGTGTCATAGTTTTTTTTGTTAAAGTTAAAAATTAAATGAAAATTTGCTAAAACACAATATATAACTTGTTATTATGCTGTGTTAAATACAGTTTTTGATTTCTTAATGTTGGAACACATCCGTTTTGTGAAGTATTATTTCATAGCTTACCACTACAGTTCCTAGCATCAGCCGTGGCTGATCTGCCAGCTCCAACCTTGGTACGATACATATAACTTCATTTAACCACTAAACTACCAATTTCTTCTTGGGGCTGTTTTTATTTTGTAAGGCTGTAAAACCAACAAATGGTGCGGCTATTAAACATAGAGGCGGGTTTTACATCCAATTCCACAACAAGCTCCACCTGTCCCGGGCTGGTGTTATAATAAGCCCAGCCTCTGTAATATACAGCTCCGTTGGGGGGCATGGGTCCGCTGTTAAATTTTACATTGGTATCAACCTCGCCATCACGAACAGCTACATAACAATCTATTATTGCCTTTTCCATTTCAGCATTTAAAAGTAATACGTTGAACAGGATTTCATTGCCCGAAGGCACAGGAATGCGGATGTATTTTTTTCCGAATTGTGAGTAATCAAAACGTTCAAGCGAGCTGCCCGAATAGGTTTCACCAGGTCCGGGTTTTGATATTATCTGATTTGAAACAAGTAACAAAACTTGCGGAACATTATCAGGCTCATCAATTACGGTGCCGGGTGTGCTTAATGGAATCATGGAATCATCAGGAGGTGTTCCTGTATAATCATTGCAATTGATTGGATCAAATCGCGGACTTACATCGCAATACGTGTAATTATTTTCATCTTTTATTTTAAGTGCCCGCCCTTTTAAAACACCGCTCTCATATTTTACGTTATATGCGTCTGCGAGGCCACGTGTTAAAACTCCTTTGCCATGTGGCACATCGTTTATAAATTCACCACCATAGCCTACAGTAAAAATACCGCTGCTGCCATAACTTCCTCCTGCATTACTCAAGCTCATAATTTTCCCGCGGTCGCTATAAATAATGGTATAGCCGTTTTTTATACCATTGGTAAAATTGCTGTAGGTATACATTTTTTCAGCAGCGTTTACCACCTCTCCACCGTTCTTGCTCACAAGGTGATTATTAAATTTTCCGTTGATAAATCCTCCGTTGTACATAATACCCTTCTGATCCAGGTAAATCCCGTCACCGTTTTCACAATCACCGCTGATGCATCCTTGTGTAAATGAGGCAGGGCGATGGTAAACGGTATAACATTTGGCAAATACCTTTTGCAAGCTGATGTTGTCAGCAGGTCTTGAAATTTCTATGATTTTTTCTTCCCAGGGATTGCCCAGCAAGGCCCCGGTTACAATATTCATCTTAGACAAGTAAGCGGCTGGTGTACCATTCACATTTGTTAATACATCACCTTCCATAATACCAAAAAACCAGGCACTGCTTGCCGGTTTCACTTCCGATACTATCCATGCTCCCTTATCTTTTTTTATATCAATCCCGATCCCGTATATCATCGGACGTTTAGCAACATCGGGGTAAATCATTTCAATAAATTCGTTCAGCGACTTTAAATTATTGATTGAATCCTGCCTGTATTTAATTATGGCAGCAGCTTGTTGTTCCTTCAGCAATTCGGCCGCCTTTCTTTTTTCATCTTCCTGTTGCTGTTTTATTGCAGCATATTCCGCTTCCTTTGCTGCATGTTTTTCTTTCAGGGGTTTTATATATTCTGCTAATGTAATATACCTGCCGCCTGTATTTTTAGGGTCGGGGTAAATCTGCTTTACTACCTCACCTTTATAAATATCACCGTTTTCATACAGAATGGTTTTTACGTCTTCTTTGCAACCTTCAACACAGGTGCCAAGCAGGTTTTTGCCACCTGCCACCGTAGCTTGTTTTGCCTCTGGAAATGTGATTTTACCGCCACTAACCATGTTAACATATAACTCACCACTTTGACCCCAGCCCTTGGTTGTATAAAGTGTCATGCAACATTCGTATGGTAAATTCTTTATGCAATTTAATACATCCTCGCCCGAAACATTTTTTCCATAAAAAATGGGCGAGCCAGTTATATAAGCTAGGTTAGCTCCGGCAATCAAACCCCCTATTTCTGCCGGACTTCCTTTTGCAACATAAGTTATCAGTGGAATGGAGTTGCCGTTATAGCCGTCAAACTCATAACTGATCACAAATTTGAAACCAAATTCAGGACATTCAAAAACTTGTTGTGCCTTGCTCGTGTGTAAAATAAAACCGAGAATAAATACCAGCTGAATACGTTTTATCATGTTAAGGATTTATAATAGCGAAAATAGAAATAAATATCAGTTAATCGCTTCTTCTTGCCATAATATTGGCAACCGCCTCCGTCTCTTGCAAAAACAACTTTTTTTGTTGTTGCTGAAATATTCCGCCTCTGAGAAAAGCTACAAATACTGAACAAAAGTAGTGATAAGATAAAATATATCTTTTTCATTATCACTATAGGATGTAACTTCTATGTTAATTATTGTGTTTTCTGTTGAAAACGATTGCTAAATATAACGTTTATATATCAGGTTTTTTTGTGTTGGAAACAGAAAATATCGCTCAAAAATGGATGGCTTTGTCTGGTTATTGATATATTTCTCTAAAAATTTTTAACTGTTTTGGGAATAAAAAATAGGATGTTTGGTTGTAGTATATTGATGCATTGCAAATGCATTGTCCAGACCATGAATGTCGGAATAAACCCATAAAATAAATGACTGGTTAAACTAAGGTTTTTGGGTTGGAAAGCTGTGCGGCTTTGAAACCGAAATGTTTTCTACCTACACAATATTAATTAGGTGTCGAAATACTGAACTCTTTTTTGCCAACATAAATATAATGACTTTCCCGATAGGGGTAACTTGTAGGCAAAAACTTATACTTCCGACCGCATAAGTTTTAGGTGCTGTTAGCATTCAGGTGCTGACAAACAATTGCAGTTCGATTGCGTATTTGCCGAAATAAGTCAATATTAAAGTAATATGGTTTTAATTTCTTTCCAATTATTCACCCTTGTATGATTGTCAGTTGGTTTATCTATGTTATGCGGTTGTGTGAAAAGAATTGTTTGGCCTTGAAAAGTATCTAAGTTTTTGAAATGATCATCAATCATAATGTCGCCACAAACAATCTCTTTAGTTCCGCAGAAAACAATTTGTTTCCAGGATAGAAACGGAAAGTGTTTTGTCAACCAATTTATTTTTTCTGTCAAACTTAGTGGGAATTGCATTGCAGAAGAAACTATATAAACTTCATATACATCATTTAGTCTGCGCACAGTTTCTATGCTGTCTTCGATCGGTATTGCTGAATAAAAAAAGTTTTCTGAGTTAACATATTTGTCGTGATACTTGAATGCCTCGCGTTCAAGTTTTCCTGTCAAATCGGTTAATGATTGTGTCAAACCGATGTCATTGAATTCATACTTAATAAACTGTCCATATATGTCGGCGAGTACACCGTCCATATCAATTAAAAGTTTTTTCTTTATTGGTGTCATATAGTTTTCAGACGTATGGTTTAATTCGGAGGGTTTTTCCAACACTTGATGATAACGGATTGAACTTTTGCAAAGTGGCGGGTTTTAGCACTAAAGTTCAATAGACTTACTGCTGTTGAACCTTGCATCCGCCGCGACGGATTTCATAGAAGCACTTCAGCAGCCATATTGCCAACCCTAAGTTAGCGGTAGTTTTTGTTTATGTATAATTTTTCGTTTTGATAATCAACAATAATGTCGCCAAGTAATGATAGGGCGTTTCCTCCAATTGCACCCACTATTTGTTTGTCCATGAAACGTCTGGACATAACTTCAAAGTTTTGGTCCTCTCTCTTCACAAACCAAATAGGGCCAATTATTTTGCTCCCTATTTTGATTTCAGGAACTCTTATAATATCCGCCTTATACTGCTTATCTCCTTTTTTAATAACTTCCCATTCAGGATATGAAGTTTTCCAACTATTAAAAATGGAACTGCTAATAAAGCTAATAGCAGTCAGGCTTTGGTCGTTCATTTGTTCTTGTGCAGCATCACTCAGATACACTTGCGCTCCTGTGTCGAAAAGAAACGAAAGCGTATCGTTTTTAATAACAATCTCAATTCTGGGTAAATGATTGATAACCTGTTTTTTATCATCTTTCAAAAAGTAGAGGGAGCTAATTGGTTCGAATTCATTGTGAGGAATATTCGTTATTTCAGAGAGAAAATTTCTTTTATAATTTATTCTCCAAATTCTGTCTGCAAACCACTCTCTTCCGAGCATTCCATCTTCTATTACTCCTTTCTCTTTAGTAGAATATATTTCCGCTTTTTTTGGAAATGAGATGTTGTTAGCCGTAAAAATTGCTTTAATGTTAGAGTTCTCCCAAAGATTCTCTGTCGTATTTTTAATTCTCAGTTTTTTCAGCCCACTTGTATAAAGAAAATTCTTACCACCTGTGTCAGTATAAAAAGTTAAGCTGTCATTATTGGACAGTTTTGCTGAAAGATAAATCAAGTTATTCTTAAAAAAGCATGGTAACTTCAATTCATTGTCATCCGAAATAGCAGAAGAAATATTTACTTTGGATTTCTCTCCAGAAAGTGAAATGGAAAAACTAAGACCTATTAATAATATGAAAATTTTCCTCATAGTTTTGTCATCAAAATACAGCTAACGAATAGGCGATTGGCGAGGTTGCGAACTTCGGAACCGATTATTTTCTATCAAAGATAAAATTTCTTGCGAGAAATAAACTTGAATTTACTACAAAATTCGCAATCTTACCAAACGCCTGTTAACAGCTGCCAAAATTTATTTTTTTATAAGTTTTTCTATTTCTTTTTTCAGAATAATTTGAGAAAAGAGAACAGGAATATTCATCTTATAATTTTCCTTAATCATAGTCAAATATACCTTTTTGTTATCCAACAGAAATATTCTGCTTATTTTGTAATTTGAGTTTAAACTTAACGTATTCACTGAATTGTATATTGTAATGTTTTTTGAGTTGCTATATTTTTCAAAACCCATTTTTTGACAATATTCATTTATAATTTCTTTGGTTTTTTCTGTATCAAATTGGCTTTCTATTTCGGTCAATTTATTTTCAGTTGCTTTTCTGAAAATTACATAACCACAAAATATGCTAAAAATAAATAAAAGATAATATTCAATTCCAGTTTTCGTAAAATCTCTATTCGGATTAAAATACACTAAAAAAGGTAAAACAAAGCCCCAACTAAAAAATATATAAATTACTATTTGGTCTAATTTGCCAAACCAATTTTCTGTGTAAATTAATTTTTTACGTTTTATACTTTCGTCAATATTTAGATTTTTTAGGTTTCTCATGGAATTGGTTGCTTATAACGTTTAAAAGCTTTGCGAAGTGGCGGCAACAAAACGAAATGTTTCATGGTTATCTATAAATTTTATTTGAAGATGAATATTAATAATTACTCGTCACCCGCCATTTTGCAAAGGTTTTGTTATAGGATGTGGTCTTTCGATTATTCAATTGCCACTTTCGCGGTTAGTAATTTTTCGCCCTCTTTTAAAGTAACTAAATAAATTCCTTTTGGGAAGTAATTCATTTCAACAATTTCAACTTGATGGTATAATGTCTTAGCCAAAATAGTCTGCCCGTTAAGATCAACAATTGTTAATTGTGTCGGGGTCTGAATTTGTAAGTTAATATAGACGGCTGTATTAAAACTATAAACCGTTGCAACAAGTGAAGGTTGTCCTATAATATCAACATAGCTTACTGTATCACCGGCAATAATAGGATAATTGGGTTGCAATTCATAAGCATAGTCATGAATAATCAAGGTGCGGCCGCTATCTATAACTGAGCAACGAATCCAACCATACCTTTGGATTTCTGTTTCGTCTGTAAATCTGATTCCAATGAAATCTTCCAATTTATATCCCCACAAGGCAGGATGCCAATTCCCTTGGTGAAAAGTAAAAGGTAAGCTTAAAAATGACTCTGTTCTCGCCATTGTTTGATAATTGTCATTATGGAATATTTTTGAAGTTCCAATCACCTCACCTGGCTGAATTGCAAATGGAAAATGATAGGTATAACCTGGCCCAGCGCTATTGTAAATAGTACTCCCTACAATTCCATTTTGCATTGTATCAAATGCGCCTACAAATATTGCATGAATTAAAGCACTTCCTGCATATGGAATATAAGTCGTAAAACTTTCATTAAAGAAGTTAAAATCGTTTAATCCATCGTCATCCAAGTCGATACCAAACATTTCATCAGGTTCATCCAGCACCACATCTGGGTCAATATCGGTATAAACCACCTGTGATGAAGCAGCAGTAACCCCAAGAAGGGACACTGCTGCTGTTGAATATTGTAATAAAGAAAATTTGCTTGCCATTTTTACAATTTTATAAAAGGTTTTGTAACACTACTTCCATCACTAAAATTACAAATTACCTGATACATGCCATAACTGAGAATTGAAATATCAATTGTATTGCAATTATCAATTGCTTCAAACATTTTAGCTCCTGTCATTGAAATTATCTCAACTTTTACGATTTGTTCTGTTGTTGAAATATTTAAGAGGTTGTTTGCCGGATTAGGGTAAATTGCAAGCGAACTGTTTATTTCATCCGCAATTCTTGGAACATACGGCACGACAGCCATTTTTACATACCCGGATGTAAATCCTGGAACAGTAATACATAAACTACCTTCTGCGGCAGTGCAACCCGGATTAACGTAATTATATGTTTGATTAATTTCCATGTCATAGGGATTGACAGGCGTATAGCACGAATTAAAATCATAAATCATGCTTTTCCCACTTTGCGAATATGCCTGAAAAGCATCTACAACAAACATTTCAGCATTCTCCAATTCTACCACATATCCAAACATAGGTGTCATGCCAGAGGGGTTTAAAACATACCGCTGTTCTTTGCAACGGCTATTTGTAAAATACATGTAAATAAAATCTTTGGCAGGTGTTATAAAAAATGTTGGTGTCAAATTGGGATTGTGGCCGTATGTTGCAACTGTGGCTGGGAAATAATTTAGATTATTCTTATTGATTTCGCTGATTAAATCCATGGTATAACCAACAGTTCTTTTTACATAGTAATTCCTTTTGGCTGGATCACCTGCGGGTAAATTGTATGGTGAATCATCCTGCCCAATTATTTCAAGTTCAACATCCTCGTCAGCAGGGGTGAGCATTTGAACACCAGAGCCTCCGGCATAATTCTGCAAAGTAGCATATTTGAAGAAATTTTCTCGGTAACCTTCAGTGAAGTTCAATTTCAGATTTTTTAACCACCACTCTTGCAGTAAAACTGTGTGCTGATAACTATTTGTAAATATTTTACCATTATTTGGAGTTCCTTCATCTTTCAGGTTCCATTCGGTAACCCACATGTCTTTTTTGATTGAAGAAGTGAGATTGAAGTTTAAATCAAGGTTAAACAGGTCAAGGTCATTATCATAACGGGTTAACATAAATTGCCTGAAATTTAATCTTGCTGCATCAAAAGCTGGTTGTATGCGGGTATCTGCATTATCAAAATCCCATTCAGGGCAGGAATAGCTTCCTAAAATGCCTGCCTCAGTTACGCATTCATTGTACCAAGAATCTGCGTTAAAGTAAGTGTGCAAAATTACTGCGTGAAATTTTTTAATACTGGTGCCGGTATGGGTGTCACCATAATGAGAACGTAAAGCTACATTCCAATCGACTGACCGTGAACCAGCATCTTCGTCAGGTAGAATATTAAAAATTTCACCAGTTCCGTTAAGTCCTTCGGCACATAAACCAATTTTATAGTTCACACCGGCTCTATTTCTAAAGACATATAAAAAATTCCTGTCAGCAGCGGGAATATAAAATGGTTCACCGGGTTCTAAATCCAGTATTTCTTCGAGATGTTCTTCAAGATTATCCTGAAGGTCTACAGCTTGCCCGTCAATGTAATTCCAGTAATCATCAAATTCACCAAACTGCATAATTTGTTTGTGAAATTTATTTGCAGTTTCATTCCCCATTTCAACTCCAACAACATTTACATTATGTACAGGGTTTGATTGCAGATATTGAACAATATCCAAACAATCTTCTGCCGTTTCTGTCAGAATGTTCAGACATACAATTACATCAACTCTGTACGTTGGGTCAAATACCTGATTATCTGTTTCTATTTTTTCAATTAAACGTATAAAATGGTCGATGAAGCGGTCACCGGAGGTTAACAGTTCTTGATATGTATACTGCGTTAAATACTCATCTTGATATGCGTTCAAAATGTCATTGTTATTACCAAACCATTCAAGCATAGTAGCCTCCGAAGAAGCCAAGATACTTGCTTCGTCACTTGGTGCTTCCAAATCATTATCAATTGCATCAAAGTACCGTGTTATTTCTACAATGTCATATCCATATCCTTTATCTCCGGTCAGCAAATGCATGAACTTACTGCTTGAACCACCCGGAAAGCGCAATACTTTTGGGCGCAAATCGCTTAACCACTGCCATTGGTCTTCACTATATGTGTCACCATATAGAGTAGATTTTGTAAACATACCAGTAACATTTATTCCAAATTGACCTTTATTAATGGTTTTTACCGTTTTGTTTAAGTTGATGCTCATTGTTGATGCAGGAGTTGTGCAATCAAGTGATGCGCCTGTTCTGAATCCGGTTGTTTCAGAAATAGAATCTTCGATTACATAAATAGTATCCAGCCCACTATTGAAAATTGTGTCGGCAAGGTCAACAATTTCTTCCCACTCAAGGGTATCGATGTCTTGGGAATATATTTTGCTGTTAAAAAATAAAAATGAAATTACGCATGTTGATAAAACCAACAAATGTTTTTTTATAAATAAGTTTTTCATGTCATTAAAATTTAAGGTAAATAAAAACAAGTAAAAGTGCTTCTATGTGTGAATATTTATCCAACTACATCGTCGTCGCCGCTTGTTCAATCTGTCAACCGACCAGATGGTGAATTGCTCACCCCGATTTTTGGAACTGTGAATTTGATAGACCATATCCTATAACGTTTTGGCGCTTGGCGCAGTGGCGGATTTAGCAGCACAAAGCTATCTATATACCACAAAAGTTGATGCGAGGTAGAATATTCAATTAACCAAGACACCAGCCATTGAGCCAAACGCCTGTTATCGGTGCGGGCTTTCATAAATTGTTTTTCATTTTTTTAATTCCCTTAGGATTTCTTTAGCCTGTTCCAAATGACGTTGTTCGTGAGTTATAATAATGTCAAAAGCCATTTCTAATCTGTAAACGACATTTTTATTTGCAGGTGAAGAAATTACGATTCGATTATTCAAGAGTTCTTTGGCATCACTTAATTGTTTTTGTAATTCGGACTGATGTTTTTTAAACCGAGATACTATGTCATTTCCTACACTGCTTTGACCTGGTTCCCAAATTGAAAATGTTTTCATTTTTTTCTTTCTGTCAGGATTAACGGCATTTAAAACTATTTTCCCAAAAAATGAAACAATAAAACTAAAATTTGCCAAAAAGGGCTTTTTGTAAGCTCCTTTTTTTAAAGCACTTAAAACAGGATAATAAGTTTTATTAACTACTATCAAATGTTCCAAATTTTGTGCAATGCTCCAAGTTTGGGAATTTGGTTTCCAATTTAGTTGCTCACCGCTTAGTTCGCTAAACAGCAACTCCGCATCCAATGTTATTTTATCAATTTCTTGTACCCAATTCATTTTTGTCTTTTTTGAAACCTATAAGATAGTTGATAGGCATTGCTCCTGGTGTTTTACCAATTTCCCACTCATAGTCTTTAGCATTTTCTAAGGAATTAACAAGAGCTTGTAATTCATTTTCTGAGTAGGTTCTTAAAATGGACGCAATGCCGTCCCATAAAATATAGAGAGGGATAATAGGAATGAGATAAATAAATGGCAATACGTTCCAACGGATAGGTCGGATAAATAATGTGAATATGAATACATTTAAGGGTACAAAAATCATAGAAAACCAACTTCCGAAGTTTCTTCCAACTGGTTCAAAAATGGCTATGGTTGTATCTGTATTTACCGCATTTTGTAAAATTTTCTTCGCCTTTTCAGGGCGAAAATGATGAAATGCCCCGAATATGGTTTGCACAGAATTTTGTAGATGTTTGGGGGGAAGTGAGGCATCTACTGATGACTTTTCATAAGAGAAAGTTTCAGGAACTTCTGCCGTCAAATGTTCAAATGCTTTGATATTCGGATAGTAGTCGGTAAGCGTGATTTTAAGACTAGGATTGTTTTTCTTCAAATCCTTAGCTAAACAAATCAAACCACTACCACCACCTGATGCCAAATCTACCCAATGGTGCTGCCCGCTATTGTCTAAGCATCGTTGCATTAAGGGTAAAATGGGTTTGTATATATTAAACTTAGTCGCAA
>Ga0075160_10001204_pt1 | contig 15880 bp, 15 predicted proteins | sample JI91814C2DNA_FD_70969 | JGI IMG/M metagenome (GOLD analysis project Ga0075160, IMG submission 70969) | Wastewater effluent complex algal communities from Wisconsin, to seasonally profile nutrient transformation and Carbon sequestration -... | ecosystem: Engineered > WWTP > Effluent > Algae... | reverse complement strand
TTTCAGGCGAGGCCATCAGGTCCTGCATGTCCAGTGTGTGCAGCTTGTCATCGCGATCATCGGCCAGTGCCATTGCATACCATTCCATTTGCGCATACCAGGCGATAACGCAGGCTTCCAGGAAGTGAAACCGGTAATTGGAGGGAATCCCGAGTTCTCTCTGCAACCGGGTGCCGTGGAATAAATGCTGCGCCATCCAGCGGATATGGTTGTCGGCCGCTGGCAGTTTCTTGCAACAGGACATGATGAATTCCTCAATGCTTGAGTACAGCAAGATTGCTTTGCAGCGCATTAGCTTGAGGGTGTCGGGTAACAAGCGATTCACCGAATTCGTCGGCTTGATCAAGGTCTGTCCCGAATGCGTCCACGGACGTCCCAGCAGTTTCAGCGTGGTTTGCAAGGATTGATGCAATTCTTCATTCGGAAAGCGAAGCGATGCATCGGAAATGCTCAGCAGGCTGTTGGGTTCCTTCAGCGAGACGATATTGGGGGCGTCATCCAGTGCCTTGGCAAGCAGTGTGGAGCCGCAAAAAGCCGTATGAAAAAGCATGGCCTGTGTGGGGGTTTCCAACAGGTCGACCAAGCAAGTCTCCGGCACGCGCGTTGCCCGCGACCAGTTGATGTTCATTCTTGAATCTAGGAATGATGCATCGGTGATATCTTCGAGTTTCACGTCCAGCATCAGGAATTCTTTTTCCACTGCGTCGTAGTCCAGCGGGAAGTAGTTTGCATTCGAGAAATCGTTCATCACAGGTATCCATCTCCCCGCGGGGAGACTCCGTTCGACAAGTCGGATTTTGGATTTCAAGATGTGTGCCAAATCACCTCGGAAAATAAATCAAGGACTTGCGCATTTTCGAGGTCGAACAGGCATTGCATTTGGCACGGACTGTCATGCAGTCTGCATGGCAATCGGCGGGTGCAGTATGTTAGAAACTGTTTTATGAAAGCCTATTACTGCCACCACTTCGTATTGCCATTGCCGGAAGGCCATAGTTTTCCGATGGACAAATACCGCTTGTTATACGAGCGCGTAAAACACAATGCGGAAGCATGGAATATCGACTTGCTCGAACCGAGGGCTGCGGACAACGAGGACTTATCGAGAGTGCATTGTCCCGATTACATAGATCGCATGAGCAATGGGCGTGCGGATGAACGGGAGATGCGGAGGATCGGATTTCCCTGGTCTGCACAAATGCTTGAACGTTCGCGTCGATCCTCCGGCGCCACGATGCTTGCTTTGGAGTCTGCCATCAATGGCGACAAGATTGCGGTGAATCTTGCCGGCGGCACCCATCATGCTGCCTATGACCGGGGCGGCGGTTATTGCGTTTTCAACGATAGCGTCGTTGCCGCGCGCTATGTGCAGGAAAAGAATCTCGCCAAAAAAATATTGATCGTCGATCTGGATGTGCATCAGGGCAATGGCACGGCCGAGCTGTGCCGTGATGACGATAGTATTTTCACATTTTCGATGCATGCCGAAAAAAACTATCCGGCGATCAAGCCGGCTTCGGATCTCGATGTGCCGCTGCGCAACCATACGGGCGATGCCGAATATCTGGACAAGTTGGCTCATTTTCTGCCGATGGCGATCGCAAGAGCGGAGCCGGATGCCGTGATTTATCTGGCCGGGGCCGATCCTTATGAAGGTGATCGGCTCGGTTACCTGTCGTTGAGCAAGCGCGGTCTGGCACAGCGGGACCGTTTTGTCCTGCAGGCTTGCCGAACGGCAGCTCTGCCGATGGCAATTACCATGGCAGGCGGTTATTGCCCGCAAGTGGAGCATATTGCCGATATCCACGCGCAAACCGTGCAGCTGGCATCCGGGTTCTTTTAAACCATTGGCTGCGATCCGGCATCAGAGTGTTTATGCTGAATGCCGCCGTGACTACCGACTACCTCCATACCGAATCGCTCCCCGATGCGCGCGAAGACGATTTCGTGCTGGTGCGTGCTGCGAGTCAGGGCGATCAAAAAGCCTTCGAGCAACTTTATCGTAAACATTCAAAGCGGCTCTTTTCGGTGTTGTGGCGTTTATGCGGCGGGCAACAGGCGCGCGCCGAAGACTGCCTGCAGGAAGCCTTCGTCAAAGCCTGGCAGGCACTGCCAGGCTTTCGCTATGAAAGTGCGTTTTCTACCTGGCTGCATCGTCTGGCGGTAAATATTGCCCTGATGGAATTGCGCTCCAGGAAAGGTGCGGAAGATCTTGAACAGGACGATGCCGTGCTGGCTTTCGAAAAAACCGCAGACACGGCAAGCCATCAGACGCGCTTGCAAATGGATCTGGAACGGGCCGTGACCAGCTTGCCCGCCCGCGCCCGCGCAGTACTGGTCCTTTTTGATATTGAGGGTTGGACTCACGAGGCGATCGCGGAGCACTGCAATATGGCCGTCGGCAGTTCAAAGGCGCAGCTTCATCGCGCCCGTGCCCTGTTGAGAGAAAAACTGGGAGCTTATCGTGACTAATCACTTGCCACCTTCATTCAATGATGCCGAATTGCGTATGCAATTGCGCGGCTTGCCGAAGGAGCGAGCTTTCGATCGCGATCTTTGGCAGGGAATCCAGGCAGAAATTCAAAATACGCCGCGGGTAAAAAACCGGCGGGCCTGGTCAAGTTTTGCAATGGCGGCCAGTCTGGCATTCGCCTTTGCGATCGCATTGCCGCTGTTTTTCTCGCGGCCGTCTGTGGATGCCAATAACCTCAAGGTCGAGGTGGTATCGAAAGAAGTCAATGCAATGGATGCCGAATACCAGGCGGCATTGAAGGAGTTTTCCTCGGTCGAGTTATCGCCCGAAGTAAAAAAGCAATTACGGGTGCTCGATGATTCCGCCAGCAAGCTGCGGCGAGCGTTGAATCAAAGTCCGCAATCCACCTATCTCATTCCCATGCTGCGAAGGACTTATCTACAGCGCCTGCAGCTTACCCAGCGCGCGATCGCATCGAATTTAACCTAGGACTCATTATGAAAACTTATAGAACAATGGCATTGACGCTCGGCTTGGCTGCCATCGCCAGCCCTTTTTCCACCTTGGCTGCTACGCCCATCAATCAAACCCGAAGCCTGAATCCGGATGGCGAAATCAAGGTTGAAAACATCAGCGGCTTGATAAAGGTGCGTGTCTGGAATGAGCCTAGAGTGCAAATAACCGGTTCGCTGGGCGAGGGCGTCGAAAAATTGATTGTCGAGGGCGATGCCAAAAGTCTGCATATCAAGGTGAAATACCCGGACAGGAAAGGCTGGTTCAACTGGGGTGGGGGCGTCAATATAAAAGAGGCCACGCAACTGGAACTGATGGTCCCCATCAAGGCAGCACTCGAACTCGAAGCTGTCAGCGCGAATATCGATGTGCAGGGCAGTGCTGCGCCGCGCATGAGTATTAACAGCGTCAGTGGCGATAGCAGTGTGTTGGCCTCATCGCCGGGAAAATTGTCGGTGGAAAGTGTCAGCGGCAACGTGAGCTTGAAACTTACCAGCCCGCAGGTCAGCGTAAATACCGTCAGCGGCGATGTCAGGATGCTTGGCCATCTCAATGGCAGGCTCGACGTGGAGACAGTTTCGGGCAATGTCGAACTCGACACGCCAGTGCTCAACCAGCTGCATTTCAACTCGGTTTCCGGCGATGGCAGCTTCCAGACCAGCCTGGCAGGGAATGGCCGTATCGAAATGGACTCGGTCAGCGGCTCCCTCCGTCTGGCCCTGCCTAAAACCAGTTCGGTCCATTTCAAGGTGGAAAGCTTCAGTGGCGACATTTCCAGCGCAGTCGGGAAAGTTGTTAAGGAAGAGTACGGGCCGGGCCGAAGCCTGGATGCCCGGTTGGGTGAGGGTAAAAGCAACGTAAACCTGAACACAATGTCGGGCGATGTCACCATTGAGATCAAGTAAGTCCATGTAAATGTTGAAAAAAAAGCTGAATTAGAATTTTTGCACCAGGCATTTTCCGGATTTGGGCACTACCGCACGCTTTACCCCCTCTTCACGGGTTTGGCAGTACGTAAAAATTGCGTTATGCTCGCTGAGCCAGGGTTTCTCTCCAATCCGGATGGAAACCCCGAGGCTTTATCCTAGAACTCATTTAGAGTCAGTAACTCTAACGTTGGAGAGAGAGTAAATGTCTAATATTAATCAGCTGTCTGGTGCGATTAAATTCGCATTATTTGTCGGCGCTACTGCTTCTTTAGCTTCAGTTTCTGCCTTCGCGCAGGACACCAAAGAAGAAGCTAAAGAAATTGGAGCGGTAAACGTAGTCGGTTCGCGTATTAAGCAAGTCAACAAGGAAACCGCTCAACCGGTTCAAATTGTTACCCGCGAAGATATTGCGAAAACAGGTTTGAACAACGTCTATGACGTGCTCAACAACATCACCGCGAGTGACGGCTCTGGCTTGAGTACAGTTACCACGCAAACCAACGGTTCTGACGGTTCGCAACAAATTTCCTTGCGCGGCCTGGGTTCCGGTCGTACGTTGGTGCTGGTTGACGGCAAGCGTTGGGTCACCGACCCATCGGGTACCGTGGATCTTTCCACCATCCCGCTCGCCATCATTGAGCGTATCGAAGTTCTGAAAGACGGCGCATCCGCCATCTACGGTTCCGATGCAATCGCCGGTGTGGTCAACATCGTGACCCGTCGTAACTATGACGGCGCACAAGCTGGCGTGTATTACGGCCAAACCAATCAAGGCGACGGCGCACAAACCGGTGCCGACCTGACGATTGGTACGCAAGGTGAAAAATCCAACACCACCTTCTCGATCAGCCGCACCACGCAAGATCAAATCCTTGCCGGTGATCGTCGTCAATCCGCTTTCCCATATGCCTATGGTTGCGAAGACCAACTCGCTACCCCAGGTGGTAACCTCGGCGCATATTGCGGTTCCGCATCGGGTATCTATGGTCGCTTCGTTGTTCCAGGTACCGGAACGGTAGCTCTCAACCATGACTCCAGCGGCAATCCGTTTGCCGATGGCGTGATCGATGCAGCTGACTTCCACGTGTTCAACAACCTTGATCGTTACAACTTTGCACCGATCAACTATCTGCAGCAACCTGCAGAGCGCCTGAACGTGTTTGCAACTACCCGTTACGACCTGACCGACAATATCTCTTTGTATGGTCGCGTTTCGTACACCAAGCGTACCTCGACCCAGCAATTGGCCGAAGTTCCTTTGACTATTTCGAACACCGGTGCAAGCGGTCCACCATGGATCATGAACTTGGCGGTCAACTCCATTTTCAACCCGTTTGGTCAGCAAATTAACACCATCAACTCGCGTATGCAGCCAGTCGGCCCGCGTACCAACCATTTTGATTACGACATTCTCGCTACCCAACTGGGTGCAGAAGGTAGCTTCAATCTGGGTGACCACCTGTTGAACTGGGACGTCTATGCCCAATACAACGACGGTCAATATGACCAAGTCGGCGAAAACTACATCAACCTGTTCAACCTGCGTAACTCGCTGGGTCAATCCGGTTATGACGCAACCCCAGGCCGCGGCTTCTATTGCGGCGCATCGTGGGCAACGCGTATCGTCGGTTGCGTACCGTTCAACATCACTGGCGGCCCAACCTTGGGTCTCGGCGCAACTTATGCCGGTCACGTGATCAATCAAGCTGACGTCGACGCAATGGTCGATTACATCAGCTACACCTCGGTTTCGACCTCGGGCAACACCACCAAAAACTTCGGCGCCAACTTGAACGGTGACCTGTTCGAATTGCCAGGTGGCTCGGCTGCGTTCGCTATCGGTTACGAATATCGTAAAGACTCAGGCTTCAACCAACCGGATGCGTTGACCACTGAAGGCGGCGGTTCGAACAACTTCCAACTCGCCACCAACGGTACAACCGACGTTACCGAATTCTACGCAGAATTCCTGTTCCCGCTCTTGAAAGATACTTTCCTGGCGAAAGAACTCGAAGTCGACGTTGCCGTTCGCAAGTCCAGCTATCACGCAGCCGGCTTGGCCGATCCGAATCCTTCGGATCTGAGCACCACGACCCAGCAGTTTGATTTCAGCCAAGGTTCGCCAATCAACTGGAAAGCCAGCATCAAATGGAAACCAATGGATGATTTGTTGGTCCGTGCAAGCTGGGGTGAAACCTTCCGTGCACCTTCGGTCACCGATCTCTTCGGCGGTATCACCGAAAGCTTCCCAGCAGCATTGGATCCATGCCGTACTGCAGCTTGGGCTGGCTTGACTCCTGCAGCACAAGCTAACTGCTTGGCAGCCGGCGTACCAGTGGGCGGTGCAACACAGCCGTTCGGTCAAATCCGTGGTTATTTCGGTTCCAACGTCAACTTGAAACCAGAACAAGGTGAAAACTTTGGCCTGGGCTTTGTATACAGCCCAAGCTGGTTGGATGGCTTTGACATCTCTCTGGATGCCTGGAAAATCAAGCTGAATGATGCCATCACGTCTTATGGCGTGGGTACCATCATGACCAACTGCTACACCCGCCTGTATAACAATGGTGCCACCACCGGTGACCCAAGCTACTGCGGCTTCATCACTCGTGACCCTGCTGCTGGCGGCGCTGTAAGCGTTGTTAACAGTGCACAATTGAACGTTGCGTCCTACAAGACCCAAGGTATCGATTTGGGCCTGAGCTACAAGTTCGACACCTCGTTCGGTAAGTTCACCATGAAGTGGGACACCACTTGGGTTGACGAACTGAAAACCGCCACGATTATCGATCCGTTCACCGGCTTGCCGTTGAATGAAGCCGAGAACGTTGGTACGTATCCTGGTTCGCCAAACTTTGAATACCGCTCGGTGTTCAATATCGGTTGGCAGTTGGGTGACTTCAGCGCTAGCTGGACCACGCGTTATCTGTCTGATGTTTCGGAAGATTTCTGCTTCTTTAACCAAGTCAGTAACACCAACCCAGACGCATTCGTTTGTAATGAACGTGATGGCGACGGCTTGAACCACTCGGGTCAATACGCCGTTCATGACGTACAGTTTGGCTGGAAAGCTCCATGGGATGCTACGGTCACCGTCGGTGCCCGTAACGCCTTCGGTAAAGAACCACCACGTCTGTACAACTCGTTCGCTCACTCGTTCGATGCAGCGTATGACATCCCAGGTGGCGCTTACTGGTATGCTTCTTACCGTCAAGACTTCTAAGCAAAACACCGCTTAGTTGTGCAATACAAAACCGCGACCTTCGGGTCGCGGTTTTTTATTGGCGGGCATGAAAGGGTGCTCAAGCAGATGAATAATTATTGACACACTGAAGCCTGCATATGAATCGCAGCGCTATTGCATAAACAGGATATGCATGCTTTCGGGCGAGTACCCGCACGGTCTGGATCAGTGAATTAGATATCAGGAAGTAGCAGCGCGAGTTTGCAGAACGACTAGCGGTTCTTAGAGATCCACTTCATATTTGACGAAGGGAACGGCGCCGTTGTCCAGCGGGTTGTTGTCGTTACCCTTGAAAGGATTCGTACCGGAACTATTGAGATTGTCCGCACCGACGGAAAGTTTGCCGCGCCATGGAGTTTTCCATGTTACGCCGGCACCGATGGTCTTGAAGCTGCTGGATTGACCTGGAATTTGAATATTCGTGCCGGTGATCTCGCCGCCGAAGCTGCCACGGCCAGCGCCGATGGTAATGGAGTTGGTTTGCCATTCATCCGGCAGCATGCCACTTCCAGATAGTTGCGAGGCAGGAATCACCCTTGCTTGAGCCAGGGTGCCGCCAAGATTGAGCCAGGTCTTCTGGCCAATCGCGACTTCACCGTTCAAGCTGATTTCTTTTTGCTGAACAGTTGCCGTTGTAATGCGCGGGCTGGAAGCAAGTGCTGTCTTGCCGTTACCGCTAAAGGCATTGAAGTTGAATTGCGATAGATTCCCGCCCGCTGACAATAAGAAGCTCTTGTATCGCAGCTGGGATTGCATGATTAAATCAGGACGCGAGCTGCCAAAATTGTTGCCGGGATTCAGCAAATCACCGATACGGCAGTTTTGTGCAAGATTGCCCAGATTGTTGAATTGACCTGGCTGGCCATTACATACCAATCCCAGGCCGGGATTGTTAGATAAGCTTAGAGCGCCACTGAACTTCAATTGGGAAGTCAGAGGTATGTTCAGTGCAGCAAGTGAATTGGCCGGACGAATGATATTGCGGTTATTGCCGGGGTTGATCGAGTTGGAATCAACCAACAGTACACCTTCAAGCTTGTTGTTCAGGCCATTCCAGATCGGCAGCATCGTCTGCGCATGGCGATCGGCAAGTGGCGATTTGACAGAATTTTGTGCGTGCGCAGTCGCTGCCGTAGCGGCAATGATCAGACTGGCAAGCACACGCATTTTCACGTCAAAACCCCTTTCAATGATGGCTTTGGAGCCGATGGCAACAAGAAAAGTTCCAGTACCCAACATACACCATTTTACGGGATTTTAACCAATTATTGCAGCAGACTGGAACCCGGCGCGCTGGGATTCGGCGAGATAAACAGGTTCTCAATATTTTCCCTATTAAAAACATAGGCTTGGCCGCAAAAATCACAATGGACCGTGGCTATTTCCTGCTCAAGAGAGGCCATCGCTTCGTCCACCCCGAGGCTGCGTATGACATCCTCTACACGGGAGCGAGAGCAGGAGCAGCCGAACTGAAGTTCTTTCTGGTCTAGTAATTTAACGCCTTCCTCGTGAAACAAGCGCCAAAGTATTGTTTCATGATTTGTGTTTAGCAGTTCGTTGCTTTCCAGCGTTTCAAAAAGTGCGGAAATACGTAGCCAGGCGTCATCCTCACTGTTCTGCCCAGGAAGTTGCTGGACCAATAAGCCGGCAGTATGGGTTTCGGTAGCTGCCAACAAAATATGGGTCGGCAATTGCTCGGATTGCTCGAAATAGTTTTCGAAAGCAGCGGCAAGACTATCGGCTTCCAGGCTGACAATGCCCTGGTATCTCACTGGCTCGCGTGCGCCCGGTGCTAAGGTTTCGATCGTGATGGCAAGCAATGAGCCATCGCCGAATGAGCTTGGTGTCAGTGCAAGTGGCACCGGCTCTTCATAACGGGCGATGCCGCGTAGCGTACCTTCGGCAGTACATTCGGCAAATAAAGTCCGCAGCGCACCAGTGCCGCGAAGCTGTACGCTCAATCTGCCATCGACTTTGATGTGGCCAGTGAATAGTGCGGCGGCGGTGCAGGTTTCACCCAGGCGGTGCAAAACACCGGCAGGATAGTCCGTGCGAGCCTGGATGGCCTGCCATGAATGTTCCAGTCGAACCCATACACCGCGAACGCCAGCGCGTTCCAGGATGAAACGATGAAGCAAATCGAATTCTTTTTCTGTCATGCCGATATTTTAGCGGTTTTCATGGGCTTTCGCGGACGTTTGTTGGCAGCCATCACTGGATTCCGTCTTGGTGTATTGCCTGAGCTGGTTTAGCATGTGGCAACGACTACGCAAGCTTGCGCGAATTGAGCCACCCACCTTATGACTGCCACTAAAACCAGGTCGCGCCGTTCGCGCGGAAGCAGATTCCTACGCCTCATTTTTTTGTGGTTGCCGCTTCTGTTCATCGTGGTTTCGATATCGCAGGTGATCATCTTGCGTTGGGTTAACCCGGTTACCTCGAGCTTCATGATCGGACGGCAGGTGGATGCCTGGATGGAAAAAGATTGGGATTTCCGGGCTTCCTACGAATGGAAAGATGAAGATCAGTTGTCGAGACATTTGCCCATCGCATTGGTGGCTGCAGAAGACCAGAAATTTCCCGAACATGACGGGTTTGATTTTGAAGCCATGGAAAAAGCCATGGAACACAACAAGAACAGCAAGAAAATAAAAGGCGGCAGTACCATCAGCCAGCAGGTAGCGAAAAATCTTTTTTGCTGGAATGGCCATGGCTTTACACGTTATTTACGGAAGCCTTTTGAAGCCTGGTACACATTGTTGATCGAAATTTTCTGGCCAAAACATCGCATCATCGAGGTCTATGCGAACATCGCGGAATTCGGTGATGGTGTATACGGAGCAGAATCGGCAGCAAAACGCTTCTTCGGGAAATCAGCGAAAAACCTGACGCCCAACGAGAGTGCCCGGCTTGCGGCAGTGCTGCCGAATCCGAAAAAATATAGTGCGAAAAATCCGGGCCCCTACGTCAATCGTCGTGCACGCTGGATTCAACGGCAAATGCGACAACTTGGTGGCCCCGGTTATCTTGCGGAAGAGCCTTCCGAAGAAGAAGTAAAGCCAAAACCAAAGCGGAAGAAAAGATAGGCTAACCCGGAGCCGAGTAACTGCGCGGCTATAAAACCTGCTACATCTTCCGGCCGGATACCTGCAAAACTTTGGGTCAGCGCACGTGCGATCGTTACGGCAGGGTTCGCAAAGGATGTGCTGGAGGTAAACCAATACGCTGCGAAAATATAACTCGCTACCAGTGCCGGAATCTGAGTGGATTTTTGTTTTGCAGCCAACAGGATTGTCATCAGCAATCCAAAGCTTGCGACGGCTTCGGACAGATATTGTGGCGTGCCAGTACGAATCCTTATTCCGGGTTGTATCAATGCTTGTTCGAACATCGCGTGAGCCAGCAGCACGCCCAGGATGGCTCCGAGTAATTGCGCGACCAGGTAAGACGCCAATTCGCGATTATCCAATTCATCGCAGGCACGCATCACCAGGCTCACTGCCGGATTGAAATGGGCGCCGGAAATCGGCGCCAATGCACTGATCAGCACATAAAGAATGCCGGCGGTCGCAGCGGCATTAGCCAGCAAGGCAATGCCATTGTTCCCCTGCGATAAATTGACAGCCATGATGCCGCTGCCAACGACGGTCGCCAATAAAGCAGCCGTACCGATGAACTCGGCAATGACTTTATTTCGCAAGCTCATGACAGAGAGTCCAGCAGGTTTTTAACGCGCAGCGAAATCTCGTCTCTAACTTTTCGATAATCGTCGTCGCCCATGTTTTTCGGGTCGGGCAGGCCCCAGTCTTCGCGCCGCTTGGCCGGAACCCACGGGCAATTGTCACCGCAGCCCATGGTGACGACGGCATCGAATTCGCCATCAATTTCATCGAGGGATTTCGATGCATGCCGACTCAAGTCGTAATCCAGTTCGGCCATGAAGCGAATGGCTTTCGGATTGATGACGCCGGATGGCTTCGATCCCGCACTCTGAGCATCTACGCCCTTGCCGCCGTGGATATGGGCGAAGGCTTCAGCCATCTGGCTTCGATTGGAATTTTCGACGCAAACAAACAAGACACGTTTCATATCAGCACGCTTTGCAAGTGGGTTGTTGAGGGGATGTTTCGCAAGCGGTGCCCTGGCAACAATTCTCCGTGAGAAATGTCTGCAAGGAATTCATGCAGGCATAATCCGCGCGAATACGTATTACCCGTCCTTCCCGCTGATCAAGTACAAGGCCGGCGGCACGAAGAATGTTCAGGTGTGCGCTCAATGTGGCGGCAGGGATGTCCAGCGCCTCACGCAAATCCCCGACGGCCATTCCCGGTTCTCCTGCCTGAACCAATAAACGAAATGCTGCCAAGCGACTTTCCTGTGCCAAGGCTTTTAGAGCATTGAGAGCGCCGATATCATCCATGATTCTATATTTCCAGAAATATGGAAATATGTCAATTGAGACTGCAAAACCGATAACATGAAGCCATGACAATGCTCGATAAAATCACCGTACTCGTGGCCGCTTACAATGAAGAAGCCAGCCTGCCAATCCTCCACGCCCGGCTGGCCGAAGCGATCAAAAACAGTGATGCGGAATACGAGATCCTGTACGTCGATGACGGTAGCACCGACAAGACATGGGAATTACTGGAACAAATAGCGCAGTCGGACTCACGGGTGGCGCTGGTTCGATTATCGCGGAATTTCGGCAAGGAAGCCGCACTGACTGCCGGTCTGGATCACGCAGCAGCCGATAGCAAAGCACTGATCGTGCTGGATGCCGATGGTCAGGATCCGCCTGAGTTGATTCCGCAATTTGTGGCGAAATGGCGTGAAGGTTTCGATGTTGTTTACGGCACCCGCACCGAGCGCGAGGGTGAAAGCTGGCTGAAACGGATAACGTCGACTGCTTTTTATCGCGTCATTAATTCACTATCGAACATTCATATTCCAGCCGATACCGGTGATTTTCGCCTGATATCAAGAAATGTGCTCGATGCCCTGTCGCAAATGGGAGAGCGCCAGCGATTCATGAAAGGCTTGTTTGCCTGGGTCGGCTATCAACAGACGGCCTTGCATTACACGCGGCAAGCTCGCATTGCCGGCGCAACAAAATTCAATTACTGGCGTCTATGGAATCTGGCGCTAGAAGGTATTACGAGTTTTTCGACCGCTCCTTTGCGTCTGGCAACCTACGTTGGTTTGCTAGCTGCATTGTTTGCTTTTGCCTACGGGATTTGGATCATCACGAAAACCATGCTTTGGGGCGATGCAGTGCAGGGCTGGCCCAGCATGATGACGGTCATATTATTGCTTGGGGGCATGCAGTTAATGGCGCTTGGCATGGTCGGCGAATATCTGGGGCGACTGTATATGGAAACCAAGCAGCGCCCGATATATTTGGTCGCCAAACAATTCCCGTCGTCGGCCAACAGGCATATGATAGGACGTAAGGCGAGCAACCCGAACGGAGGCTGATATGCGTAACGTCCAACAGATTCTCGATCAAAAAGGCCATCGCATCGTCAGTGCCGCACCGACGGACAGTGTTCGCGATGTCATCAGCCTGATGGCGGAAAACAATGTCGCCGCCGTGTTGATCATGAAGGGCAACGAACTTGTCGGCATTAGCACCGAGCGAGATTACGCGAGAAAAGTTATCTTGCTGGGGCGGAATTCCGCCGATACACCCGTGAGCGACATCATGACCAGTCCGGTGCTTTGTGTTTCTCCCGGCGACACCGCGCAGCGATGCATGAGCCTGATGACAGAAAAAAAATGTCGCCATTTACCGGTGCGCGACAACGGACAGGTACTCGGAATGGTATCGATCGGTGATTTGGTAAAAGCGGTAATCGAAGATCAGCAGCAAGAGATACAGGCGCTGCAACAATACATCAGTAGCTGAGTTTTTCGAGTCCGTCGTTCGCCCTACCTACAACAGTACCTGCCTGCTGATAGCCACGAAATGGCTGGCGCTGCCCAGCATCACGAAGACATGCCAGATCGCATGGGTATAGCGAATCTTTTTGCTCATATAGAAAACGGTGCCGAGCGTATAAAAAATACCGCCGGTGAATAGCCAGACAAGCGTGGTGGTATCAATATTTTTCAGCATGGGTTTGATGGCAAAAATCGCCATCCAGCCCATGCCGATATAGATCAGTGTCGATACCAGTTTGAAGCGACCCGTGTAATACAGTTTGAAGATCACGCCGGCCACCGCGAGTGCCCAGATAATGCCGAATAACCACCAGCCACCATGACCGCGCAGGCCGATCAATGTGAAAGGCGTATAGCTCCCGGCAATCAATATGTAAATGGCGCAGTGGTCAAAGATCTTGAGCTGCTGCTTTGCATTCAGATGCGGAATGGCGTGATACAGGGTAGAGGCCGTATACAGCAGCAACAAGGCCATGGTGAAAACGATGGCGCTGATTAGCTGCCAGGGGTTGCCTTTCAGGGCTGCCAGCGTGATCAGCACGGCGCCACCCGCCACGCTCATGATCGCGCCCAAGCCGTGCGTGATGGCATTCCATATTTCCTCGCGAACATCATGCATGTCGGTCATTGCGGGCTCATTGTCTTTAATATTCCATGGTGCTCAACGTGCCTGAATATTTTTGAAGTGTCTACCTAAAGCAAATCATCATTGCGGTGACATCAGCTTTCATCGTCTATGTGCAAACTGTGCAGGAGCCGATGGGCAAACGGGCCTACCAGCAAGGTGGCAATGCCGATAAAGAACAGACCGGAAAACAGGGCATAGCCGGAAGAAAACAATTTTGCCGCATCGCCCTGCAGGCTATCGACTGGCCCCATGCCGCCAAGAATCATCGAAGCGTTCAAAATCGAGTCGACCCAGGGCAGTTCGCCAAGCCAGTGGTAGCCCATTACGCCGATGCCGAGCGCAACAAGAATGGCAATGAACGAATACATGGCATGAACAAGAACACGCCGGAAAAAAAGCGCCTTGCTCAGCAGTGGTTTTTTTCTTTGCTCGTACATGCCATCGTCCTTTTGGTGGGTTCATGCCAGCCAGAAAATAGTTGCCGCCGTGATGCTTTTCAAGCAAGCACGGCAACAATCAATCATCAATCCATGCTGACGGCATAGGCATGTTCGCGGGTTGCCGCAAACGTGAAATCAGGCCATCGTTCCTGGGTCAGTTGCAGATTAACGCGCGATGGAGCGAGATATACCAGCTGACCGGCAGCATCGATGCCCAGATTCATTGCATTCTTGTCGCGAAACTCTTCCATTTTTTTCGCAGTGCCGCCACGAACCCAGCGGGCAGTCGCAATGCTGATGGGCTCGAAAGTCGCATCAACGCTGTATTCGTCTTTCAGGCGATAAGCCACGACGTCAAATTGCAATACGCCAACGGCTCCGAGAATCAGGTCGTTGCTCATCATGGGGCGGAAGAACTGGGTCGCGCCTTCTTCCGATAATTGCGCGAGACCTTTTTGCAGCTGCTTCAGTTTCAGCGGATCGCGCAAACGGGCGCGACGGAATAATTCCGGTGCGAAATTGGGTATGCCGGTGAAGCTGAGAGATTCGCCGGCAGTAAAGGTATCGCCAATCGAAATCGTACCGTGATTGTGCAAACCAATAACATCGCCCGGATATGCCGTTTCGACGATTTCACGATCACTCGCCATGAAGGTGAGGGCGTTCGCCAGTTTCTGGTCCTTGCCGCTGCGCACATGGAATGCCTTCATGCCGGCATCGAAGCGGCCGGAGCATACGCGCAGGAAGGCCACGCGATCACGGTGCTGCGGATCCATATTGGCCTGAATCTTGAAAACAAAACCGGAGAATGTTTCTTCCTCGGGCTGGATATCGCGGCCAGTCGTGCTTCGTGATTTTGGCGACGGTGCATGCTCGACGAAAAAATCCAGCAACAACTGCACGCCGAAATTATTGACCGCCGAACCGAAGAACACCGGTGTTTGCTGGCCTGACAGGTATTTTTCCTTGTCGAACGGATGCGAAGCACCTTCGACCAGTTCCAGTTCGTCGCGTACTTCCTGCAACATTTCCGCACCGATGCGTGCTTCGAGTTGTGGGTCGTCCAGAGAGGAGAAAATAGTGGAATCCTGACGAGTGAAATTGCGGCCCTGTTCGTAGATGTGAACTTCGCCGCTGATCAAATGCACCACGCCTTTCAAACGGGAGCCCATGCCGATTGGCCAGGTGATTGGCGCGCACTGGATGCCAAGTACCGATTCCACTTCATCCAGCAGATCGATCGGTGATTTGCCCTCGCGATCCAGTTTGTTGATGAAGCTCATGATGGGTGTGTCGCGCAGGCGACAGACCTCCATCAGTTTGATCGTGCGCTCTTCCACTCCCTTTGCACAGTCGATCACCATTAATGCCGAATCGACGGCGGTGAGCACCCGGTAGGTATCTTCAGAGAAGTCGGCATGGCCGGGAGTATCGAGCAAATTTACGATGCGGCCTTCGTATGGAAACTGCATGACCGAAGAAGTGACGGAAATGCCGCGCTCTTTTTCCAATGCCATCCAGTCCGATGTGGCATGACGGGCGGCCTTGCGCGACTTTACGCTGCCGGCCATTTGAATCGCGCCCCCGAATAGCAGCAGCTTTTCGGTCAAGGTGGTCTTGCCCGCATCGGGATGCGAGACGATCGCGAAGGTGCGGCGTCGGTGCGTTTCGTTCAAATGATCTGACATGATGTATTGCCGCGAAGGGCTT
>Ga0075160_10001201_pt1 | contig 15899 bp, 14 predicted proteins | sample JI91814C2DNA_FD_70969 | JGI IMG/M metagenome (GOLD analysis project Ga0075160, IMG submission 70969) | Wastewater effluent complex algal communities from Wisconsin, to seasonally profile nutrient transformation and Carbon sequestration -... | ecosystem: Engineered > WWTP > Effluent > Algae... | reverse complement strand
AATTATGTCTCTGTCTGGAAACGCAAAAAAGATGGGAGTTGGCGCTATGTTATTGATACCGGTAACGCTACGCCCGGTCCTGTAAAATTTCAATGATTAATTATACCGAAGTTTGGGTGATTATTAATCATTCACACGAACGGTACTTTTACACACGTCTTTATGTATAGAATTCTCGTTGCGGCTTTGCTATTTGCGCCCGTGTGCCTTTTTGCACAGGGGAATTTTGTTTTGCGCAACTACACGGCCGCGCACGGAGTGCCGCAGTCCCAGGTTAACGGCATGATCGAAGACGATAACGGCTACCTCTGGCTGGCTACCTATGGCGGAGGTGTTGCCCGGTTTGACGGACAAAACTTTAAGGTGTACACAACGCTTGACGGCCTTCTGAACAATACGGTCTACGACCTTAGAATTGATAACAACCAGAATATCTGGGCAGTTCATCCGCAAGGTATATCGCGTTTTAATGGAACATCCTTTAAAACATTCTGTCCGGTAGCAGACTCTGCCAATCGAAACATGATAAAACGGGCATTCGTGTTTGAAGACACCGTACTCATTTTATCGTCTCCGGGGGTGCTGGGTAAGATCTATAATGACTCTGTTTATTATTGGAGTAAATCCTATCAGCCCGATGCATTCATTAACCGCATATTCCAGTTTGCGTCTGGCGAGCTATGCATTCTGATGAGTGACAGGCGGATTTTTATTAAAAGTGCAGTGGGCAATAAGCTTCTTGGATCGCTGCCTGATGATCAGGCTATTTATTCGGGCTATCGTGAAAATGGAAACCTGAAGCTTCAATCATACTCTCCGACTGACCGAAGCATGATGGTGCATGAAATAAGCGCAAAAGATAATACGATCCGCTCTTCTGTCGAAACTTCGGATTACACCGTTCTGCTATCAAATCCTGAACGGAATGAGCTCTGGCTAATGGATGCTCACAACAACCTGGTTAAGGTAAATACAGTAACTCAGGCGCGTGAGACAATACTAACAGATCGTGCTATTAATTCTGTAATGCCTGATCAGGAAGGAAATACATGGATCGGTTCAAATGGCGGAGGGTTGTATAAATATTATCATCAGGATTTTACGCGGATCGGCCCGGGAAATGTGGTAGGTGTAATGAGCGTTGCGAAAGATGACGAGGCTATCTGGGCAGGTTCCATGAATTATGGGCTTTGGAAATTTAAAAACAATACAGAAACGTACTACGCCAACAACCAGGAAATTTTGTGTATCACAAAAGCACCTGACGGAACCCTTTGGGCTGGAGGAACGACCGGGCTTGGAAAGTACAATAGAGACAAGGATACGTTCGAATGGCTTTCCATGAAAGACGGTCTGGCCGGGAATCTTGTATTCAGTATTCAAGTTGATGAAAAAAATAATCTATGGATAGCAACGGGTGGCGGGCTGTCCTACTACGATGGTAAAAAGTTTACCAATTACCGAACTGAACAAGGCCTTTTGGTAAATCGCATTAACAGCGCGTACTATTCAAAGAAGCGCAAGACTCTTTTTATTGGGAACGAACTGGGAGTAAATACACTTTCAAACGGGCACGTGGAAGAAGTAATATTCGAGGAATTTAAGAACACAACGATTCTCAGCATTAACCCGTACCGAGATTCCTTGCTGCTGATTGGCTCAGGCGGCTCAGGATTTACGGTTTACGATCCTGTGAATAAAACTTCACGACTGATCACCACCCATGATGGCATGGCTTCGGATTTCATTTATTTTATTGCTTCCGATGAAGATGATGTAATATGGGTTGGAACAGAAAAAGGAATCAGTCGTGTAGTGCTCGATGAAAATTTAAACATTAGTGAGAATATTCATTATGACCACGATAATGGCTTATCGGGCGTTGAAACAAATCAGAATGCCTTTAGCCTGAAAGACAATGCAAAGCTCTTTGGATTAATTGATGGGGTGTATCGGTTTAATGAATCGGAAAATAAGGAGTCACGTTCGTTTGATGTTCACCTCACGGATGTGGAAATATATTACGGAGAAGAATCCTCCCGCCAGTATGCCGATAGTGTAACAGGCTCATTCAAAATTCCATACAACCCCAGTTTTCCGCACGATAAAAATCATATCACCTTTGCTTTCAACCGGGTGGATAAGCTCAATCCGAAATCCATCAAATTCAGGTATAAACTAAATAACTACGACAAGGGCTGGTCAAAACCATCTTCTATGCGCGAGGTTACCTATAGCAACCTTCCTCCTGGCACGTATGAATTTGTAGTGATGGCTACGAATCACCAGGGGAACTGGTCGGGAAAAGAGCTTCGATATCCGTTTACAATCCGTGCCGCATTTTATCAGACTGCAGCATTTTGGTTTATTGTTTGCCTGCTACTTGCTGGAGCGATCATATTAATTTTTTATCTCCGGATGCGCCATAAAATTGAACAGGCCATGTTGCGCGAAAAAATCCGTCTGCACGAGCAGGAACATTTACGTAAAGAAATTGCGCGTGATTTTCACGATGAAATGGGGAATCAGCTAACGCGCATTATCAACTACGTTAGTTTATTGAAGTTGAATGGAAGTGTGGTGGGTAGTACAACTTCCCGGACGGATTTATATACGAAAGTTGAAAACTCCGCAAAGTATCTATATACGGGCACACGCGATTTTATCTGGTCAATTGATCCGGTAAACGATGAGTTGTCTAAATTGTTTATTCACATCCGTGATTTTGGTGAAAAGCTGTTTGAAGAAAAGGAGATTAAATTCAGAGCTTTCAATGATGTAAAAATAAATGTTAAGCTTCCGTATGGATTTAGCCGTGAAGCGAATCTTATCTTTAAGGAGGCCATGACCAATACGTTTAAGTCGTCAGAAGCCAAAAACGCAACATTGTCGTTATTTTCTCAGGAAAATGGTTTTGAGTTTGTTTTTGAAGATGACGGTATCGGCTTTGATGTGGAAGGAAAGAAAGCGCTTAGTGGTATAAAAAATATCCGCGACCGGGCTGAAAAACTAAAAGCTGTATTAACCATTGTCAGCGAGACGGGTAGGGGTACACGGATTTCATTAAAATTCCAATTCGAAAAAAAGACCAAATATGTCTCTACAAATTGAAAAGAGGGTTGTGATCGTTGAAGACGATCAGGAAATCCGCGAAAGCTTTACGTTGATCGTTAACAGTTCCCAACGCTTCAGTGTAGTTGGTGCGTATGGTAATTGTGAGGATGCCATTGCTGCATTAAATCGCGATAAGCCAGAAATTGTACTGATGGATATTGAATTACCCGGTATGAACGGCATTAAAGGAACTCAGATCATTCGGGATAAAAGCCCCAATACCGAAATCATCATGGTGACGGTGTATGAGGATAGTGACCTGGTGTTTGAAGCACTTAAAGCAGGAGCCTCCGGTTATATCACAAAAAGTGCAAACTATACCGAACTGTTGAGCGCGCTCGAAGAAATTGTTCGGGGTGGTGCACCCATGAGCAGTCGCATTGCACGAATGGTTATTGATAATTATCACATTAACCCTAACTCACCACTTACAAAGCGCGAAACCACAATTCTTCAGCTGATTTCGGAAGGAAAAACATACACCCAGATTTCTGAGGAATTGTTTATTTCTAAGGAAACCTCCAAAACGCACATCAAGAATATCTATTCAAAATTGCAGGTAAACAGCAAGTCGGAGGCCATTGCAAAAGCAAATCAGGACAAGTTGATATAAAAATTTAGAGGGCCCCGATGGCTGTCGGGATGACCTTCTTTCTTTTTAAACCTTCCCGATATTTTTTAGCGGTGTGATCATTTGCAGCGAATGCGGCAAAATCTCAATCTTAAACTCCGATGCCTGGCCGCACGGTTCTCCGTCTACATGGTAGGCGGTTGGCTGATCTACCTTGATTACACCGTTGTGCATCGTCATGCAGGAATAATACTTTCCGGTTTTCAGCTTGCCGGTAAACATCTGGTACGCAAACTGAAAACCACGCTGAGCGGGTACTTTTTTAAGAATGGCAGTTTGAAGCGAATGGTTGGTAATCGATGCATTCGGAGCAACCCGGGCATTATTGCCGTACTGTGAAGCGTTGGCAATGGCAATCATAAAGGATTTATGTTTTCCGACTTCATGATTTTCCAGTTTCAGCTCAGCAACAAATTCTTTAAACGTTATGTAGTGAAGCGTTACCAGGCGCGCATAGGTCCAGAAGCCGCGCTTTTTCTTTTTAGCAAACAGGTTGGCGATATGTCCGTCAAAACCAATTCCGGAAACGTTCAGCGAAAGCTTTCCATTTAGCCGGAAGGTATCCATCACTACAACTTGGCCGGTAAGCACTTGCTCGAGGGCCCTTTCAATTTTCATGGAAATACCGAGATGACGCGCTAAGCCGTTTCCTGACCCTTTGGGAATAATGCCCATGGGAGTTTTTGAATTCAGCAAGCCGCGGGCTACTTCGTTGAGTGTGCCATCACCCCCAACCGCGACAACCATATCAAAATTTCTGTTTGAGCCCTCCTTCGCCAGATCCGTGGCATGGCCGGGACCCGAAGTAAATTCAATGGTACATTCCACGTCAAACTTTGCGCAGGCGGTTAAAATACGGCCCTCAACCTGCGGCTGATAGCCAGCGCCTGCATATTTATTGACAATGAACAATACGTTCTTACCTTCGCTCATGGCAGGTCAACATTACAAATTTTTGCCGATATGATAGAGTTCACGCCCCGTAAATTCAAGTTCAAAGCCTGGAGCAAGGAAGATAAGTTACTGTTAAAAGTTAGCAGCATTGAATGCGTGAAAGGAGAGCTGAACAAAAAAGATCACCTGCTGCTTCAGTTTACCGGTTTGACGGATAAGAACGAGGAAGAGCTTTACGAAATGGATATTGTTTTGGTACAATCCGAAAAGTTTGTGATCGTGTGGAATATTGAAAGTAACGGGTGGTTTTTAACAAATATGAAAACCGAAAGGCGGACGGATGTTCTTTCGAAAGAATTTGCTACTAAAACAGTCCGGCTTTGCAGCTATTTTGAATCGGACGGTAAAGCCTGATTACTTCTTATCCTTCAGCTTCGACTCGATGTATTTTACTGCGTTGCCGATGGTGGACAATTTTTCGGCATCATCATCCGGAATTTTGATATCGAACGTCTGTTCAAAATCCATGACAATTTCAGCGTAATCGAGCGAATCAATTCCAAGATCCTTTACAAGGTTAGCATCGGGAGTAATTTCCGACTCAGCAATACCCAATTTTTCAATGAGGATTTGAGCTACGCGTTTTGAAACATCTGGCATACGGGGTGTTAAAAAGTTGCGTAAAGGTAGGATATTTTAGGGATCAGGCATTAGGCATTGGGCAAAAATACTAATGCCTAAGTCCTAATGCCTGGTACTAAAATCTCATTAGAAATTCAGTCCCCTTACCAACGGTGGATTTAACGGTGAGCGTTCCCTGATGCTGTCGCATGATCTGACGTGAAAGGCTTAATCCGATTCCCGAACCGGTTTTCTTGGTGGTGAAGAATGGAATGAAAATCTTTTCGAGCGCTTCCGGGTCGATACCGGTACCGTTATCTTTTACCGAAATTACCGGCCGCATTTTTTCATTGTAATATGCTTTTAACGTGATCACCTTTTCTTCCACCTCATCAAACGCCTGGATAGCATTTTTAACAAGGTTGATAATTACTTGTTCCGTCAGGATCTTATCCGCAGAAATGGTAATGTCAGTAGGATCAACGGAACATTCGAGGGTTATGCCTTTTTCCGATAATTCTTTTTTGTGGAGGATCGCGACTTCGTCAAACAATTGACCAACTTCGATATTCTCGGGCTTGGGTTTAGGAATGTGGGTGAGGCTTCGGAATTCTTTTACGAAATGAATCAACCCTTCGCTGCGCTTGCTGATCGTTTGCAACGACAAGTGAATATCTGCCAGTTGTTCTTTGTTAAGCGGCTTTTCCAGGTTGTCGCGCAAGTGAATTTTTATTTCATCTTCAATAATTCCGGCTAACGAAGAAATGGGGGTTACGGAATTCATGATCTCATGCGTGAGTACGCGCACCAGATTCTGCCAAGCCTCCATTTCCTTTTCTTCAAGTTCGCTCTGAATGTTCTGAATCGAGATCAGTTTCAAATTTTCTCCGCGCAGCGTGAGCTCAATGGCATACACCGAAAGCTGGATAAAATCTTCACCTACCTTTAACCGTAACAATTCACGGCCTCCGGTTCGTAGTCGTGTAAACACATTGACCAGCGTGTCGCTGACTTCCTTCAGATCGTTTACGGTTTCGGCTCGGTGAACTTTTAACAATCTTCGCGCAGCGCTGTTGAAGATCTCTATTTTTCCGGTATCTTCTTTAAAGATGATCAACCCGATACCCACGTGCATCACAATGTTCTTATAGAACAGGTATTCCGAATCGCGTTCCTGCCGGGAGTAGCGCAGCTTGACAATCGCTTCGTTCATTTCCTGATGCAGTCGCTGCACATCGGGATCTTTACTATCGGTTTTAAAAGAAGAAGTGAGGTCATCGAACTTGATCGAATCCAGGAATGAAGCCATGTCCTGATTGGAGCTTTCAATGAGCTTGATAAGCTGCATCACCTGAAAAATGATAACCGCCAGCAGGATGATGGAAATTACATATTGATGTTCGCTGAACAACAGATAGCCGAACAATAAAATGGAAAAAGCCAGTATGGCCACACGGGGCAATACGGGTGATTTCCAGTTAAAGTCCATACTTTTCCATTCTTCGATAGAGTGAGGCGCGGGTTAAGCCCAGCTCATCGGCAGCTTTTGAAATGTTTCCGCTGTAGAGGCTTAACGCTTTTACGATAGCAGCCTTTTCAACTTCATCGAGGTTAAGTGTCTCTGGGGATGACGAGGAAGAAACAGGCCGGCTGAAAAGAAAGTCACTCTCTTGTAGCGAAGGTGAATCGGTCATGATCACCGCACGTTCAATGGAGTGCTGCAGCTCGCGGATGTTACCTGGCCAGGCATAGCGTTTCAACTTGTCGGTTGCTCCTGGTGAAATGGTCGTTACCGACTTATGATATTTTTTAGCGTAGTACTCCAAATAGTGCTGGGCAAGAAGTGTGATGTCTTCCATGCGATCAGCCAAAGGCGGAACTTTGATTTCTACGGTATTGATTCTGTACAAAAGATCTTGTCTGAAGGTTCCTTCTTTCACCATTTGATGTAAGGGCATATTGGTCGCGCAGATCAAACGAATGTCAACCGGGACAGACTGGTTCGAGCCAACGCGCGTAACTTGCCGCGCTTGTAGCGCACTTAATAACTTGCTTTGCAGACTTAAGCTTAAGTTTCCAATCTCATCGAGGAACAACGTTCCGCCATTCGCTAATTCAAATCTTCCCGGACGGTCTTCCCGTGCATCGGTAAACGCGCCTTTCTTATGTCCGAATAATTCGCTTTCAAAAAGAGTTTCGGTGATGGCACCCATGTCGACCGACACAAAGCTTTGATCTTTACGCAATGAGCGTTGGTGAATCGCACGCGCGATTAATTCTTTTCCGGTTCCGTTCTCGCCAAGGATTAGCACGTTGGCATCCGTCTTGGCAACTTTTTCAACGAGCCCGAATACTTCTTTGATGGCAGTACTTTCACCAATGATCTCACCAAACGGTTTGCTGATTTGCTCTTCGAGCATCTCTTTCGCTTTGCGCAGTTTGTCAACTTCGCTGTACGATTGCCGTAACCGGATAGCTGTTGAAATGGTAGAGATCAGTTTTTCATTTTGCCATGGCTTCAATACAAAGTCCGTTGCGCCTTGCTTCAGGGCTTTCACGGCCATCTCCACATCGCCAAAGGCAGTGATGAGGATCACGACAGACTTCGGATCTTTCTCCAGAATTTTCTCGAGCCAGTAAAAGCCTTCCTTACCACTGGTGATGTCCTTGCTGAAGTTCATGTCCAGCAGGATTACCTCGTATGTATCGTTATTTAAAAGAAATGGAATCTTGTTTGGATTCTTTTCAATGATCACATGATGGTTTTGCTTCTTCAGCAGCATTTTGGCCGCCAGCAACACATCTTCATCGTCATCGATCATTAAAATTTTACCGCCTTCTGCCATACTATTGTTTAGGTTGGTGTGTGTAACGAAAATTTGTGCCAGAGCAGGAATGCTCCAAAAACTGGTCTTTTAGAGTGGTTAGTTGTTCTTTACTGTACAAAGATGTTCAAAAATGAACACTTTTTTTGTACGGTTTTGAGAGAAGTTGATAAGGGTGGGGTTTCCCAAGATAGTTATTGGCTATATTCGAATATTGGCGCTCATAAATTTAAGAAAACATGAATAGTTCAATCAAAGTCAAGCACCTGGTAATCCTAATACTTATAATCGGACTTTGCTATACTGGATATTCTTATAGAAGCGAAATATTAAAATACATTTCTTCACTTACAAAAACCGGTGCCGAAAAGACCGTGGACAATGCCCTTATTTATTTGAATGAACAAAAAGGAGAACACATTGGATTATTTAGTATTGACTATTCGCTAAATCTTTTATCAAAATATTCATTCTATAGAATAGAAGAATGGGAATTGGAACTAAGAGATGGATCAGGTAATAGATTTCACGTTGCTGTAAAGGGTAAAACAAAAAATGCTTTCGGAATGGAATTGAGAAGAGAACCTGTTTTCGTAGTAGAAAAGACCGAAGACAATTGGGAAATAATTGATTCTTACGACTTGTTCATCATGGACGGTGCTGAAAACATTACTGACTTCAAATCAGATATGGAGAAAAGTAAACTATTAGGTGAGGTACGTGAAAAATGTAAAATAGAGAAGTGGTCATTCGAATCGTCTTATGGTAATTCGGTAAAAGGGCAGGGGACAGTTTATAATGGCTCCGAAATTCCGGTAGAGTTTATAAAATTTCAAATTACTTATTCCAATAAAGCAGGACAGGTCACTAATACTGATGAATCCTATGCTGTATCAGGCAAATTATACCCAGGACAAAGAAGGAATTTTGAATGGTACACCGCAAATTGCCGAAACTGCGACAGGGCTTCAATAAAATTAATATTTGATAAGAATTAGCGCAAATCTTTATAACAAATGTTGAAAGTGGTTAATTCTCAAACACATCAATCCTATTCGAATACACCACATACTTCCTTGCATCTGTAAGCAATGTGTAAAGTGATTTTGCATCCACTGCTTCCTCCCGGGTTGTTCCATCAAACAAATCATAAAAGACCAGCTTGTCATCTTTTATGTAGTACAGCTCTTCACCTAAAAAATTGAAATACGGAATTTTCTTCCCTTCAATCATTTTGATCTGCTTACCCAAGCCGTTGAAAATAAGAATGCCGGTATTCTTCTCAAGCACAAAAAGAAAGTTCTGATACTCGCGGATGGCAATAATTTTTGGCTCGCCTTCAAACTGGGTTTTATCAATCAACGATTCTGCAATAATTTTTGATGTCTTGGGATCGAAACGTTTTACGCTCCAGTCGGCTTTGTCAACAATCCAAACATGGTTGTCACCTGAAGAAGTTGCGAGGATGGGCTCAATCGCGAAATGATTTTGAATGGTAAACTCCTGTTTTGTTTCCGGAGAAAAGAATGAGCCTTTTTTAGTATCAGCAAAGTAAATAAACATTCGCGCGCCATCGCGCGGTTCGAACACTGCAGGGGTTTGTTCGAAGCTGAGATTGCCTACCGGCATACCCAGCGTATCAAACTTGGAAATTTTATTATCCGTATGAAGAATGTATAAGTCGCCTGGCCGGTCTACGTAGACGGACGCAACATCCTGGATGTCGATGATGGTGATTTTCTTTTGTGCTGTTGTGAACAGGGGAGAAGCAATCAACAGTAGAAGTAAGAGATTTGTTTTGATCATGACTAGAGTAAGAATCTTATGTCAGGTTGAGCCTGTCGAAACCTGAGTGTACAATCAGCCTTCGACAGGCTCAGGCTGACAATTATTATCCGTTAAACGTTTTAAGCTGAACAGTATTGCCATCGTATTCCGCGTAGGTATTGAAGTTTACCCATTCACCTAGATTGATGTACCGACTGTTTTCTGACACCTTTAAATCCAACGGCAGATGCCTGTGGCCAAAGATGTAAAAGTCATGATGGTCTTTCTTTTCCAATTCTTTACAGTACGTGAGCAGAAACTCGTTCTCTTCTCCTTTAAACTTCTCTTCGCGTTTAATGTTGGTGATGCGGCTTCTACGCGACCAGAAATGTGCAATGCCCATGCCAATGTTCGGGTGAATCCAGCCAAACAGCCACTGACAAAGCTTGCTGTTGAAAAACCATTTGAGGATTTTATATGTCGTGTCACCCGGACCAAGCCCATCGCCATGGCCAATCAGCACTTTCTGATTGTTTATGTGCAACAACACGGGATCACGATGAATGTCAATGTTCAGCTCTTTCTTAAAGTAATCGAACATCCACATGTCGTGGTTGCCGGTGAAAAATGTTACCGGAATCCCGGAATCCGTAAACTCGGCCAGCTTGCCCTGAAGTCTGATGAATCCTTTCGGGATAGCATGCTTATACTCAAACCAGAAATCGAAAATGTCACCCATCAGGTATACGCTGTGTGCGTCACTTTTGATTGAATCCAGCCAGCGCACAATTCTTCGCTCGCGCGCAAGACTTTCTTCCGCATTCGGTACACCCAAGTGAAAGTCGGATGCGAAGAAGACTTTTTTGCCGGTAGGAAGGGTGATGGTCATCAGTTAAAAATAAAAAATCAGGTACTGTTTCCAATACCTGATTATATAGTGTGTTGAGTTAATCATTTCTTGGCCTGTCAGCCTGAGCTGTCGAAGGCTATTTATTGCCGATTAGATCAGGCGTTTCGGTTTTCGGAACGCTGTCTTCTGCCGAAGGTGTGTCTTCTTTTTTAGTAGCATCATCCGACTTATCCTTATCCTTACCATTTGTGAATTCCTGGTAGGTAGTCAGCTTTTCGTATGGACGCTTTCCAATCAAACGCTCAAGGTCAGACTGGAACAAAATTTCTTTCTCCAGTAATTCTTTCGCAATCACTTCAAGATGCACACGGTGCTTTTCAAGAAGAGATTTTGTGCGGTGGTAGCATTCATCAATGATACTCTTTACTTCCTGATCGATAATCTGAGCTGTTGCGTCTGAATAAGGTTTCTGGAATGAATAGTTATCACTTGATTTTGAATCGTAGAACGACATGTTGCCGACCTTCTTATTCATACCATAAACGGTTACAATACTGTACGCCATTTTGGTAATGCGCTCAAGATCACTCAGTGCACCCGTAGAGATTTTTCCGAATACAATCTCTTCTGCTGCACGACCACCAAACGCCATACACATCTCATCGTTCATCTGTTCTGTCTGGTACAGGAACTGTTCTTTCGGCAGGTATTGAGCATAGCCCAATGCAGCGATACCACGTGGTACAATGCTCACTTTCACCAACGGATCAGCATGTTCAAGGAACCAGCCTGCAACCGCATGCCCTGCTTCGTGGTATGCAACAATTCTTTTTTCATCCGGTGAAATGATCTTCGTTTTCTTTTCCAGACCACCGATCACGCGATCAATAGCATCCTGGAAATCGATCATCTCAACATGTTTCTTATCCTTACGTGCTGCGATCAAAGCAGCTTCGTTACATACGTTCGCAATTTCTGCACCTGCAAAGCCTGGAGTTTGCGCAGCAAGCTTTTTAATATCAACTGTCGGATCAATTTTGATCGGTTTCAAATGAACTTTGAAGATCGCCTCGCGGCCGATGATATCCGGCTTATCGATGCTGATCTGACGATCAAAACGACCCGGACGCAATAGCGCTGAGTCAAGAACGTCAGGTCGGTTCGTTGCAGCAAGGATGATTACACCTGAGTCGGTTGCAAAACCATCCATCTCCACAAGCAATGAGTTCAACGTGTTCTCACGTTCGTCATTTGCTCCAGGCATCTGGCCACGACCGCGTGAACGACCGATTGCATCGATCTCATCGATAAACACAATACACGGAGCTTTTTCCTTTGCCTGCTTGAACAAGTCGCGCACACGTGCAGCGCCTACACCCACAAACATCTCCACGAAATCAGATCCTGATAGCGAGAAGAATGGAACGGCTGCTTCACCCGCTACAGCTTTTGCAAGCAATGTTTTACCGGTACCGGGAGGGCCAACAAGCAATGCGCCTTTTGGAATTTTTCCGCCTAGTTTGGTAAACTTCGCAGGTGTTTTCAGAAACTCCACAATCTCCTGAACCTCTTCTTTTGCTTCATCTAATCCAGCAACATCCGAGAATGTGATCTTTACTTTATTATCTGCATCAAACAATGCAGCTTTTGATTTACCGATGTTGAAGATCTGTCCACCCGGGCCGCCACCGCCAGTCATTCTGCGCATGAGCATCCAGAAACCGACCAGTAACAATAAGAGCAATCCCCATGATAGGAATTCCTTAAACACGTTGATCCGGGTTTCAGAAACCAACGGAGGCTTGCTATCGGCACGCAGGTTACGGTACCAGCTGTCGAAGTTATCGACAGAGATGATCTTCATTTTATAGTGCGGACCGGTACCATTTCCGCCTATCGGACTTTCTTTTATATCATCACTATACTTTGCATTCTTGAGTGCATCAGCCGTTAAGGTCACCTCAACCATTTCCTGATCCCTAACCAGCGCAAGCTTTTTAACATCGCCTGCTTTGATCATGCTTTCAAGACGCGACTGCTCAATTTCTTTTAGGTTGTTTGATGAAGTCGCCCAAACCACTCCCAAAATCACCGCCACGGCAACGAGGATTACCCACATCTGGTAATTTCCTTTTGGTACTTTAGGCGGTTGTATTTTATTTCTTTCCTTGTCTGCCATTCTATGTTTCTAATCTAAATAAGTTGATTCAATAACGAGTTTGCGAACATTTAGTTCTTATCCGCATCTATTTCAGTCATTTCTGCATCGCCCCAGAGTTCTTCAAGCGCAAAAAAGTCCCTTTTATCTTTCCGGAAAACGTGCGCTACAACATCAAAATAGTCGAGAAGCATCCACTCTTTATTGTTTTTTCCTTCAACGTGCCACGGATTTTCTTTTACAGCCTTGAAAACCTCTTCGTCTATCGACTGCGTAATCGCGTCTAATTGCTTGTCAGAGCCACCGGAACAGATAACAAAGAAGTCAGCTACAGCATTTTTAACTTTTCGGAGGTCCATCACCAGGATGTTGGCAGCTTTCTTTTCAACCATTCCCTTCACTATTGCGTCACAAAGCTTTTTGGAACTGCCATCCTTTCTTTTTTTCGCCATTCAGCTAAATTCGGTTTAATTGCAAAACTAACGAATAATTCTTGTATAAAATCCCTGCCAATACGCTTTTCACCGGTCAAACGCTGGTTTATATGCCAGAATGTCATTCAACCAATGCGGAAGCATTAAAGGTACTTCAGAGCAATCCCCAGGTTGCTGAGGGCGCAGTACTAATCACCGATAATCAAACTGCCGGGCGGGGACAGCGTGGCAATACATGGGAAAGCGAAGCAGGGAAAAACCTGACGTTTTCAATCATTTTGAGACCAACATTTCTACATCCCCAACATCAGTTTCACCTAAACATGGCCGTATCACTTGGGTTGTTTGACTACCTGACCTCGCAAGTAACAGATGTAACGATTAAATGGCCCAACGATATGATGTTGGGCGATCAAAAAACTTGCGGCATATTGATTGAAAACCAAATCAGCGGCCAGCAGATTCAATCCAGCATTGTAGGCATTGGATTGAATGTTAATCAGGAAAGTTTTTTATTGTCAACCGCTACTTCGATGGCAATAAAAAAAGAACATACATATAGGTTGAACGATGTGTTAGCTGAACTCTTGCAATGGGTTGAGGCGCGTTATTTACAGTTACGTTCGCACATTGACTTGAAGGAGGAGTATGTGGCTGCTTTATACGGGAGAGGAGAGAAGCGAAGCTTTAAATCGGGCGATGAAAGTTTCGAAGGTATTATCAGAGGAATTGATTCAGTCGGGATGCTGGAGGTTGAAACAGATATGGGTAAACGCTATTTTGATTTGAAGCAGATACAATTTGTTTCGTAACCTTCGCGGCCTTGTGCCGCGACCCCCTCATTCATTGTGCGATGCTTGGATAACGTTATGTACTTATCTCTTATCCGGTTGTGTACTTTTAATCAGGGGGCCCCGGGACAAGCCCGGGGATATGTGCTCCGTTCATCAATATTCTTCTAATAAGTCTTTTTGATGTATTACTTTTGAATCTCATGATCAACATTTCAAAACTTAAATTCTCTTACACACCCGAACGAAGTATTTCCTTTCCGGATTTTTTGCTGAGTAAAGGCGAGCATTGCTTATTGCTAGGAGAATCCGGCAGTGGAAAAACAACCCTACTTCATTTGATGGGTGGATTGCTACGCGGCTACACTGGGTCAATTCAACTTGCGGGTTCAGAACTGTCGTCATTGTCTGAAGGAGGATTGGATAAATTCCGTGGAAAAAACATCGGCTTTATTTTTCAGAAGAATCATCTCATCAGCGCACTATCGGTTGAGAAAAATGTAATCATGTCGCCTTACCTCGCAGGAGTGGAGATTGATAGTAAGCATGCGCAGGAAATTTTAGTGGAGCTTGGATTGGGAGAAAAGATCAACAGCTCTGTGAAAGAAATCAGCCAGGGCCAGGCACAACGTGTTGCGATTGCGCGGGCAGTGATGAATCATCCTTCTGTGATTCTGGCTGACGAACCCACCTCTGCACTGGACGATAAGAATTGTGAGCGCGTAATTGCTTTGTTGCTGGACGTTGCCACACGTAACAACTCAACGTTAGTTGTCGCTACGCACGATCAGCGGTTAAAGGATAAAATTAAAAAGCAGATCATTTTATAATGAATGTACTTGTTCTCGTCTGGAGCTATTTAAAAGCAAAACCGCTTAACACGGTACTTAACATTGTATTGCTCGCCCTGGGCATTGCGGTAATCACGGTGCTTCTATTATTTAATAAGCAGCTTGAGGAAAAGATCTCGTCCAACGCAAAAGGTATTGACCTGGTGGTAGGTGCGAAAGGAAGTCCGTTACAATTAATACTCTGCAACATTTTTCACATTGATTTTCCCACCGGCAACATAAATCTGAAAGAGGCCGAACAAATCTCCCGAAGCAGGCTTATCAGAAAAGCCGTTCCGCTTGCGTTGGGCGACAGCTATCAATCCTACAGGATTGTGGGTACAACCATTGAGTATTGTTCACTTTATCATCTGGAGCTTGCGCAGGGGAAATTGTGGAATCATGAATTGGAGACGACAATCGGAGCAAACGTTTCGGAAGGGTTGAAATTGAAAGTAGGCGACACGTTTCAAAGTACGCACGGCTTGGTAGAAGGCGGAAGCGGACACGAAGAGCAAAAGTTTGTTGTACAAGGCATTTTTAAAAGGACGAACACAGTTGTTGATAACTTAATCCTTACCAGTGTTGAAACGGTGTGGCATGTGCATGAACATGCGGCAACAGATTCCTCTGCGCATGAAGAACACGAAGATCATCCGGAACATGATTCAACATTTGTTGCATCGCGATTAATTCCAACGCATGAAGCTGGCGATTCAACCAAAGAAGTTACTTCATTGCTGATTCAATATCGTTCACCCATGGCAGCGATTCAATTGCCGCGCATGATTAATGGTGAGAGTAAGCTGCAGGCTGCGTCACCTGCATTTGAAACTGCCCGGCTGTTTTCTATCCTCGGAGTAGGAGTGGACATCTTAACGGGGTTTGCCTATGTGCTGATCTTTATTTCCGCGTTAAGCGTTTTCATTGCGCTTTATAATTCATTAAAAGAAAGACGATACGATCTTGCAATAATGCGGTCCA
>Ga0075160_10001199_pt1 | contig 15901 bp, 12 predicted proteins | sample JI91814C2DNA_FD_70969 | JGI IMG/M metagenome (GOLD analysis project Ga0075160, IMG submission 70969) | Wastewater effluent complex algal communities from Wisconsin, to seasonally profile nutrient transformation and Carbon sequestration -... | ecosystem: Engineered > WWTP > Effluent > Algae... | reverse complement strand
ATTTCATTGAGCCCCGTTGTCGGATAATATACATTAACCATTCGTTTTACTTCGGATTCTATCATTTTTTCATCGGACAAAATCTTTAGATCAAAATTTTCCATCACAGCATGACAGAGAAGTCCAAAGGTCGTTCCCCTTTTGTCAGAGCTAATGGTAAATGGGGCATTATCGGCATTTTCCGGTGCGACCTTTTTTTCACTAATTGTTTTTTCTTTTACGAATTCTTCTTCCGGCTCTAAATGCCTTGCAATCGAAGAATAAGATTGAACTTTGATTCCTGCCTTGCTATACATTTCGGCAGTCGAAGTATGAGTCATTTGAATTGGTTCAAATTGAATAGATGTAGGATTATTCTCTTTCTCGGTTGGAATTTCTTTTTTTGCCTTCGGATGCTTTGCATTTATAAAATTTTCAGCCAGGTTTTCATTGATACATTTTTCAATACTTTCAGAAGAGAAAGCTCCTTCGATTAAAGCTCGCAAAGAACCAGAAGCATTTTTTTTAGGCATCGAATGAAGCGGCAAAACAAGATAATCTCTCGCGCGGGTAAAGGCAACATAGAGTAGTCGATCTTTTTCTTGAAGAAGTTCCTCGTCGTCCTTATTTTTTAATTCCTCAAATTCAGAAGTCTTGACATCGCCTAATTCGCCTAACGTAAGTTTCATATCTACCGACAAGGGAGATTGCCTTAGTAAACTATCCCCGATATATAAAGTCTTTTTACTTGAACTTTTCCCCGCCGCCAAATTGAACAAAATACAAACAGGAAATTCTAATCCCTTTGACACATGCATTGTCATCAACTGAACTGAATTAAAAGAATTATCTTTTTTATCGCTGTCTAATTTCATTTCTTGTTCTACGGAATTTTCTACATCTCGTTTGAGGTTACGCACGATTTCCCCGAAGCTTAGATTTTCTGTTAGCTGAGTATAGCTGAGCAATTCAGATAGATGATAAATGTTGGCAAGGTTTCTCTTCCCTTCAAATCCAATCGAAAGAACTTCTAAGATTTGATTTTCGCGTAATATTTCATGCAGAGTGTAAGCGATGTCTTTCGTATAACGGTTCTCGTGAGCTTTGCGAAGAGATTCGTAGATTGTATTGATTTCTGAAAACTTAGAGTTAAACAAATACGAAAGTTCTCCTGCCTCTGACAACTCATACAAAACGCTTTCTGGAATTAAAAACAAATCGGAAGCGAGTGTTTTATAAATTGATGCGGAATCGCTTGGATTCTCTACTGCATGAAGCAAATGAGAAATAGCCTGCACAATCTTATGGCTATAAAATAAAGTGCTCTTGTATATATTAGCTGAAATTGCATTCTTGGAAAATTCTCGAAGCAGTAGATTTAAGTTATCTTTGGTGTAGGCAAGAATTGCTATATCGGAATATTTAATTCTTCTATACTCTTTGGGTTCTTTTTCTAGTATCAGATACTCGTCATTATCCGTTATCGTATGAATGGTATTAATGATTTCTTTTATGGAAGCATCGCGTAAACTATCTGCACCAAAATCGTCGCCCGTATCCGTTTGAGTCAATGGTTGATTGTTCTCGTCTAGCCCAAGAAGGATGAGAGGAGGTCTTGTTTTAGGCTCATTCGTTCGACTTGGCTTTACGGGGCTATAAATTTTGGATAAATTCTTAAACTGAGGAAAAATACGATTAAGCACTTCTACTAGACGCGTAGAACTTCTAAAAGATATGTCTAATCTTAGATCTTGCTTGCCTACCAATTTATTGACAGCAGCGGCATACGAGCGTAAGTCGGCATCTCTAAATCGGTAAATGGATTGCTTGGGGTCTCCCACCAAAATAATTCCTTTGGATAGCCCGGAAAAAAGTTCTGTGACTAGATCAATCTGAATTGGATTTGTATCCTGACACTCATCTAGAATTAAATATTCAACACTTTTTTGTATTTGGGTTTTTACTTCGGGAAAATCTGTTAGAAGTTTTCGAGTAAGTAAAATCAATCCATCGACAGTAACTGTATCCTGCGAAAATAAATATTTTTCAAAATCTTCTATCAGTTCATTTGCATAGGCGAAAATTGGATTAAAGAATTCGACCGAAGAGTTTTTTTCTAAACTGTGCAATATTTGATTGATAAGGTTATCATAATCTGTTTCAGTAATTTTATTTTTCTTAAGAATTGCATTTCTAGTTACTGCCCTTGGCTCCAACTTCTTTGTGAAAAAGAACGCGGTATAATTCGACAGAGCTTCTAAATCGGTCGAATTATTTTTTGTAAGATGAGTTTGAATATTTACGATAGCATTCTGCTCTTTCGGCAAATTCGCATTATCCAATAAGGTCATCAAATAAGACAGATCTTTTTTTAAACAATCTGCATCTGACTTCTCGAGGAGTTTAATTTTGTTGCCACCGGTTTTTGCTGTTAGCTCCACGAGAGTGGATTTGAATTTTGGAAAATCAACTTTTCGCAGAAGCTCAATTAACTCTTCGGAATCGTCTTTTTCGATTTTCCCCCAGAACTTTTTAAAATAGGTTTCAATTTCCTCATTTACATTTCGAATTTCTCCGAATTTAGCGGATAATCCAAGAACAAGAGAATGTTTTTTTAAGATAGATCTACAAAAATGATGAATCGTTCCAATGTTGGCATTTGGCAAAAGCTCTAGAGCTTCTTCTAATTTATCTTTTTTTTCTTGCGTTAGGCTTGGATTTTTTATCGAATGAATGAGTTCTTTGCGAATTCGGTCTTGTAATTCGGCGGCGGCTTTCTCGGTGAAAGTAAGAACGGCAACTTTTTCTATCGAGACTCCGCCTTCAATGAATTGGGGAATCATATGCTCGATCGTGTAAGTTTTTCCAGTTCCTGCCGAGGCTTCGATGACGACGTGGTTGTTTTTCTGCTCATCGAATCTGTATTCTTTGCGACTACTCAATTTTTTTACTATCCACTTCACAAAGATTCTATCGTTTAACATAAACTCAAACGTTTTTTTCTTCTAAAAATAATTCATATTAGGAAATGGTAAAATAAGTAGAGTCTAAACCTACAAAGAGGACATGTTGAAAAGAATTGCTATTATTGGAACAGGGATTGCAGGAATGGGGCTTGGTCATTTCATTCACAAGGAATTTGACATTAGCTATTTCGATAAGAATGATTATGTTGGTGGTCACACAAACACTGTTGACGTGGCAGAGCGTCATAAACTTCATCCTGTGGACACTGGATTTATTGTCTACAATGAAGTGAATTATCCTAATTTAACCCGCTTATTCAAAGAACTTTCTGTAGAAACAAAAAAGTCCTCTATGTCTTTTAGTGTGCAGCATTTACCTAGCAGATTAGAGTTTTGCGGTTCAGGGGTTAATGGTCTTTTTGCGCAGCGAAGCAATCTATTTAATATTCGCTACCTGCGTCTGCTTTATCAAATCAATCGGTTCAATACAGAAGCTATTTCCATACTGGATGATCCAAAGTATAAAAATTATACTCTAAAAGAATACGTTCTCGAGAAAAAAATGGGAACAGATATTTTGTATCGCTACATCATTCCGATGAGTTCCGCAGTTTGGTCTACCGAGGAAAAAGAAATGCTCGATTTTCCAGCGGTTACTCTTGTGCGTTTTTTTTATAATCATGGATTCTTGGGACTCAACACACAGCATCAATGGCGAACAGTTACAAATGGGTCAAGGACTTATGCAAAAAAACTCATTGAACCTTTTAAGGATAAATTTCATCTAAAGAACGGAGCCAAGAAAGTAATTCGAGAAGCCAATCGTGTAAAATTGATTTTGCAAGACGGAACCTACGATTATTACGACAAACTCGTGTTTGCCTGTCATGCCGATACAGCTCTTTCTCTTTTAGAAAATCCTACTAAAGAAGAAAAAAGCATACTTCAAAATTTTCGCTATCAACACAACTTGGCTACTCTTCATACGGATGAGACTGTTATGCCGCACAAAAAGTTAGCCTGGTCTTCTTGGAATTATCGAGTCGAAAATAACGGCGAACCCTCTGTTATTTACTGGATGAATTCTCTACAGGGAATTTCAGAAACTCAGAATTATTTTCTTTCCATAAATGATCCAGGAAAAATCAATCCACAAAAAATCATTCGTAAAATTGAATATGAGCATCCGGTATTCAGTGTCAATGCAATCGAAGCACAGGAAAAACTTCCTTCTCTCAATGAAGGCTCCCTTATTAATTATTGTGGTAGTTATTTCAAATATGGATTTCATGAAGACGCGCTTACCTCAGGAATCAATCTGGCACGGACATTGCTAGGTAAGGATGTATGGTAGTTAACTCATCATTATTCGAATGTAAAGTAGTGCATAATCGCCTTTTGCCTAAAAAGCACGCATTTTCTTATGGACTCTTTACATTTGCACTCGATTTGGATGATCTAGAAAATTTGGATAAAAAATTTTTCTTCTTTGGAAATCAAAAATGGAATTTATTCTCCTTTTATCCAAAGGATCATTTCGAATATGGAGACAATGGTTTTAAAAACGGAATCATCTCTTATGCAAGGGAAAATGGCTGTAATGCGGAGATTGCAAAGGTGGTTCTAGTAAGCCATCTTAGAATTCTTGGCTATACCTTTAATCCAGTTTGCTTTTATTTTTTATACGATAAGGATAACACACCAGTATGCGCTCTAATCGAAGTGCACAACACATTCGGTGAGATGAAACCATTTGTAGCTACGAATTCACATGGCGACTTTCGTTTCTATTTAAAAACAATTAAGCATTTCTATGTATCTCCTTTTTTTGAACTAGATACTGAATTTGAATTTAAGTTAAATCCTCCCGATGAGAAATTAAACATCCATATCGACGATTACCAAAATGGAGACAAAGTATTCTTATCCGCTTACCTTGGAAAAAGAAAAGAGCTTACTGATTGGAATATGTTTTTTCTATTTATAAAATATCCTCTTTTGACTTTAAGAGTAATTGTTCTAATTCACTGGCATGCAATGCTTTTATATTTTAAAAAAATTCCATTCATTAAAAAATTGGAAAACCCAGATTTACAAAAAGGAGTCTATCTTGGAAAAAACAGTTGAAAACGAAATTGAGAGCAAATCGGAATTATCCGTTGGTTTACATACTCGCATCTATAAGAACCTATTTGCGAAAGCACTTTCAAAAATGAAATTAGGCTCAATGAAAATTTTTGATCCGGATGGAACTTCTGTTCTTTACGGTGATACATCGAAGGAATACAAAGCATTTAACAGCGCACATATTCATGTAAAATCGTATAATTTCTATAAGAAGACAGTTCACTTTGGTGATATCGGATTTGCAGAAAGTTATTTAGAAGGTGACTGGGAAACAGAAAATATTTCAGAGGTAATCTCCTGGTTCATTCTAAATGTTGAGGATAGTCCCAATTTGTCGGGTGCAAAAAAAAGCAGTCGGCGGTTAAAGTTATTTAACTTCTTCAATCGCATCTACCACAACAGAAGAGCAAATACTGTCACGGGAAGTAAAAAAAATATAGTAGATCATTATGATTTAGGAAACGATTTTTACAAATTGTTTTTGGATTCTACAATGACGTATTCATCTGCTTATTTCAAATCGAATCAGGAAAGCTTAGAAGAGGCACAGATTCAAAAATATGATGCACTCTGCCAAAAGATAAAGCTAGATAGTTCTCATCATCTACTTGAAATTGGAAGTGGGTGGGGAGGCTTCAGCACATTTGCCGCTGCTAAGTATGGTTGTAAAATTACTACGATTACAATTTCAGATGAACAGTATAAATATGCGAAAGACCTAATTGAGAAAAAAGGTCTCTCTAATAAAATCGAAATCAAGCTTTGCGACTATCGTCATGTTACAGGCACGTATGATCGAATCGTTTCGATTGAGATGTTAGAAGCAGTAGGGCACAAATACTTTGAGACGTATTTTGCTAAATGTAATGAGGTATTAAAGAAAGATGGAGTTATGGGGCTACAGGTGATTACCTGCCCAGATTCTCGCTATGATGAGTTTAGAACTGGAATTGACTTTATTCAAAAGTATATTTTCCCCGGTTCTCTTCTCCCTTCTGTAGGCAGATTAAACGAGGCAATCAATCGAACGAGTAATCTATTCCTTTTTAATTTAGAAGACTTAGGGTTAAATTATGCGAAAACGCTAAAACTCTGGCTCGATCAGTTTGATAAAAACATAGGCAGAGTGCGCGAGTTCGGATTTGGGGAAAAATTTATTCGCAGTTGGAGATATTATCTTTCCTACTGCAATGCTGCATTTAAAATGAGAAATATTTCTGTCGTGCAAGCCATTTACACAAGACCGAATAATACAACTATCTAGGAGAAATTTATGATAACAGTCTTAAAAATTATTTTTAGTTTTATATTAGTTTCTATGCTTTATGTAACTACATGGGCTTCGCTTGAGCTAAATCTATTTACTCATCTGCCAACTCTCCTAAAAGATCCCTGGGTGATTGCGACTCTCTTTGACGCGTATTACGGGTTTATCACGTTTTACCTCTGGGTGTGTTACAAGGAGAATTCTATGATTGCAAGACTTCTCTGGCTAATCGGTATTATGCTTTTGGGAAATATTGCAATGGCGATTTATGTGCTTATTCAACTCTTCAAGCTAGACAAAGATGCAACTATGACTGATCTTTTAATTAAAAAATGATAAAAGAATTTTTTAAGACAAAGATTGTCACTCCGATTATAAATCTTCTCAAGCAGGGAATTACTCCTGAGAAGATTTCACTCTGCATCGCACTCGGTGTGATGCTAGGAGTATTTCCAGTCATAGGCTCAACGATGATTCTATGCACAATAGCAAGTCTAAGTCTAAAACTAAATTTGCCTCTCATCCAAGTTATCAGCTACTTAGTCTATCCGCTTCAATTTATATTTTTAATTCCATTCATTCGTTTCGGCGAATGGGTATTAAGCGTTCCACCATTTCCGATTTCGATTGAAGCGTTAGTCGATATGATTAAGACTGATATTATTCAGACCATCATCACTTTTTGGGATGCGACGATGCATGGAATTTTAGGTTGGATCATTGTATCTTGTATGATGATTCCTTTGATTTACTTTTTATTTTTACCGATTCTAAGAAGAGTTCCGATTAAAGGGCTCAAGGATTAAACATGGAAAATATTTGGCAGATTGTTTTTATCGCGTGGGTTGTGGTTTTTATTATCATGACAAAGCTCTGGTATCTAGGAAAGAAGATTCATAATTATGCGATAGTAGACGTAGGCTGGGCGTTCTCCCTTGTTGCAATTGCTTTTGTTTACTACGTTTTAGGAGAAGGGTTTATTGCAAGAAAAGCAATCATCATGTTCATGGTATTTTTCTGGGGATTTAGACTAAGCTCTTATCTGGCAATTCGAGTTTTAAGTCATGGGGAAGATGCCCGTTATACGGCATTTCGAAAAGACTATGGCGAGGCAGTAGACAGAAAATTTTTCACAAATATTTTCCAGTTTCAGGGTTTACTTGATATTATTCTTTCAATTCCATTTCTTATCATCTGCACAAATCCGGCAATCGACATTCATCCGCTTGAATACTTTGGACTAGGCTTATTCTTGTTTGCCGTAATAGGGGAGACGGCTGCCGATTTCCAACTCAGTCAATTCAAGTCTGACTCAGCGAACAAAGGCAAAACCTGTAAAGTCGGGCTCTGGAATTATTCCCGCCATCCTAATTATTTTTTTGAATGGATGATTTGGGTTTCTTACTTTTTAGTTGCCCTTCCTTCGCCAAATGGCTATTATGCGATAATACCAGCAATACTCATGTTGATTTTCCTTTTAAAATTTACAGGCATTCCTATGACCGAAGCAAATGCCATTAAAACACGCGGCGAGGAATACAAAGAATATCAAAGAACAACCTCAGCCTTCGTGCCCTGGTTTAAAAAGAAATAAATTAAAAAACTCAGTGACTCTGTGCCTCTGCGACAAAGAACTGATTTAAACACTATGTCAGAAATTGAAACTAAAACAAAACAAGAACTTTGTGAAAGTCTGGGAAAATTCCTATCCATCTATCACAAAACGAAAATCATAGAGCCAAAAGATGACACATTGAAAATGTATATTCTTCTCTCTAAGAACAAAAACACGACTCCGAAAGAAAAACTTATCAACTACAAATTACTTAGAGTGGATGAGAGAATGTTTAACAGCGAGCAACCGGAATTATCCGCTAAGGATGCAATCATCTGTGAATTTCTAATTGAGGAACTATTAAAATACGTCGCAAACTATCACAAGCACGGCAAATAGCTATTTCCCACTGGGAGACTATCGGTGGTTATCTGTTGTAATTTTTTTTAATTCGAGTGCTCGTTTGAGTCTTTCTTTGAAAAATTTATCTACACCACGAAAGGCAATGCCGACTCCGTATCCTGGAACGATAGTCGCAATACCAGCCTTCGTCATAAAGCCTTCTTTGTGTAGTTCAAAATATACTGTTACCTCCGTGTTGATTTTTAAATTACAGTCAGGCCATTTCACAAAGGCGCCACCGAGACTAATATTTTCTGTCTTGTAAATCTTATCGTTTATGTTTATGCCTGTATATATCGGATAACGCTTTAAAAATCGCCAGCCACGTTTATATAATTTCATATAAGGATTAAAAATATCTTTTCGCAAAAAATAAGAAAGAGCAGCGACTATGAGTAAGGTTTGAATGAGCGGACCTTTGGTTGCTGAGTTGGGAATTGTAAGAAACATGTAGGAATTATAAGAAATGAAAGTGAAGGAAGAAAGAACAAATAGCCACCATCCCCAACGTTTAACAAATAGTAACCCCAGCCCGGACAAGAGTGCACTGATAAGTAAAATCCATTCCGGTAGATTTGCATTTTTAATCAGGAAATGAGGCTCATACCAGTTGAAATTATATTTCATACTCATTCCAATATAATTTGAAATCGGCAATAATAATATAAGGATGGAAAAGCCAAGAAGCAATACAGGCTTTCTAAAACGTCTCCGTCTTTCTTTGTATAATAGACTCATTCTTTTGTCAGAATGAAATCGAGTAGAATCTAATCAAAGATTTTTTTTAAATGTAAATAAATACAGAGAGAAAGAGATAAAAACAAAATCCTGCTTTTCAAAAAAACATTTGCAATAAAAACTCTATCTCAACTAAACTAAAAAACAATAGGGAGAGATTTATGAATTCAATTAAAAATACTACGCTACTTGAAGCTGTCGCCTCTGCGATTCAATACGAAAAAGATTGTTTTGATTTTTATCTAAAGACATATGATAAAGTCAAAGAAGGCTCTGTGAAAGAATTTTTCCGCGAACTCGCAGAAGATGTAGAAGAGCATATCAAATTAATCCAAGAAATGTATAATGATCTGAGTGGTGGAGTTGATTTTCCCAATCTCAAGCAATTATCCGCAATTCATAAATTTGATAAAACGCATCTTTCTAAGCTAATGCGCAAAGTCGAAAGAAACACCGCGGAAGTTTACAAAGACGATATTGATGCAGTCCAACATGCGATGCGAGTCTCCGAAGATGCACGAGATTTTTCTAACAAAATGAAAGACAAATTTAAAGATCCAACCATCAAACGTTTCTTTAATACACTTGCATTTATCAAAGAAGAAGATCGAATCTTAGTAGAATCACAATATTTATTTCTACAACAAACAGATCGAACAAAATACTACTGGGAAGACGAAGCCCTTATCAGCGGAAAATAAGGATTAGCCAAGTAGGTAGCGCATATATGCGTTACCTACAATACAACAAACTATGACAAACTGGAAGACCTATTACGAAAATTATCCTGTCAATCAGGAACTCATCTGGCTCAATAATTGCGGAACAACTCCTGTTGGAAGAAGAACGATTACGGATGTTACCCGCTACTTAGAAGCCTATTCAAAACAAGGCGTATTCAACGAATTAGAAAAATATTCTAATGTAAAAAGGCGCATAACAGAGATTCTCTCCCAATTACTGAATTGTCATTCGGAGGAAATCGGAATTATCCACAATACATCGGAAGGAATTAATTTCATTTCACAGGGTCTTGACTTGCATCGAGGGGAAGAGATTTTACTTCTGGAAAATGAATATCCAAGCAATGTGTATCCATTTCAACATTGGGAAGAAAAAGGAATTCATCTAAAGTTTATTCCAATGGCAGATTCTCCTGCAAAATTTTTAGAAAATGTAAAGTCTTCCATTTCACCAAATACAAAAGCAATCTCGCTTTCTCTTGTGCATTGGTGCACTGGTATGCCATTACCCACAACCGAAATTGGTCAAATCTGCAAAGAAAATGGAATTGATTTTATTTTAGACGGTGCGCAAGGAGTAGGACTGCTTGACGTAGATGTTCAGAAAATGAATGTTTCCTATATGGCTTTTCCGGCTTGGAAATGGTTGCTCGGTCCTCTTGGTTTAGGTGGCATCTACGTCGCAAAAGACAAATTAGCCACAATGAAAACAATTTTCAAAGGACAGAGTTCTGTTGTAAACGCAGACGAATACTTACCTTATAAAACAGAAATCAGACCGGGTGCAGACCGATTTGAATACTCAACGGGAAATTTCACAGATTGGGTTTACTGGAAATCAACCTTGGAAATGCTGTCCGAAATAGGGTTTCCAATTGTGCGTGAGAGAATTTATACTTTAAAAGAATACTTAGCCGATGGGCTCCGCAAAAATGGATTCCGAATCTATTCAGATCATTTCCCTGAAAGTAAGACTGGAATTTTAGCTTGCGACAAATCAGGAGTAGACTCTGCTGAATTAGTTAAAATCCTCCGCGATAATAAAGTCATTTCTGCTGTGAGGCTAGGACGTGTTAGATTCGCTCCTCATATTTATAATTCATTTGAGCAATTAGATAGAGTAATTGAACTGTTAAAAAATTGAAACATCATACATTTAATCGAACCATCGGACTTACCAATGCAATCATTCTCATGATGGGAAATATGATCGGCATTGGAATTTTCGTTTATCCTTCCCTCATATCATCTCTACTCCCACACTCGATATGGTTTTTACTCTTCTGGCTCTTTGGTGGAATCATTGCCATCAGTGGGGCTTTGAGTTCTGCCGAACTTGCGAGCGTCTACCCGGAGTTAGGCGGTGACTATGCTTATTTACGAAATTCCTACGGACGACGGTGGGCTTTTTTATACGGGTTCTTTACTTTCTTCATAACATTCCCCGGTTCGATTGCCCTTGGTCTTTCTCTTTCTGTTCACTATCAAGGTGCTATTATTCTGGGGGATTGGGTGAATACTGTCTGTTATTCGCTTCCAATTTTTGGATTTGAACTGCATTATTATCAGGTAATTGCGATTACGCTCTTGTTAATTCTTACCATTGTAAATCATTTCGGGATAGAATCTTCTATTCGTTTTCAAAAGCTTGTTACCTTTTTGCCGGTAGTTTTTTTGGTAGGAGTAGGGCTATTGACTATAACGTCTATTTTATATTATCTATTCTTTGGCTCGGGAACAAAACTACTTCTCGCGGATAATATGCGTAAGCCTTTTACTCTTCCTGATTTACTTCCTTCGGGCACAGCACTTGTTGCGATTTATTGGACCTATGCCGGTTGGAATTCGCCTCTTGCTATGGGAGAAGAAATTAAAAATCCAGAAAAAGTAATTCCACGCACGATGATTTTCGGTCCGCTCGTTGTGATGTTTATTTATTTACTTCTTGCGTTCATCTTTGTTGCACTCCTTCCTTTCGAAAGTATTCAAACAGGTAAAGATCCTTTCTTTATTGTAGGACAATATTTTCTAAAAAATCTTTTGCAAATAGATTCGCCTGCTGTGATTGAATGGATTCCTCGCATCATGACTTATATAATTTTTTTCATCATACTTGGAAATACAAATTCTACAATCATTACCGGCAGCCGCATCCAAGTAGCAATGTCACGAGATAGACTCTTCATCGAAAAATTAGGACATTTAGATCCGAAGACAAATACTCCTGTGCTTGGAATTTGGATGCAAAGTATGTGGGCGCTCTGCATGATTCTATTTGTGAGTAAGGAAAGTAATCTGCTTAATTTTTCCTTCATCTGTATCATTGCACTTTCTATTCTTACAATTTATTCTGTGTTCAGAGTTAAGAAACATCATAATAAGCCTCATTTAATACCTTATCTGAGTTATCCTCTGGCGCCTATCGTTTATATTGCTACGACTAGTTTGATTTTAGTTTTGATCTTAGGAAATTATTTTAGAGAAGGAAATTATATAATTCCTTTCTTTGCATTTCTTTCTGCGCTTGCGGGATTTATTCTGTATGAAATTTGGAAAAAATTTAAGATTACCACAGATGAACACCACCGATAACTTTTTTGATTTAATATGTTACCCCTGTCACCTCGAACTGCTATTGAAGAAAATTGCGAAGCAAGTAGGACTTCGAGTGTGAGAGGTCTATTTTTCTTAAATCGAATTTGGTTTAAGTTATTTAAAAATTCGATTTTAATTTTCGTTCAAATTTTTATTTCCTGTAGCTTGTTGTCACAAGATGTGCGATATCCAAACGTGCCGATCTATGATAACAAAGAATTAGTTCCGTATAAAATTCAAAACAAACATCAAAAGAAATTTAAGAAGGTAATTAAGAAATTCTTTTCTTCCATGCCTGACTCTACTTATAAAGGAAAAAGTTATACTGTTTATCTGCTGAACAAATCAGAAATGAAAACATTAGAAAAATCTAATATTCCTTACGAAAGTTTTTCTAAGTCGGCTCCTTTTAAGTATTATGATATTAACTATGAGTCACGCTTGAAAAGAAAATACAAAGACTTAGATGATTTGCGCTCTGGCTATAAAGATCAGAGGCTAAATAAAATATACCTCAAGGCTGTCTCCGAAAAATTCCCAGAAATAGTAACCTATTTTGAGCTAGGAAAAACAAGGCTCGGAAGAGTCATTCCCGCAATACGAATTACATCTCCTAAAAAATCGGAATACAAAATTCCAATTTTATTTACAGGGGCACATCATGCGAATGAATTAATTTCTACTGAGCATTGTTACGATATAATCTATCATCTACTCAATGATTATGATAAGTATGAGCCATACCTAGAAAACCTTTCCATTTGGATTGTTCCGATGGTGAATCCAGATGGAAGTTATTTTTTTTGGAATCAATCGGTTGATATGGGAAGGAAGAATGGCTATTTGCCGGAGGAGATGCGGGAAACCAATCGTAGCCGCGGAGTAGACTTAAATCGCAATTATCCGTTCCGCTGGAATTCAGGGCATAAGACGGCATCATCCGGAAATATGAGCCATTTTTTTTACCGAGGTCCGAGTCCTGCGTCTGAGCCAGAGACACGGGCGATGATGAGTCTTGCAAATCAGGAAAGATTTTTATTTGCGATGAGTTTTCATTCTTACGCGGCGGCAATTTTATTTCCCTATACAATTGAAAATGTTTTTAATCCAGAGCCGGACTACGCGAAGAATTTAGGAAATCGAATTGTAAAATTCGCGAAATCAGTGCGCCTTGGAAAGGAATTCAGTCTTCGAAAAAATCTTTATCCTGTAGATGGAACAGACCAAGACTATTACTACCATAAATATGGAACTAACGCATTTATTGCAGAGTCATCGCACCAGAATGTTGATTATGAAATTGTGCGCTCCATTCTAAAAGGATTTAAAGGAGTGTGGGAAAATCTTTTGTATGAATTTTTTCACGGGAATAAAATAATTCTACGCATCGAAGACGAAGTAGGAAATCCGATAGAGGCAAGAGTAGAGACAGAAGAAATTAAACACTATGAAGAAGAAAATTTTACAAGCCATCCTGAAACAGGCATCTATGTTAGAATGCTTTTGGAAGAAAAAGAATACAACTATCTAATTTCAAAAGAAGGCTATGAAACACAAAGAGTAATTTTAAAAGCAGGAAAATCTTTGCAACCAAACATAGTGAGACTTCACAAACTATGAGAAAAATTTTAATACTCGGACTTCTAAGCGTAATCGGATACTACTATACTGTATTCTTTCGGTTTTGTCATCCGTTTCCAAAGTCAGAATTTTATATCACACTTGTAATTCAATTTTTAATACCGTTTGCATCTTACATCATTAGCCCACGACTTGGGCGGATTATGACAGTTATCTGCGCTCTATTGCTTGTTCGAGTTGCGCCAATTATCGGAATGCAAAGTCCTTTCATTACTCTAATGGGAGTTTTTTTAGGAGGAGTCTTTGGAAATTTCACAAGGGAAACTATTACTTACCTCCGAAATAGAAAGTCAAACTTACAAAATACGGATACTGAATATTTGCCCCTTCTGACAAATCCATTGTTTTTACTAATTAGTTTTTTGCTGATTCTAACTTTAGATAGATTTCTAATACTATTCAACGCTCCCTATCTAAAAGGATTTGGAATCTTAGAAACTATGTATGTCAAAGGAGTTTCGTCTAAAGAAGCATTTGCTCTTAGCATGGAAACACTAACGCATTTACTTTTTCCTTTACTTTATTTTTATTCAGAAGAATTACGCGGAAACAATAGGGGGGAAATTCAAAAGGATTGGAAACTCGGAGCGTTTATAGCGCTGGGAATTCATTTTGGAATTATGCTCTTACAAATCTTCTCGAATCGAAATTTCTTGGCGACTAATACAAATTTATCGCTAGAAGCAAATCGGGTAATGGGGCTCTTTCGTGATTCGGGAAGTTCCACTTGGATTGTTCCCATTCTTTGCTTTATATTTTATAAGAGCCTGCCTGAAAAGGATATTATAGGCTCTTGGAGCTTGACTTTTATTAATAGAAAAATTTCATCTAAGACGCGCTCTAAAGATTTACTTTCGAAGAAAAGGTATTTTCTTCTCCTGCTTATCATTGCAATTCAGTTTATTCTGGCTCCGTATCAAGGTAGGGGATTTTGGTTGTTACTTCTTGTAGGAATTGCGTTCCTTCTATATTCTATTTGGAAAGAAAATCGAGAGAGGCTACCAAGTATTAACCGTCTTTTGGTAATAGGAACCTTCAGTCTATTTCTGATTATCCTCTATCAAATTCCCAGGACAACGAATTCTACTTTCGACAGACTATTGCAAATCCCTGTAAAGTTTATTTCCATGGTTCAAGCGGGAGACAATCCACTCCTTGCGTTAGATTCACAGCGTTATTTTTTTAATTTGGCTGCATGGAAAGTGTTTTTACAGAATCCTTTTTTTGGAGATGGAGTAGGGAGTTTTATTGTGAATCTAAAAGATTCAACGCTTTCTCTATTTATTCCAGGAAATAAAATAGACAATCCTTCTTTTTTTATGGGAATTCTAAGTGAAATCGGGATTGTAGGGCTAATTATAATTACACTCTACTTAGCAATCGTGATTTCGATTCGAGAAAATATTTTGCTACCAATTCTATTTTTCCTTTCTTTGAGTTTTGGTTATCATATTGTTCAACCCGATGGAGGATTTGTTGTGCTTTTAGTCTTATTTATCGGATTCAAAGAAAAAATAAAAGCAGACGCAGACTTCAAAATACGATTAACAATGATTATCCTGATCTTATTTACGCTTCTTCATTCTGTCTTTCAAGTAATCCAACAGGACAGGCTACCCGAATTCAGACAAGCAAAATTAAACTCATTCCAACTGCTTGCCTACGAGCGCAACCGCGGAGATGCAAATAATCCTTATCATATCTTCAAAGGAAAAACAATCTGGACTTTAGCAGGTGCAGATGGAATTGAACTAGATGCATTTCTAGACAACTCTACTTCTAAAAAAACTCTTCGCCAAAAATGGACGGTGCTAGACAAAAATCGAAAGCCTATTACCGATTTAGAAATTACAATCGAAAAGAATAAATCCAATCTAAATCTACTTCG
>Ga0075160_10001193_pt1 | contig 15919 bp, 15 predicted proteins | sample JI91814C2DNA_FD_70969 | JGI IMG/M metagenome (GOLD analysis project Ga0075160, IMG submission 70969) | Wastewater effluent complex algal communities from Wisconsin, to seasonally profile nutrient transformation and Carbon sequestration -... | ecosystem: Engineered > WWTP > Effluent > Algae... | reverse complement strand
CGCCGCTTCCGCGTTGGCCGGAACGACCTGTCGGACGATGCCAGCCGCCTCAAGCTCGGCCGCGGTCTTGCCAGCCTTAATGAGCCGTCGCACCTCCGCCGCGTATCGACCCAGCAATCCCGACCCAGGCACGGCGAAGTACGTTCCGGGTGCGATATTTGTGTTGCCACCTGCTTGACCGATCAGTGTTCCATCTTCTTCGAGGCCATACTCGAACCATTGATCTCCAGAGGCTGAAACCAACGTCACCACCGTGCCGGATGCCATCGAGTCGCCCGCGAACACCTGCAACCCGCCAATCTGCGCCGCAATTGGGATAGTCCTTTCGGGAATCGCGATAGTCTGGTCTGCCAATGTGAAAGCGGTCTCGGCTTGTCCTGGATCGACATCGAACACTTGCACGACTTGTTGGCCCTTCACACGCACTGCCACTTGGGAAACCTCGGCGCGCGGCAGTCCCTTCAGTACAAGTGCCCCGTCCGCGCCAGTTTCCTCAAACGCCATTTTTCCCACTACCCAGCAAAGTCCAGCGACTGCCTCTCCGTTGGGTTTCCGGAATCGAGTTGTCAACTGAATTGCTTTCGGCGCACGAATTACAACTTGCTGGCTCACTCCGTTGGCATCCACGACAAACGAAGTGAGGTACGGAAAGCTATGCGTGCAACGCAGCTCTTTCGCGCGCACAATCTCTGGATGGTCGTCAGTTGGCTTGAGCACCTCTCGCAAACTCGACATTACCACCCTGCCGCGCAGTTCACCTTCCGGTACCCGCCACGCGCTGACCGAAACCTGTCCTTGTGCGTTCGTCGTGCCTGTGATTGTCTGTCCACCAACTCTGGCCACAAGTGGTACATTAGCAATTGGCGAATCTGCGTCGTCCACAACACTGATTGCTATCGACACGCGCCGAATCGGCGCTCCATTCTGTGGTTGCAGTGCCGCGACCGCCAAGCCAGCAACCAGAACACTGCACAACGCCACCATCTTAAGAATCCGCATACGCGCCTCCTATCGACCGAGCAACTCCGGGTCTGGTAGGTGTGCCCTGGGGTTGCCATCAGATGAGTTCTTTTCTTCGCAATAGTAGATAGACCATCGTTCTCCCCGCGTCTGGTTCCGCCCTTCTTCCCCTCCCCGGCCGGAGGGCGGACACTCTTCACTCCCCTTCCTTCCAAGAAGGGGTTGGGGGACGGTTCTTGAAGTCTACCGACCACGCTTGTGCGCGCATCTTCGCGCACTGACCTCCCGCGCGCGCAAACTCATGGTCACTGCACTGATTCCCCCTTGATCAACGCGCCCCGCGCTATATCTTCCGCGCATGGCCACCGACACCCCGACAACTCCTGCGACCGCCACACCTCCCGCCCAATCTCAAGCCCCATCTCCAGCCCCATCTCAAGCCCCATCTGAGGCCCAGCCAAACCTCAACCACATCCTCGCACTCCTCCTCGACCAAGCCATCCCCATCGAGGACATCCTGAGCGAACTCAACCTCAAAGCCCACCAACTCGCCGAACTCGTCCAAACCCCGCGCGCCGTCGCCGCAACAGATTCACTCCTCTACCTCTGGAACCTCCGCACCGATCTCCTCGCCGCGCAAGCCCGCGCCGAAGCCATGCTCACCCTCATCGAACTCTCGCGCCCCTCCCGCGGCAACACCCCAGAACTCACCCGCCGTGCCGCGATGGCCGTCATCAAACACCGGCCCTTGTGCCGTGGTACGTTCACCTCGCCAGAACCACGCTCTTCTCCCCCAACCCCGCCGCACAACTCTCCCGGTCTACTCTCTCCATCATGCCCACCATCATGGCCCGCACACTCCTCATCCTCCTCGCCCTCTTCCCCCTCGCCGGCTGCTACCACTCTCCCGTCTGCACACTCCCCGCAGACCCAAAGCACGCCGCAAACGATCGCCTCGACACCTTCCACGCCGCCGCCGCCGTCGCCGACTTCGACGCCTACTTCAACTGCTTCACCAACGACGCCATCTTCCTCGGCACAGACGCCACCGAACGCTGGACCGTCGACCAGTTCAAAGCCTACTGCAAGCCCTACTTCGATCAGGGCAAGAGCTGGGTCTACACGCCACGCGACCGCCACCTCATGTTCGTCCCGGGATACGACCACGCCTTCATCTACTTCGACGAACTGCTCGAGAACGTCAAGTATGGCACCTGCCGAGGCACGGGCGTCATGGTCCTTGACGGCTCGCCCCCCACCTGGCGCATCGCGCACTACAGCCTCTCGTTCATGATCCCCAACGACAAAGCCGCCGAGGTCACGACGATCACGAAGCCAGCATCCACATCAACTTCGAAGTAGTGCCACCGATCCGCGTTCGGCCAACGTCACGCCCACCATGAGCGCAGTCTTCGGAGCGAATCGTGGCGCTCGCGCCGACTCACGACACTCCGCTCGCCTCAGTTCGGCGCGACGATCGTCCCCGGCTCGCGAACCTCGAGCCGCCCCGAAATCAGGTTCCACAGGATCCGCTTCGCCGTCATCGGCGTCGCTTTGCCCTGATCAAAGATGTTCACCTTCCCGCCGCTCTCTCCCTGCGCGTCAACGAGCCCATTGCCCGCGTCGTAGAGCAACTCGCCGCCCGTGATCTCACGCGTCCCGCTCCGCAGCCACACCGCACCCTTCGCGAGCGCCGTCTTCAACTCGCCCGACACGTCCTTCGCGCTCGCGGCATCGGCCCCACTACTGGCCATCGTCGCAACAAGATCAGTGCACTCAAGGTCCGTGAGCAGTCCATCCTGCGACCGATGGTGCCGCAGTTTCACACCGTCGTGCAACGTCGCCGTCCTCGCATTCCGATCCGCGAGCAGCGAACCCTTCCACTCAAACTTCGCCTCGCCCCGCGAGCCCGTCGCATCGCCCGCGAGTTGATCCGCGAGATTGCCAGCCTTCGCCACCTTCTTCTGCCGTTCCGCCGCCGCACGATGGTCGAGCGCGAACAGCACGCCCGCGCCGGGCACCGCGAGCGTTCCCTTCTCCTCATCCGCCGTGATCGTCGCGCCCTCGACGTACATCAATCGCTCGAGCGAACCATCAGCCTTTGCAAACCGGCGAGACTCGATCGACGCTCGCTCACCCTTCTCATCCTCGGCGATCGTGCCAATCGCCTGCGCCCGCAGCAACTTTCGCTCGACCTTCGCCACCGGCGCCGCATCCTTCTCAACTTTCTTCTCATCACGCCCGGGCAGCGACAGCGTCCGCCCCGCCGTCTGCGGCGTGAACCACATCGTCACGCGATCCGCCTTCGCCTCATCGCGCGACCATTGGTCCGCGCGCCAATCCGCGACGACCTCGCCCGCGCACTCGAGCGTCCCCGCCGCATCGACGAAGGTCATCTGCTTGGACCACGACGCCGCCGCCGTCGCGCCCGCGTCATCCTTGTGCGAGAAGTTTCCATGCCCGAAGACCGTGAGCCGTTGGCGCTCCCCACCCTCGAGGCGCATCTGTGTGCCCTGCACGAACGTGTCATTCTGCCCCAGCCGCACGTCGGGCCCGGTCAGTTCCGCGATCTCACGCGGCACGTCCGCCTCGATCCGCTCGGCCTTGGCCCACAACCCATCGCGCCCGTCAAACCGCGCGTCACCCCACGCCGTCGCGTGGTCGATCCCGACCTTGCCGTCCTTGTCGCGAGTGAGCACCGCGTCGATGGCGTTCGCTTCGAGCGACGAATCGCCGCTGTTGGCCATAGCATCGCCGCGCACAGCGACATTCGTTGGCCAGGAGTTCGTGCCGTTGCCGATGTGTTCGAAATCGGCGGTGATGCGCGAGCCTTCCAGGCGGCCGCGCTTCTGGTCGGAGAGCACGCCGTCGCGCAGGACCATCTGCTTCAGGAATCGCTTGGTGTCGTTGCCCGGCACCGGCGCAAACGTCGCGTCGAGTTCGTCACCGCTGAACGTGCCCGACTTGTCGACCGCGACAACGTTGCCGCGCGGTTTGAACCACTCGATGGCGCCCGTTGGCCTGCCGTCATGCGTCGCGAACGCGATGGTCGCGCCGTCGGACCACGAGAGGGTGCGCGGCGTATTCGAGCCGTCGGGGCGATCGGTGAGCGTGCCGAGGCCCTTGATGGACGCCGTTCCTTTGGCGAGATCGGCGTCGAGTCGTTCGGCCGCCAGCGTGCCGCCCTCGGCGAGTTTCAGTTCGGCGAAGTTGTCCTTGTCGCCGACGATTGCAAGGCGGCTGGTGGTTGCGGCGTATTCGATCTCGTTGCCGACGGCCGTTGCCTTGGCGTTCTTGTCGTTGAACGTGGCACGCGAGCCGCCCCCGGCGAGGAACCGGACGCGGACATCGTCGCGCTCGAGTTCGGCGGGGCGTTCATCGAGCAGTTTGATATCGAGCGGCCCGGCGAATGTGAGACGCAGTGGCGATTGTTCGGCGGCGGGCTTCGGAACCGTTGCGGACGGCGTCTGCGATGTGGGGGCCGGAGGAGTCGCACTTTCAGGTTTCGCCGCTGGCGTCTGAGTGACTGGGGCGGGCGCTGGTTCCGAGCGCGTGGGCGTTGCGGCCAGTGCGCCCAGAGCGTTGGGTGGCAGCGTGTTGTCCACGAGATGCAACCAGGCGCGCGCCTCGTGGGCGGTGATCTCGCGTGGCTCGTTGTTGACCGTGACGCCTCCCGAAGAGTTGAGTTGATAGAACGCGTGCCTGGGTGGTGGTGGCGCGGGCTTTGGCGGCGCGATGGCAACCTCGGTCGACGGGCTCGTTGCGGCGGGTGCGGTGGCGGCGGCTTGCGACACCGGCTTCGGAGCGCGGGCGGCCTTCGCCTTTGCGGGATTGATCGTGATGATCGCGCCCGGATCGGCGGCGGCGGACATCAGTTGCTGGCGTGCCTCGCTGATGACCAGCGACACGTTCGAGCCTTCGAATCGTCCATGGTCGGAGACGACGGTCATGTGCGAGGGCGCGCGTACTTCGCCGAACGCGCCGTCGTATTCGAGACGAGAGGTTGTGCCGGTGAGGGAGGGCGTGTCGCGCGAGACGTCGATCGTGCGGCCGTCGGTTGGGACTTCGAAGAGTTTGAAGACGACGTCACCCTCGAAGAAGCCGGACTCGGGGCGCGTGCCGCGGTCGGCGCTGGGGAAGAGGGCCTCGCCCTTTTCGGCGACGAAGTGGACAAGGCGGCCGTCTTTGAGGTAGTAGAGGAGTTCGGGCTTGGTGAGGATATAGGAGCCGCCAACGCCGGGCGTCCCCGTCGCGGCGCGGACGAGTCCCGCACGGCGGGAGGGATCGTCGCGGTCGGCCATTTCCCAGAAGAAGCCGGAACCATCGGGCGCGCTGGGCATGCCGTTGCCGGCGGGGAGCGGCGTGGACTTGATGTCCGGGGGTTTGACGTCCTCGATGGCGATCTTGGGCTTATCGCCTTGGGACGGGCGGCCTTTCGCAAGCGTCCACGTGATGACAGATGCGAAGAGGAGAGCGCACACCACGGCGAAGATGAGGCCGTTGCGTCTGGTGCTGCCGGTCCTTGCAGCGATGGCGCGAATGCGAATCCTCCGCATGGGGGAGTGTATGCCGAACGCGGGCGGCTCCGGACTTGGATTGGCGGTTACTTAGCGGGGCTGGAGGGTCCAGGTTGGGCTGGTGGCGTCGTCGGCCCAGTGGCGCATGTCCTGGAGTTTTTGCCATTTGAAGGTCTCGGCGTGGCCGTCGAGGAGGACGACGACGGCGCGGCCGGTTTTGCGGAGGGAGACGAAGCCCGAGTTGAGGCCCGGGTTGTCGGCGGCGTCGTCGTAGGTTGCGTTCCAGCGGAAGCCTTGTGCCTGGCCGAAGTATGGAGGTTCGACGCGGAAGAAGCCTTGCGGCGAGCCGAGGACGGGCGCGAGGGGTTGCGGGCCTTCGCGTGCGGAGGCGAAGGTGATGAGTTGGCTGGGTCGTTTGGCGTCGCCGAGGCGCGAGATGAACGGGCGGCCGAAGGTTCGCTGGAAGAGCGGATCGAACTCGTTGTGGATCGCGCTGCCGCCGACGAAGGCGACGTTCATGCCCAGGGATGGGAAGAGGCTGATCAGGTAATCGAAGTTGATGCCGGGATACTGGTCGGCGTTGCGGCGGATGTTTTTGAGGAGTTCGGTATCGTCGTAGAGGCCTTGGAAGTCGAAGTTGAGGTAGGGAGCGAGACGCCAGGGGTAGCGCTGTGCGAGTTCGCCGGTGAGGCGTTCGGCTTTGTCGTTGAAGACGGGCATCGGGCCACTGACCATCGCGGCGGTTGGGTAGCCGACGAGGACGTTGTCTTTGTTGTCGACGGCGTAGAGGTTGAAGGCGGCGTTGAGTTGTTGACCGGCGGCGAGTTCGCGGGTCTCGCGGGCGATGTGGCGCGCGCGGGCGAGCGTGGGGATGAGCAGGCCGATGAGGAGCGCGACGATCGCGATCACGACGAGGAGTTCGATGAGGGTGAAAGCGCGGGAAAGGCGGGCGATCGGGCAGCGGCTGGCGGCGAATCCCGGGAGGGGTTCCCCTCGAATCAAGGCATGGAAGTAGGCGACGTGGCGGGCCAGGAGCGAAGGTGAAACGAGCCTGGACGCCGATTCGGGGGCGTTCACAGGTCCTGAAACGTTGGCGGAAAAGTGCTGCATTCGCGTGTTCTCTGGCACGTTGAACAATATGCGGGGAAGATTCGCTGGCGGGAGCGTATCGGGTGCGTATGAATGATGGTGCACTGATTTCCGGTGGGTGTGGAGGTTTGCCGATGGAACGAGGAAGTTTCCGCTGGTGGGCGTGTGCGGTCGCGGGCTTGGTGGGCGCTGGGACGGCCGCGAGCGGGCAGGTGATTCAGGTTGATATGGGTTCGCCGACGATGGATCGGTGGATGTATCCGTTTGCGAGCACGCCGGGGAGCGAGCAGGTGGCGCTGACGTTCGGCGCGATTCTGCAGACGGGGTTTGATGATCGCGATGCGCAGTTCCTTGTGGGCTTTGATACGCAGGCGATGGTGCCGACGGGGCTCGCGCTGGAGCGGTACCGGATCGAATCGCTGCGCGTGGTGGCGGCGGTGTCGAACGATCTGATTGCGCGGTACGACGATTCGTTTGATTCGGTGACGACGTTGTACGCGGATGGCGATGCGCTGCAGACGCCGGACGCTGATGTTGGCAAGCCGGTGGATTTGTTTGGCGTTGGGTTTCGCAACGGGCAATCGGCGTTGACGTTCACAGAAAGCACGGCGTATTCAAACGTGCCGTCGTTCCCGCCACAGGAGGGCGTGCGGAGCGCGTTCGCGGCGGCGTTTGACTCAGGTGGTCAGTTGATTGATATCTCGCGCCAGGTGCGACAGCGCTTTGACGCGGCTCCCTGGGCGATTGGCACAACGCACTCGATCGATCCGGGGGAGTTGATCCCGTCGGGGACGGAGTTGTCGTTCAATGTGGACTTGTGCTCGCCGGGCGTGCGGAACTATTTCCGGCAGGCGCTCGCGATGGGGAAGGTGCGCGTGATGATCACGTCGCTGCAGCCGGCGAGTGGCGGGCCGGGCGGTGGCACGGGCGAGGTCGCGTATCCGGGATTCATGACGAAGGAGAATCCGGTTGCGACGACGCTGGGTTTGACGGCGCGATTGGAAGCGGTGGTGAAGGTCGGCAGTCTTGCTGATATGAACGCCGACGAGGGCGTGACGATCGATGATCTGCTGCAGTTCCTGATCGCGTTTGAGGAGGGAACGGGCGCGGCGGATATGGATGGGGACTGCGGCGTAACGATTGATGACTTGCTGCTGTTCCTTGAGGCGTTTGAGCGGGGTTGAAGAGCACTGGCAAGGAAGACCTTGCCGGCGGAAAGCAGAGAAGTGAAGACCCTCGCTTGCGCTTCGGGCTCGTGAAAGCGTGCTCGTGCATGCGACTTTATGCGAACGCTCAGAACGACCGGTCGATGACGGCGTTGGCCATGACCGTGAGCATCTGGCGTGCGGGCGTGTCGGGCATTGAGTGCAGATCGGTGATCGCGTCTTTGACGAGGAGCGCGGCACGGGCGCTGGCATAGTTGATCGAGTTTGTGTCCGTGAGTGCTTTGGCGAGCGCGGCGGAGGAGGTATCGCTCGCGCGGCCTTCGGCGGCGGCGCGCAAAAGTTCGAGTGAGGCGGCACGCTGCGCGGGATTCGCGGATTCCAAATGGTGGATGACGGGGAGCGTGAGTTTGCCGGTTTCGAGGTCCTTGTGGACGGACTTGCCGACGGTGTCTTGCGAGCCGAGGAGATCGAGGAGGTCGTCCTGGATCTGGAAGGCGATGCCGACGTTCATGCCGAAGCGACGGAGCGTTGTACAGGTTGATTGATCGCCGCCCGAGAGCATGGCACCCAGGAAACAACTGACGGCGATGAGTTCGCCGGTTTTTCCTGAGACGATCTGGAAGTACTGGTCGTGGGTGAGGGCGAGGTTCTTGCGATTGTGGAGTTGGAGGAGTTCGCCCGCGCACATGGCCATGCTGGCGGAGCCGACGTAGGCGCTGGCGTGGCGTGCGGCGTCGGCGTGTTCGATCTGGGAGCAGAGGTGGAATGCGGCGGAGAAGAGGTAGTCGCCCAGGATGACGGCGGGTTCGTTGCCGTGGAGGTTGTTGATGGTGGCGCCGCGGCGGCGAACGTCTGCCTCGTCGAGGACGTCGTCATGGACGAGGGTGGCCATGTGGACCATCTCGCAGACGGCGGCGGCGGTGATGTGGTCGGCTGTGAGTTCTGAGCGCGTCGCAAGGCCGCTGAGGAGGACGAGGGTCGGGCGGAGCATCTTGCCACGGTAACGTTCGACGTGTGCGACGAGGGCTTGGACGGGCGCGTGGGGGCTGTTGAGTTGATCGTCGAATCGGCGCGAGACGTGGTTGAGGGACTCGGCGATGGAGAGGCCGAGGGGCTCGAGGGAGGGAGGGAGATCGAGGACGCCGCGCATGTGTGGGAGGTTAGGAGGGAGAAGAGGAAAGAGAAGAGAAGACCCTCGCTTGCGCGTCGGGCTCGTCAAGGCGAAGACACCTCCCCCGCCGCTCAGAAGCGGCACCCCCTCCGGAAGCCCGGAGGGGGATCGAAGAGAAAGCGCACAGGCTATTTTGGCGCGACGATGTAGGCGACGAAACTGGCGCAGTCTTCGGCCTTTTTCTGGGGGCGGAAGATGCCGTTGCCGCCGCCTGAGGGCGTGTCGCCTTCCCAGTAGATGGTGGAGTTGGGGAAGCCCGCTTCCTTAAGGATGTCCTGGACTTCTGGGATGGTCCAGATGCGCCAGTGGTAGATGAAGGCGTTCTTCCACATGGGGCCACGCTTGAAGTCGAAGTGGATGCGGCAGGTGGCGCGGTTGTTGATGGGGTTGATGGTGGTTTGGTCCCAGACGTAGGTGTATCCCTTGCAGCGGCGGCGTTCGGTGAGGGCTTTGAAGGTTTCCCAGCCGCCGAAGATGTCAAGGAAGAGAACGCCATCGGGTTTGAGGGAGGCACGGACGGCTTTGAAGTAGTTGAGGAGTGTTTCGCGTTCGGCGAAGATCCACCACGAGAAGTTCATGGCGAGGACGGCGTCGACGTTGCGGGCCTGCGTTGGCGGGGTGAGGACGTTTGAGCGGAGGAGTTTGAGGCGAGCGTGTTGTTCTTTGGTGAAGTCTTTGGCGTTGTTCTTGAGACCCCAGGCGATGGTGGGTGCGTGGAGATCGAGGCCGACGGCAGTGTGGGACTTGTGGCGGCGGATCCACTCGCAGGAGGTGTTGCCAGTGCCACAGAAGTCCTCGCGGATGTGGAGGAGTTTTCGGCCGCGGATTTTTTTGAACGTGGCTTCGACGAAGTCGAGTTCGGCTTCTGGGCATTGGACGGCGCCCTGGTAGAGGAGGTGCCGATCTGAGTTATCGCGAGTAAGCGTGATCTTGCGTTTCTTGCGCGAAAGGGAACGCGAAGAGGGTTTGGTTGAGGATTTGGAGCGGGTGCGGGAGGGGTTGGCCTTTGGCATGGGGCGAAGTATCGCACCCTCGCACATGGAAGTCTCGGGGCGGGACGAATCTGGCGGAGAATTGGGCCGATAAAGGGGCGAACAGTTTTGAGGTGCGGACCCTATAGTCGAGGCCGCGTTGCGCGGGAGACTTGGAACCTTTGGGGAGTTGGGACATGCGTCTGACGATGGTGGGAACTGGGTATGTCGGGCTGGTGACGGGCGTGTGTTTTTCGAACACCGGCAACGACGTGACGTGTCTGGACGTGGACCCCAAGAAGATTGAGAAGTTGAAGAAGGGCATTTGCCCGATTTATGAGCCTGGCCTGACGGAGTTGATGGAGAAGAACTTCAAGGCTGGTCGGCTGACGTACACGCTGGACAAGCAATCGGCGTACACGAACGCGGAGATGATTTTCATCTGCGTGGGGACGCCCAGCGATGAGCGTGGGCACACGGATCTCAAGTATGTGAACTCTGCGGCGGATGACATCGCGGATGTGCTGAAGGCGCTGGGGCCCAATCAGAAGCCCAAGGTGATCGTGATGAAGTCGACGGTGCCGGTGGGCACGACGTTGATGGTGCGGGATCGGATCCGCGAGCGCGTGGGGCCGACGATTCCGTTCAAGGTCGCGGACAACCCGGAGTTTTTGAAGGAAGGCGCCGCGATCGATGACTTCATGAAGCCTGACCGCGTGGTCGTTGGCATCGAGGATGATTCGGTGGGCGAATCGTTCCGGCAGTTGTACGACCCGTTCGTGCGCAACGGGCATCCGATCTATCTGATGGATGTGCCCAGCGCGGAGATGGTGAAGTACTGCGCGAACAACTTCCTGGCGACGAAGATCTCGTTCATCAACGAGATGGCGAACCTTTGCGAGGCGTATGGCGCGGACATCAACCGCGTGCGCGAGGGGATGTGCTCGGACAAGCGCATCGGCTCGGCGTTCCTGTATCCCGGGCTGGGCTATGGCGGATCGTGCTTCCCAAAGGACACGCTCGCGTGCATCATGATGGGGGATAAGGCCGGGATTGAGGCAAAGTTGTCCAAGTCGGTGCATGAGGTCAACCAGAGGCAGCGTGACCGGTTCTTTGACAAGTTGGTCGCGCACTTTGGCGGGAAAATCGGCATCGGCGGCGGTGCGGCGGGGATGCAAGGCAAGAAGATCGCTTTCTGGGGCGTCGCGTTCAAGCCGAAGACTGATGATATTCGTGAAGCGCCAGCGCTCACGCTGATCCGCAAGGCGAATGGCTATGGCGCGACGTGCGTGGCGTATGACCCGGTCGCGAACGAGAACGCGAAGGCGGAGTTGGGCCCCACGGCGACGATCGTGGATGACATGTACGCGGCGCTGAAGGATGCGGATGCGCTGGTCATCAGCACGGACTGGGACGAGTTCAAGAGCCCGGACTTTGCGAAGATCAAGAGTTTGATGAAGGGGCATGTCGTGTTCGACGGGCGGAATCTGTATCGCCTGAGCGATATGAAGAACATGGGGTTCACGTATGTGAGCGTGGGCCGTGCGGTGGTGAAGGGGAAGTAGGCGAGATGGTGAGTTTGTGAATGAAAACCCCGCGATGAGCGGGGTTTTTTCTTGGGGTGGATAGAGTTGGTGATGAAGAACGCCCACCGCTGGCTTGGACTTCTGTCGTTCCTGATGTTCGCGTTGGCTGGATACACAGCGTTTCAGTGTTTCGTGGGCGGGATGATCCTGCGTCACCGCACTTGCTGTGTCGAGTCTGAAGTGTCCATCGGTATGACGCCGCTGTTTGAGAGTGGAGCGATCGACATGGCGGTTGTTGCGGCGGAGATAGGTTTCCCGCCGTGGACTGACGACATGAAGGCAATCTGGGCAGATCCGAAGACCAGGAACATCAAGACACGTGAGGAATACGACCAGCGCCTGCGAGGCGAGATCATTGAACGTGTGTATGAACCTGCGCTTGATCGGTGGGAAGGAGGCGTGGGAGTTGGATTGGACATCGCTGGCGACTGCGCACTTGGCGTGACGATTGCTGCTGTGGCCTTGGGGTTCATAGCGTGGCGTTTGAGGCCGGTTCGAGAGAACGCGTTCCCGTGACTTCGAGTGGAGGCTTGCCGTGCCGGTGCATCGACGTTGGCTCGTGCTCGTGTTTGGTTTATTGGCGCTCCTTTGCTGCGCGGCGTTTTATGCGGCAATCGTGCCATTCAATGCTCGCGGCAATCGGCTGTGGGACCTCAGGGTGGCCGCGATGGCGGATGGGTCCGTGACGGTTGAAGAGTTCGCCGAGTACGACAAGTTGGCACTGCAGGACACACACGTTGAGGCGACGGTGCTGATACTGATTGCGGGCGGGTGCGTTGTAGTCATGTCCATGTTGCTGCCGGTGTGGGTGTATTCGGAGCCGCCAGGTGGGGCGGCGAGCGGCAAGAAGCGCGTGCAGAAGTGAGCGGAGCCATTCCGACGCCCGGGCCTCTGATTGGGATGGCTGATACGCTCTTGCATGGCGTGGCGTGTTGAGTGTGGGGATTGGTTGGCGCTGGCGGCGGGGCTTGGCCCATCGTCAGTAGATTTTGTGTATTTGGATCCGCCTTTTCATACTGGGCGGGTGCATCGGACGCCGCCGGGGGCTGGGAAGAGGGCGGGGTGGCTGGCCGAAGGGGAAGAGAAGAGAACAGGGTTGGAGTCTGGGCCACTGGATGCGGCGTTCTTAGATGTGTTTGAATCGACGGCGGCGTATGTGGCGTGGTTGCGGGAGCGGCTGGTGGCGACGCGGGCGGCGATGAAGGCGTCGGCGGTGGTTGCGGTGCACTGCGATTTTCGCGCGTCGCATCATGTGCGGCTCTTGATGGATGAGTTGTACACGCCCCACTGCTTTGTGAATCACCTGATCTGGCATTATGGGTTGGGAGGGTCGTCGCCGCGGCGGTTTGCGCGGAAGCATGATGACATCATCGTGTACTGCCTGGCTCCGGCGTTGTACTACTTTGAGCCGCCAATGGTGGCGGCGACGAGTCAGAAGATGAAGGGGAAGATGAAGAAGGCGACGGATGTGGTGCGGGTCGCGGACGATTCGCTGCTCGACGTGGCGTCGCTGAACAACATGGCGCGGGAGCGGACGGGGTATCCGACGCAGAAGCCGCTGGCGTTGCTTGAGTTGCTGGTTCGCGCGTTCTGCCCGCTTGGGGGAACGGTGCTTGATCCGACGTGCGGGAGCGGGACGACGCTGGTGGCGGCGAAGAAGTTGGGGCGAGAGGCGATTGGGTTTGATGTGAGCGCGGATGCGGTGGACGTGGCGCGGGGGCGGGTGCTTGCAGCCGACGCATGAGCCGCTTGCTGTGTTGGACGCTCACTCGAACGATGGGTCTTTGCCACATGAGATGCAGCGAAGCGAGACGGACTTGCCGATTGGCGTGCCGCAATGGATGCAGCGGCGGGACATGAGCCTTCGCTTGGCGATGATCCAGTTGAGGCCGGCGCGCATCACGAGGAATGGCGGAATCGTTGCGATCGCGATCATGGACCATCCCATGATGGAATCCCAAATGGTGTCCGACGTCCACGCGATGCGGATCCCTGCGACGCCGATCAGCATGCAGAAAAAGGCACCCAAGCCGCGGTAGAAGGTGCGGCGCGTGGTTCGTGAGCCCGGGGGTGGCGTGAGCGATGTCTGGTGCGACGTGTCGCCCCGCATGGTCTCGGCGGCGATGAAGCCACTCGTTCCGTGGGAGAATCCCGGGTCCATGGGGAAGTGTAGGAAGATTCTCTTAGCCGATGTGTTTCTGCACGCGTTCGAGCATGGCGGCCTTTGGCGCGTAGCCGGTCCAGGCTTCGACGGGGCGGCCGTTCTTGACGATGAAGAGGGCGGGGATGCTGCTGACGCGGAAGGCCTCAGCGAGTTCCGGTTCTTCGTCCACGTTGACCATGGCGACCTTGGCCTTGCCGTCGAGTTCGGTGGCGAGTTTCTCGAGTTCTGGTTTGAGCATGCGGCAGGGCGGGCACCACGGTGCCCAGAAGTCGACGAGCACGGGCTGGTCGGATTGGAGGACTTCGCTCTGGAAGGTGGTGGTGGTCGGGTGGAGTGCGGCGGATGATGTGCTCATGAGTCTCTCCTTGCGTGCGGTCGAGTTGAGTTCGACGGCGAGTGTATTACGAGTGAGGCGGGCATCGTGTTCTTCGGCGGACGCAGCCCAGGGGATGCTGGGGTTTTGAGGCGAGTTGTGTGCGGGAGGTTCCCGAAATGGACTTTTGCGGGCGTGTGAAACTGCATGGGTGATTCCCCCGCGGGTCCTTTGAGCGCTCTGGGACGCGAAAGAAACTTGGGAACCTAGGGCAGGGTGCGAGCCTCTCAAGGGTGTGGGGAGTGGTTCCCACCTTTCGGGAGGTTGTCATGGTGAACCTGATTCGCAAGTCGCAATGGTCGCCCTATCTGGCTGGCGCGGGGATCGGCGTACTGAGTTGGTGCACGTTCTACTTCATGCAGAAGGCGCTGGGCACGAGCACGTCGTTTGTGGGTGCGGCGGGCGCTGGCGTGTGTGCCGTCTCGCCAGAGCATGTGGCCGAGAACGCGTACTACGTGAAGGAGTACGGGGCGAAGGGTGGCGGATTCAAGCCGATCTTTGATTGGCAGATGGCGCTGGATTTTTCGCTCATACTTGGCGCGTTCATCGCGGCGAAGTTGGGCGGGTCGTTCAAGAAGGAATGGGTGCCGACGTTGTGGTCGCAGCGATTTGGGCCGTCGGTTGGGAAGCGGCTCGTTGCGGCGTTCTTTGGCGGATTCATCCTGATCTTCGGGGCGCGAATGGCTGGCGGTTGCACGAGCGGGCATGGGATCTCGGGCAGCCTGCAACTGGCAGTGTCGAGTTGGACGTTTTTCGTGAGCATGTTCGCGTCGGGCATTCTGGCGGCGGGGCTGTTGTACGGGTTTGGTCGCGGCACAGGTCGCGGCAAGGAGGTAGGCCATGTTTGAGCATTTCTTCGCGGATCCCAAGACGATTGCGCTCGGCGCGGTGACGGGGCTGGTGTTTGGATTCCTGCTGCAGAAGGCGGGCGTGACGCGGTACAACACGATCGTGAACCAGTTCCGATTCCGGGACTTCACGGTGCTGAAGGTGATGCTGACGGCGATCGTGGTGGGTGCGGTGGGCGTCTATGCGATGCTCCAGATGGGGATGATCAAGGGGTTGAGCGTCAAGGGCGCGGAACTCGCGATGAACGCGGGGGGCGGCGCGATCTTTGGCGTGGGGATGGTGCTGCTGGGATATTGCCCGGGCACGGCGCTTGCGGCGATCGGGCAGGGATCTCGTGACGCGATCGTTGGTGTTGGCGGGGCGCTGGTTGGAGCGGCGGTGTATGCCGAGGCGTATCCATTCCTGTCACGCACGCTGGAGCCGATCGGGAAGTTGGGAAAGGTGACGTTCGCGGATGTGACGCACGCGTCGCCCTGGTGGTTCATCGCCGGGCTGGCGATCGTCGCGGTCGGACTGTTTGCGGTGCTGGAGCGACACGAGAAGCGGGCGACTCACGCATGACAGGGTGTTGGTAACGGTGCCCTGCGAGGTGCTCGCCGGGATGTGGATGAACTTGAGTTCAACTGGAGACTTCAATCATGGCTGCGTGCAAGAATGTCGGAACGGCTGATCGTGCGGTTCGTGGACTTGTGGGGGTTGTGGCACTCGTGCTCGCGTTCACGATGCTGAACGTGATGGAAGGTGCGATCGGCGGGATCGTGGCGGCTGGGGTCGGCGCGATCATGCTGCTGACGGCGGCGATCGGGATGTGCCCGTTGTATGTGCCACTCGGGTTGAGCACGTGCAAGACGAAGTAGTGCAGTGGACTTTGGGTGGAGCGAATGGCTAGCGGCGCTTTGCTGCTTTCGCTTCGTTCTTTGTGGCGGCGATGATGGCCTGGCGGACGCGGGCAGGCAACTTGCCGTCCGCGAGGCGGGCACAGGCGTCCTGAGCGAGGTCGAGTTCTGCGAAGACGGCGCGACAGCGATCGCAGACGACGTCCTGGCCGATCGGGAATGCGCGGCCTTGGTCCA
>Ga0075160_10001192_pt1 | contig 15925 bp, 9 predicted proteins | sample JI91814C2DNA_FD_70969 | JGI IMG/M metagenome (GOLD analysis project Ga0075160, IMG submission 70969) | Wastewater effluent complex algal communities from Wisconsin, to seasonally profile nutrient transformation and Carbon sequestration -... | ecosystem: Engineered > WWTP > Effluent > Algae... | reverse complement strand
CGTTGATCCAGGATTTGCCCGCTCCGCATGCATGCCATCGAGCCCCTGGGCCGCGCGGACCGGGTGCTATGCTCGCCGCGACCTCACGAGGCCTGACGGGCAAGCAGCATGCGCAAGCCACGTGCCCGATCCGCCACCATCGCCTGCGTTTCCGTCGTCCGCCTGCAGGCAGGCGCATGAGCCGGACGCCCGCCGGACAGTCGGTGCGCTTCGCCATCGGCATCACCGGCCACCGCGCGTCGAACCCGGCGCTGGCTGCCAATGCAACGCAGGTCGCGGCGACGCTTGCAGGGATCTTCGCGGAGATCGAATCGGCCATTGCCGCCGAACGGGTCGCCACGCCGCTGCTGGAACCGCAGCCGACGCGCTTGCACACCCTCCTCTCCGCCGGTGCCGACCAGCTGGCGGCCTCGGCGGCGCACGCGCTGGGCTGGGAGCTGGTCGCGCCGCTGCCGTTCGGACAGGCGCTCAATGTCGCGATCAACGCGCAGCCGCGCACCCACGCCGATGCCGTGGCCTTGCTTGCCGGAGGCGACGCCGCTGATGCCGACGTGCAGGCGCGTGCGCAGGACATCCGCCGCTGGAGCGCGCGGGCCAGGCTGTTCCAACTGGCCGACCGCGACGCCGAGATCGCCGCGCTGTTCGAGGCCACGCTGGCGTCGCCGGACGATGCCACGCAAGCGCGGCATTTCCACGCGGCGGTGGCGGCGCAGGCGGCACTGTCCGGGCGGATCATCGTCGAGCAGTCGGACCTGCTGGTCGGCGTGTGGAACAACGGCAGCCGCGATTCCGTTGGCGGCACCGGCCACACCATCGTGCGTGCGCTCGAACTGGGCACGCCGGTGCTGCTGATCGACCCGGCGCGACCCCGCCACTGGTCAATCCTGTCGTCGACCGAGAGCCTGGCCGGCTGGCAGGACCAGCAGGGCCAGGATCGCGAGCGCCTGCAGGCCGTCGTCGGCAACGCGCTGCGCGCACGCGGCGTGGCCCGCTCGCTGGGCGACGAGGCCTGGCACCCACGCGGCACGCGCGCGTCCACCCTGTACCGGCGGATCGAGGCCCTGTTCGGCGGCGAAGCGCATCCGTTGCGTTCGCTGGTGCAGGCCTACGAAGCGCCGGAGCGCATCGCCCGCGGCAGCGGTGCGCCGCTGGTGGAAGCCGCGTCCAGGCTGCCCGGCACCGACCCGGCCTTCGTCGCCGCGGTGGCCCACGACATCCTGCCGGCGTTCGCCCGCGCCGATGGCATTTCGGCGCGATTGTCGGACAGTTACCGCAGCGGCATGGTCGCCAACTTCCTGCTGTCCGCGCTCGCGGTGATCGTGGGCGTGGCGTGGTTGCCGCTGGGCATCGACGACGGCAAGTGGCTGTTCGCCCTGGCCGAATTCGGACTGCTTGCGGCGATCCTGGCGGTCACCTGGCTGGGTGGCCGCCGCCGCTTGCACGGGCGCTGGTTCGAGACCCGCCGCGCCGCCGAATACCTGCGGCATGCGCCGATCCTGCTGCTGGTCGGCGTGGCCCGGCCGCCCAGCCACTGGCCGCGTGCGACCGGCACCGAGTGGCCGGAATACGCCGCGCGCCATGCGATGCGCGCACCGGGGCTGCCGGCGATGGCGGTGACCCGGCCGTTCCTGCGCGCCGCGTTGCACGGCCTGCTGGCGCCGCACGTCGCCGACCAGCGGGCCTACCACCACGCCAAGGCGCGCCGCCTGGAAACCGTCGACCGCCACCTCGACCGGCTGGCCGAAACGCTGTTCAAGATCGCGGTGGCTTCGGTCGCGACCTGGTTGCTGATGAAAGCCGGCGCGGCGTTGCACCTGCTGCCCGGCGACCTGCCGCACGCCACCTCGAAGGCGTTCGCGTTCCTCGGCATCGCGCTGCCCACCCTGGGCGCCAGCATCGCCGGCATCCGTTACTTCGGCGACTTCGAGCGCTTCGCGGCGATCTCCGAAGTCACTGCCGGCAAGCTGGCGCAGGTGGAAGTGCGGATCGCGCAACTGCTAGCCGGGCCGGACAGCGCGATCGATTACGAAGGCGTGTCCCGGCTGGCGCACGGCATCGACGGCATCGTCGTCGACGAGATCGAAAGCTGGCAGGCCGTGTTCAGCGGCAAACCGATCGCGTTGCCGGCATGAGCACCAGGACGCCAGCCGCAGTCGATGGTGAGCCTGGCGGCCCGACGCCAACGCATACCGTGTTCCTCAGTTACTCGCGCGCCGACCGCAAGGGGGCGCTGGCGATCGTGCGCGTGCTCGAGTCCGCCGGCTACGGCGTGTGGTGGGACGGACTGCTGGAAGGCGGCGAACGCTTCTCGCGTACCACCGAGGCCGCGCTGGCCGGTGCGCGCGCGGTGGTGGTGCTGTGGTCGAAGACCTCGGCTGGATCGCACTGGGTGCACGACGAGGCCACGCGCGGGCGCGAAAGCGGGCGGCTGGTGCCGTTGTCGCTGGACGGCAGCCTGCCGCCGCTGGGCTTCGGCCAATTCCAGTCGATCGACGTCTCGCATGCCTTGGGCAAGCCAGGCAGCGAACCGATGCGCAAGCTGCTGCGCGCGGTCGCCGCGCTGCATGAAGGTCCAGCGCCCGCGTTGCCCGTGCCGCGTGCCGAGCTGGCCTCGCCGACGCGCCGGCGCATCGTGGTCGCCGCCGGGCTGGCGGTGGTCGCGGCCGGCAGCGGCGTGTTGCTGTGGCGCGCGCGCGATGCCGGCACGGCCGCGCGAGGCACGGATGCGGCCGGTGGCGAGCGTCGCATCGCGGTGCTGCCGTTCGAGAATCTCAGCGGCGATCCCGAGCAACGCTATTTCTCCGATGGCCTGACCTCGGAAATCCGCGCGCAGCTGTCGCGCAATGTGCAGCTGCAGATCGCCGGGCAGACCTCGTCCACCAAGGCAGGGGAAGGGCAGGGCGACCCGCGCGATGTCGCCCGCGCGCTCGGCGTGGATTTCCTGCTCGGCGGCAATGTGCAGAAGGCCGGCGGCCGGGTGAAGGTCGCCGCCGAACTCACCGATGGCGCCACCGGCCTGAGCCGTTGGGTCAATACCTGGGAGCGCCCGCTGTCCGACATCTTCGCGGTGCAGGCGGAGATCGGCGCCGCGGTCGCCACGGCACTCTCCGCGGCGATCGACGGCAAGGCCGCCACTGCCGGCGCGCAGGTGGGCGGCACCGCGAATGTCGAAGCCTTCGATGCGTTCCTGCATGGCCGCGCGCTGTACGAGGCCGGCATCGACGAGGACAGCGATCGCCGCGCGCTGGACTGGTTCGACCGCGCGATCGCGCTCGACGCGCGCTATGCCGGCGCGCATGCGGCGCGTGCGCGCGCCCTGGTGGTGATCGGCAACCTGTATGCCGGCCACGACGAACGCGTGCGTGCCTACGACGACGCGGCCGCCGCGGCGCGCACCGCGACCACGCTGGCACCGCAGTTCGCCGAAGGCTTCTCCGCGCTGGGCTTCGCCCTGGCCAGCGGCAAGCTGGACATGCGCGGCGCACGCGTGCCGTTCGACCGCTCGCATGCGCTCGCGCCCGGCGATGCCGACGTGCTCAGCCGCTACGCCACCTTCCGCTCCAACCTGCGCGACCACGACCTGGCCACCGGCGTGATCCTGCGCGCGGTCGCGCTCGACCCGCTCAACGCGCGCACGTTCCGCTCGCAGGGCGACATCCGCCACAACGCCGGTGACCACGCTGCGGCGATCGTCGCCTACCGAAAGGCGATCGAACTCAATCCCACCCTGGCCGGCGTCAATGCGTCGATGGGTTTCGCGCAATTGCTGGCCGGCGCCAACGACGAAGCGCGCGCGTCCTTCCAGAAGGAGCGCAGCGCGGTGCGCCGCCTGCCCGGCCTGGCGATCCTGGCCCATCGTGCCGGCGACAAGGCCGACGCCGCGAAGGCGCTCGCGGAACTGGTGGCCGAATACGGCGACAAGAGTCACTACCAGTACGCGCAGGTGCATGCCCAATGGGGCGACATCGACAAGGCGCTGGCGTCGCTGCAGGCGGCCTGGGATCTGCGCGACGGCGGCATGATGCTGATGTACGCTGATCCACTGCTGGCACCGCTGCATCGCACCGATGGCTATCTCGCGCTGGCGAAGGCCGTTGGCTTCATCTGATTCGTTGGGGAACGAAGGGGAAGCACCATGCGCAACACGATCGCGGCCGTCCTCCTGGCCGGGCTGGCCTTTGGACTGGTGGCCTGCAAGAAGCCGGCGGAACCTGCCGCCGAGCCCGCAGCAGCGGCGACCGCAACGGAACCGCAGACCGGTACGGTCGAACGCACGGATCCGGAGCCGCAGACGGGTACCGTCGAACGCACAGGCCCGGAGGAACAGACCGGTACGGTCGAACGCACGGGGCCGGAAGAGCAGACCGGGACGGTCGAGCGCACCGGTCCCGAGGAACAGACCGGCACCGTCGAGCGCACCACGCCGGCCGAACAGTAAGCCACGCGCCCGTCGTCGCGCCGGATCGCCTCAGCGCGATCCGGTCGCGTCGGCCGGCTGCGCCACCCGTTCGACCCTGCCGGATCTCGCCGCGGCCTTCGCCGCGACGATCCAGCCGTCGTAATGCGAGACCCGCGTGTACAGCGCCGGGATGCCGGCGCCGCAACCCTTGCCGTTCGACACCAGGCCGACCAGGCTGCGCCTGCCGCCGTCCTCTTCGCGGGTGAGCGGCCCACCGCTGTCGCCCTGGCAACTGTCCTTGCCGGTTTCGACGCGGCCGTCCGTGGCCAGCGTGCCCGCGCACAGTGAGCCGGGCCCGTAGATCGCCCCGTATTCCTTCACGCACAGTGCGTCCGGCAGGTAGTTCAGGCCCACCTGCTGCAGGTCGGCAGGATTGCGCTGCAGCTGTTTCGCACTGTCGCGGCGACTGACCGCATCGCGCACGTCGCGCCGGCCCATCCAGCCCCAGCCGGTGACGCGCAGGGCTTCGCCGGGATCGAAATCGCGATCGCCGCTTCCCACCAACGGCACCGCAGCCAGCCGCCCGGCGGCTTCGAACGCGGCGATGCGCGGATCCACCACCACCCGCGCCAGTGCGATGTCGTCGTGTTTGGTGTTTTTCCTGTAAGCGCCGTGGATGACCACCGCATCGATCGCGAACAGCCCATCGTCCACGGTGAGGTTCTGCGTACCCAGGCGGACCCGGCGGTCGGTGAGCACATTGCCTTCGCGGCCGTCGAAACCCGGGATGTCGTCGACGCAGTGCGCGGCGGTCAGCACCCAGCCGTCGCCGATCCACGCGCCACCGCATTTGTGCGCAAGCTCGTACGGGTTGCGCTGGGCCAGGAAGATCTTGCAGGCATCGTCATCGGCAAGCGTGGCGTCGTAGGCGCGATCCGCGGCGTCGTACTGCGGCGACGACAGCAACTCGACTTGCCACGGTGCGGAACCGGGTTTCGCCGGTTCGCCACCGACGATGCGTCCGGCCTGCTGCTGGTCGTGGCTTGCGCGACGCGCTTCGCAATCGTTCGTTGTGGTCTTCGCCAGCGGCTTCGCGGTTGCGGATGCCGGCGGCGAGGGCGCCTGCGCACGCTCGCACGCGGCGAATCCGATGCACGACGCGATGCAAACCAGCAACGACGCATGCGGGCGCAATCGCTTCATGGGGCAGGCTCCTTGGGCAGGGCAAGCACGCTGGAGATCGTCGCCGACCAGTCGCCGACCGCGGCAACGCCGGCATCGCGGCGGCCTTCGCTGCTGGCGCACAGCAATCGTTCCAGTGGCGAGGTGCAGGCGGCCAGGTCGCGGCTGCCGGTGCCGGCCTGGGCGAGCGCATCCGCGCGCACCGGCGTGGCGCTGGCCAGCACCACGAAACGATAGGCGCCGGGTGTATCGAAGCCCATGCCCGAGCGCCGGTAGGGCTGGTTGGGCGGCAGCGGCCGGTCGAACTCGCCGGGCTTCGGCAGGACCACATCGACCGCATTGCGTGGATCGATTGCCAGCACGTAGACATACGCCGGCACGGTGCCGCGGTTGATCACGGTCGCGGTGATCCGCTCGCCCGGGCCGATCCGGCGCACGCCACCGGCCTGCAAGGGCGGGCAAGCGGTCGGACGGTAGCCATCGGCGGCGATGCAGGTGGCGATCGGGAAGGGGTCGCTGGCGGATGCCGATGCGTTCGTGCGCAATGCCAGCAGTTGCTGCACACGGGCGATCTTGTGCAGGGCCTCGGCCAGGCGATCGGCGAATGCCGGATCGTCCACCCGCCCGAGTTCGGCCAGCAGCAGGCCGTCGTCGGCGCGCAGCGCGACGGCGTCGGGATCGCCGTCCATCGCGACCAGGCGGGTGCTGCCCGTGGCCGCCACGCTGGCGAAACCGGTCGCCTGCACCGCCTTCGCGGCGGCATCGCGCGCCGGGCCGGTGGGCAGGTCGTTGGCAACCGTCACTGCGTCCACGGGCAGGAAGTGCGCGACCTGTTCGGCGACCAGTCGCTTCGGCAACTTGCCGCTGACTTCGCTGTCGAGCATCAGTGTCGAAGTCGCGCCATCGACGCGACGGATCGACGCGGTGGCGATGCGCGCACGCCCTGCCATCGCATCGGCCTGCGTGGCGTACAGCGCGAAGCGCGAGCCGCGGGTCATGCCGCTGGTCGCGCCGGCCTGCAACACCGGCGTGCCGTCGGATTGCGCGACATCGAACAGCACCGTCGTGCGCGCGCGCGCGCCGAAGGCCGCGTTCAACGCGCCTTCCGCCGACGGTGTCTGCGTGGCGTGGCCGCGGGCGGCGACGCGCAGGCGCACCTCCTGAATCAGGTCGCCGAAGGTGGCGTCGCGCATGCCCGGCATGCGCAGGGCATCGACCAGCGCGGTGGTGAACACGCCGGCGCGCGTGCCCACGCCGCCGGTTTCCTGCGCCTCCTCGCCGTCCTGCGCGGCCGCCAGGTGCACCCAGTAGCCGTCGCCGCCGGATGCACTCGTGGTGAGCGCGGGTGGCGCGCTGCCCGCGAATGGCGGCGCACTCCGCGATTGCCCGCCGGCACCGTCGCGGGTGGCGGTGGCGGAGTTGCAGGCATCGAACACGCTGACGAAGTACAGCCCGCGCGCGGTCGCGCGATCCTTCAGCGCCTTCAGTTCGACATCGAAGAGGTCGCCCGGCGACCCGTCGGGATTGCGTGCATCGGCCGGCAGGATCGTGCCGTTGTAGCCAGTGTCCTGGTCGCGCGCCTCGTCGTCGCGGTAGCGCGAGCCGTGGCCGGCGAAATAGAACAGCAGGGTGTCGCCGGGGCGCAGCGTGGCGATCCGTTCCTCCAGCGCCTGGAGGATCCGCGCGCGCGTCGCGCAGTCGTCGGTCAGGGTGGTGGTCGCGGCGTTGGAGGACTCGCAGGCACCGGCCGCGGGCGCATCGACATCGACGCCGAACACGTCCGCGAGCGCCTGCTTGAAACGCAGTGCATCGCCGACCGCCCCGCGCAGGTCGGAAAACACCGCGCCCGGCTGGCGTGCATCGGAGAAGCGATAGCGGTCGATGCCGACGATCAGCGCATGCAGGCGGCGCGTGTCCGCTGCGGGTCGCGTGGATGCCGCATCGCCGTTTGGCAGCGCGGGTGCAGGCGAAGGCGAGCAGCCCGCCAGCAAGCCGGCCAGGATCAGCCACGCCAACGGCGTAGCGCGCTTCACTGCGTTTTCCCGCGTAGCACCACGATGCTGGGCTGCGGATTGAAATCGAACAGCGCTGGCTGCTGCACGCGTCGCGCCGGCGCATTCGCCGGCAGGTCGCTGAAGGTGATCCCGCGCGCGCCGTCGCCGCCCGGGGCGATGCGACCGACGCGGGCATCGCTCGCCAGCGCCGGCATCCGCCGCACCGCGTAGGCCAGCCACTCGTCGATGCGGATGCGGCCGTCGCGGTCGAGGTCGGCAGCCCCGTCGCCCAGTCCGTCCACCGCCAGCGCATAGGTCAGCAGGCCCTGGCCAAGCCGCGCATCCTCCAGCGCAACGTCGTCGGCCTGGGTCGCGGCAAGGATGCGGATCCCCTTGTCGTAGGCCAGCTGGCCCAGCCCGCTGTCGCCCATCGGCCCCGGCTTGAAGCGGCCGTCGGCGACGCTGGCCGCCGAATGGCAGGCATCGATCACCAGTGCGATCTCGCCGGCCTGCATCGCCTGGAATGGCGTCACCAGGTCCGCGGTGGCGAACACGCTGGCCAGGTCCGGCGTGGCCGCGCCGTCCGCCCAGCGACCGTCGCCCGGGATGAGATAGAAGTCGCCCTGCGCATTCGCCCAGCCGTGGCCGGAATAGCTGACGATCACGGCGTCGTCGGGCGTGGCCGCCTGCAGCATGCCGGCCTCGATGCCGCCGGCGCGCAATGCGGCCAGCGTGGCCTCGCGGTCGCCGGTGCCGGCCAGCAGCGACAGCACCCGGCCCAGCGTTGCGCGATCCACGCGGGTGCGGCGGCCGCTGGCGTCGCGTTCGCCGGCCAGCACCAGCACATGGGTGTCGTGACCGGGAATGGCCGACAGCCGCGTGGCCATGAGTCGCGCATCGGCGACCGCGTACTTCAGGCGGAAGCGCGGGGTGTCGTAGTCGTCGATGCCGATCGCCAGTACATAGGCGCGACGTGGCCGCGTCGCCACCGCGGGTCGCGTCCACGCGAAGCGCGCGGTCTCGCCCTTGATGCGGTCCTCGTTGAACGCATAGGCCGTGAACACCTGTGCGGCTTCGCCCGCCTGGGTCGGCACCGGCACGGTGAACGCGAGGCGCTTCACCCCGTTGGTCGCCTGCATCGCATTGCGCCTGCGCCATGCAGTGAGGTCGCCATCCGCGGCATCGACCTGCACTGGCATCGTCGCGACCAGCCGGCCGTTGCGGAACAGCCGTGGGTTGTACAGGCCGGAACGGGTCTTGCCGTTCGGCGCATGGGCATCGATGCCCTCGCGCACTTCCAGCGACACCACCGCTTCGGCCGCATCGCGGCCCGCGCGCACGCCGGTGATGCGCACCGCCGGCAGCACGCGGTTGAGGCTGGCGATCGCCGGCAGCGGCTTGAACGCGGTCGCGCAGCTGTCATTGGCGCGGCAGTCCAGCAGGCGACGATAGAGGCCGGGTTCGTAGTAGTCGCGCATGAAGGTTTGCGCGGCCAGGCTCTGCCACGGTGCGTCGGGGACCACCCAGCGCACCAGCGCGGTGTCGGCACCGAGATTGCTGTCGTAGCGGCCGCCGGGGGCCAGCGCGAAGAAACGATTGCCGGGGAAGGTCTGCAGGGTGAGTTGCGGCGTGCCGCTTCCGGCATCGAAGAAGTGGATCGCGCCGTCGTCGGTGGTGGCCCACAACAGGCGGCTGCGCTCGATCCAGCCGGCCCGCACCAGCGGCGCCGGCAGCGCGATGCGGGCGACGACGCGGCCGCTGTCGAGGTCGAGCAGGGTGCCGTCATCCAGCCCCAGCACGCGGTCGTCGCCGATCGCGACCGCGCGCCGGGCGAAGCCCCGCAGCTTGCGGATCCGCGCCCCCGCGTCCGTATCGACCAGGTACAGGTCCGCATCGGCCTTGAGCCCACGGGCATCCGCCCATGCCGACCCTGCATGGGTGAAGACGATGCGGCGGGCGTCGGCGCTGAACGACAGGGCGCGGATGGTGACGGCGTCGGTGAAGATCCGCCCGCCCGCAGGATCCACGATCTCGACCAGCCGGCGCGGTGAGGTCGCGACGCCATCGGCGAGGTCGAGCAGCCAAAGCCGCAGCACCTGCTTCGGATCCGCAGCGTCGGCGCGGTCCCAGGTGCGCGTCGCCACCGCCAGTTGCCGATGGTCCGGCGATGGCTCGATCGCAGTGATGACCTGGCCCGCCAACGCCGCCTGCGCCATCGGCTGCCATTGCCTGGCGCCGGGTGCGCGCCATGCGAGGCCGGTCGGCGGTGGATCGGAGGTGACGTTGCCGTCGTCGGCGTGGCCCTCGGCGGCGGGGCAGAACACGTCATCAACCCGACGGCCACCGCTGCCGAAACAGCCTGACGCGAGCGATCCCAGCGCGACGAAGCCGCCATCCGCCAGCGGCCGCATCTGCCACCGACTGTCGATCGTGGGGCAGTCGCCGCGCGCTGCGCAGGCGGCATCGACCACCAGCGCCGGCGGGAATCCCGCCATCGCCGCATCGGTGTCGTTGGTGGCGTCGTAGCCGTGGCTGCCGAGCAGGTAATGCGTGGCATCGAGCCAGCGCGCGTGGTGGTAGGCGCGCGCTGGCTCGAAGGTGCGGTCGCCGCTGGCGCTGGCCAGGTCGAGCGTCTCGACCCGCGCGCGGGTTTCGGACTGCAGGCCTTCCACGCGCACCAGCCGCAAGCCGTCCGGCGAGAGGTCGGCGTCGAGGAAATAGCTGCGCGGTTCGCCGGTCAGGGCGCGTGGCGCCCCGCCGCCGGTGGGCAGCAGGGTGACGCCGTAGCGGCAGCGTTGCGGCGACACGCAGGTCGGATCGGGGAAGTCGATGTGCTCGTCGGACAGGTCGAACAGGCCACGGCGGCCGTTGGCGTGGTTGGGTTCCGGTCGCAGCCGCCCGTCCGGCGAGATCGGCCAGTACGAAGCGGTGGTGTTCGCGCTCGCGGCCGGCAGCGGCAAGCCGGGATCCGCGCGGACGATGCGCGTCGCCAGGTCGAGCGCATAGGCGCACCAGCGCGTGCCGGGTTGGCGTGCCTCCGGGCAGGCGCGTTCGGTGTCGCGATCCGTGGTCCCCGCATACGTGATCGCAAGGGTGCCGGCATCCGGCGCATCGGCGAAGGCATGGAAGCGGAGCGGGGCTTCATCGCCCTCGAACAGCGCCGGATCGAGCGGCACCCGGGCATGGTCGAGGATCGTGCCGTCGGCCACGTTCCAGAGCACGATGGAACCATCGCGCGCCAGCGATGCGAGGTGGCGGCCAGCATCGATCCAGCGCACCGCCAGCACCGGCGACTGGTGCCCGAGCTGCACGACGATCTTCGGTTCGATGGCCGGTTGCGGCGCGACGCTGGGCGCGATGGCCGCGGGTTTCGTCGGCGCGGGCGCATCCTGTCCGGAACACCCCGCGGCCAGCAGGGCGGCGTAGCAGCACAGCAGCAGGCCCGCGATGCGCATCGTGTTGCTCCGTGCCGTCCCACGCCCCGGCGGCGGCGCGAGCATAGCACCGGGCATCCCGCTCAAGATGGCCTGGGCGGCGATGCCGCGTGCGCGTCAGCCCCAGCCGCGCATCCATTCCGCGAGGTCGCCCGACGGCATCGGCTTGGCGATGTGGAAGCCTTGCGCCAAGTCGCAGTCGCTTTGCCTGAGCAGGTTCCAGTCGTCGGGCGTCTCCACGCCCTCGGCGACCGACACGATGCCCAGCTTCCTGGCCATGTCCAGGCTCGATTCCAGGATCAGCCGGCTGGACTCCTGGCGGGCGGCATGCATCACGAAGGACTGGTCGATCTTCAACTCGGTGAAGGGGATGCGGGTCAGTTGCTGCATCGATGAATACCCGGTGCCGTAGTCGTCGATCGACAACCCGAAGCCCTTCATGCGCAGTCGCGTCAGGTTTTCCAGCACGCGGCCCACGTCGGTGATCGCGGCGGATTCGGTGATCTCCAGGATCATGTGCCTCGGCTCGAGTCCCTGGTTGATCACCTGCCAGGTGATGGCATCGGAAATGCCCGGGTCCGCCAGCTGTTTCCCGGACAGGTTGACCGAGACGTCCAGGTCGAGCCCCGCGTCGCGCCACGACCGGCAATCGCGCGCGCCCTGGGCCAGGATCGACCAGGTGAGCTCGCTGATCTGCGCGTTGTCTTCCAGCAGGCCCAGGAAGGCATACGGCAGGATGATCCCGTGGCGCGGATGCCGCCACCTGGCCAATGCTTCCGCACCCTTGACGCGACCGGTGCGCAGTTCGACCTTGGGTTGGTAGAACGGCTCGAACTCGTCCGCGCGCAGTCCCGCCAGGATCTCGTCCAGGGTAAAGGCCGCCGCTCCCGGCCGAGGGCGTTCGGGATTCGGCTTGGCCCGCCAGTGCAGGGCGATCAGTTCCGCCAGTTGCTCCTGCGAGAGGGGTTTCTCGACCGCGCCCAGCAAGCGCATGCCGTACGCCGCGCTCATCGTCTCGATGGTGTCGAGCAGGGGCCTGTCCAGGCTGCTGGTGACGATCAGCGAGGCGCCGACGCCCGCCTCCCCGAGGCGCCTGATGAACGACAGGCCGTCCATGCCGGGCATGTCGATGTCGGTGACGATGATGTCGAAGGGGTGCTCCAGTTCCCGGGTGATCTCCATGGCGGCGCGGCCATCCTCGGCCTCGTACACGCCCGTGGCGCCCAGGTTCTCGAGCATCTGCACGAGCATGCTGCGCTGGAACTCGTGGTCTTCGGCCACCAGGAAGCAAAGTTCGCTCGCGGGCACCCCATGGGATCGCGGCGCGTCCAGCGGATCAGCGTGCGTCGAGATAGGCATTCAGTTTCTCCAGTTCGGTGCGGAATTGCGCCACCAGTCGATCGAGGTCGCGCGTGGTTCCGTTTCGCCCCGCGTGCTCGAGCGATTCCGACGCGCTGGCCAGCGCGTGCGCGCCGACGAACTTGCAGGCGCCCTTGATGCGGTGGGCGAGATGGATGATCGATGCCATGTGCACGCGTTCCACCGCCTCCAGCAACAACCTCGAATCGGTGTCGTTGATCCTGCGGAAATGGGCCAGGGCGCGTCGTTCGATCGCCTGGTCGCCATTCGAGATCCCATGCAGCACGCGCATGTCCAGCGGAGCGTCCGCAACCGGCGCATCCGTCGCAGCAAGGTCTTCCGGCGGGGCAGGCGCCGCTTCCGCCTTCGCCGGCAATGGCAACCAGCGATGCATGATGTCGGCGAGCGCCATCAGCTTGGTGGGCTTGGGGAGGTAGTCGTCCATGCCCGCCTCCAGGCAGGCCTCGCGCGCGCCGCCGATCACGTTGGCGCTGCAGGCGATGATCGGCGTGCGGTCGAGCCCTCCCGCGGATTCGCGATGGCGGATATGCCGCGCCAGCTCGTAGCCGCTCATGCGCGGCATGTTGCAGTCGGTCAGCACCAGGGCGAACCGCCCCGACGTCCATCGTTCGAGCGCTTCGGCACCGCTTTCCACGTCTTCCGGTGCGTAGCCGAGCGCGTGCAACTGCTTGCTCATCACCATCCGGTTGATGGGGTGGTCATCGACGACGAGCACGAGCGGCGCACCGCTGGCCGCGTGCGCCGCTGACCGTTCCAGTGCGCCGTCGACCATCGAGGATGGCGGTGCGTACGCCGGGACAAGGGCGGGCGCTGGCGCCACGTTCGCGGGGTCCGCGGGCAACACCGACAGGGTCAGGAAGAGCGTGGTGCCCTTGCCGGGCTCGCTCGCCATGCTGACCTCGCCTCCCATCAGCCGGGCCAGCCTGCGCGAGATGGCCAGCCCCAGGCCGGTGCCACTCACCCGCGAAGCGAGGTCGATGTCCGCCTGTTCGAAGGGCTGGAACAGGCGTTCCTGGCGCTCCTGGGAGATCCCGATCCCGGTGTCCTGCACTTCGAAACACAGCGACTCGCGTCCTTCGTCGCGTTCGGTCAGGTTGATCCGCAATTCGACATGGCCGCGCGGCGTGAACTTGATCGCGTTGCTGACGAAATTTCCCAGGATCTGCCTGAGGCGCAGTGCATCGACCATGACGGCGGGGCTGATCCGCGGATCGACCTTGTGGCGCAACTCCAGGCCGTGGCTGCTGGCGCTGCCTGCGTACGCGCGCTGCAGCGCGCCGGCCAGGTCGACCAGCGAGGTGGGTTCCGGGCGGATCTCGAGCTTGCCCGCCTCCACCTTCGAGAAATCGAGGATGTCGTCGATGATGCGCTGCAGGGAATGGCCGGACTCGCGGATCGTGTCGAGCGCGCCGCGCAATTCCGGGCTGATCGGTGTCTGGTCGATCAGTTCGAGGATGCCGAGCATGCCGTTCAACGGCGTGCGGATTTCGTGGCTCATCGTCGCCAGGAAATCGCTCTTCGCCAGGTTGGCGCTGTCGGCCGCCTCCTTGGCCTGGTACAGGCGGTCTTCCAGCGCCTTGCGGCTGGAAATATCCTGGATCGTGCCGCGCATGCCCACGATGGTCCCGCTCGCATCCACTTGCGGCAGCAGGAACACCTGCAGCGTCAGCGCCTCGCCATTCGCCAGCCGCGCAGTGAGCTCGTAGGACTGCCGTTGCCCGGTTTCCTGGGCGCGGAAGAAGGCTTCGGAGATCGTCTCCGCGCCGTTCTCGAACAGCGCGACCGACTCGGCCAGGTCGGGCGGACCCAGCGCCGGATCGCGTCCGAGCATCTGGTAGATCTGCGGCGACCACGTGACTGCGCCGGTCGCCAGGTCGCAGGTCCAGTCGCCCAGGCTCGCCACGGTGTGCGCATCGTCGAGTCGACGCAACGCATCGTGCAGCGCCTGCTCGCTTTCCTTGATGGGCGTGATGTCGGAGAGATAGCCGTTCCACACCACGTCGCCGTTCGCGCGGCGGGCAGGAATCCCCGATGAATGCACCCAGTGCAAGGAGGCATCGGGCTTGCGCACCCTGAAGTCCACTTCCAGTACCGACATGCTGTCCGCGGAGCGCGCCAGCGCCGTCGCCAGGCGATCGCGGTCTTCGTGCAGGATCACGCGCCTTGCGGCGTTGGTGTCGCGCAACACCTCTTCGCGTTCAAGGCCGAGGATTTCCACGGCGTTCACGCCGAGGAATTCGAAGGTGAAGACGTCGCGCGGCGTGCGGCGCAATACGTAAACCGTCCCCGGCACGGCGTCGGCGATCGCGCGGAGGCGATGCTCGGCGCGAGACCGCCCGCGGGACTGGCGGACCAGTCCCCAGAGAATCGCCACCATGAACACCAGGATCACGAGCGCCACCGCGACCTGTGCATGGCGAAGCCAGGGCGTGGCATCCAGTGCGCCCGCCTGGCGGCGGGCGGGACGCTGCGCCTCCGCTGTCGCCAGCGTCAGCGCGCGGGTATGGCGCTGCGCACTTCCGTTCCCTGCGAGCAAGGCCGAAAGCTCGCCCGGTGCCCCGCCCCGGCCTGTTGTCGCGCCGACCTGCGTCCACCCGAGCAGCAACGCGACGATCATGCAGGCGCCCCACGACCGCGCCGACCCTCGTCGCGTTCCGCGCCTGCGCGTGCGCGAATTGCCTCCCTGTTTCATGTCATGCAATCCGTTCGACGTGCCGCATCCCGTGCTGGATCCCGACCTGGTGCGGCCGCCTTCCTCCACGGGTTGGCGGGATTGCCGATGCCCTGTTTACATCGTCAATGGCCCTCCATCCCCTGTCGGGGATCGCGAGGGCCGGAAGCGTTCGTGCCCGGGTCGGGCCGGTTCCGCCAATCTGCGAACGACACGAGGCCTATGCGATGACCGGCTTCGTATCCGGCGGCATGAGTCGCCTGCTGAAGACGATGTCGCACTGGAATGCCGGCTTCAGGTAGGGCCTCCGAACCATGGCCGGTGCTGGCGAATGATCGTCGCCATCGTTCACCTGGCCTTGCGAATGCGCGCGCAATGATCCGCGCCCCTTGTCGGCGGCTTGCGGCTCGGGTCGGACGTACCCGGCGTTGCGGATCAGCGTCAGCGCACTGGTGTTGCGAACGGGCGAGCGGCTGTTTCCGTCGTCACCCGTGTCATCTTTTTGAGGATGGAGATGCCGGTGTTTCTTGATGGACATCGTGGTTGCTCCGCGTCTCGAGTGGATGGACGCTCATCGATGCCCGGGAAGATTCGATCCCTCGAGCAGTGAGCGACGTGCCGCGATGAATGCTGCAGGCATCCTGCGTCGAACCGCGCGAAATTACATTCGGTCGGCAGGCCATTCCCGCTGTCGTCCCCAACATGAACGCAACGCGTGGATTGGCTTTCACGGTTGAATGACATCGATTCTGTACAACCTGACGACACTCTTCGTGGCAGACACGGTGAATGTCATCGGGTGCGCATGACGATGCAGGAGCGCATTCGCCGCGCGCGTCGACGCGTTAGGCTTCCACCCGCAGGG
>Ga0075160_10001190_pt1 | contig 15960 bp, 14 predicted proteins | sample JI91814C2DNA_FD_70969 | JGI IMG/M metagenome (GOLD analysis project Ga0075160, IMG submission 70969) | Wastewater effluent complex algal communities from Wisconsin, to seasonally profile nutrient transformation and Carbon sequestration -... | ecosystem: Engineered > WWTP > Effluent > Algae... | reverse complement strand
GACTCGTACGATTGGGTGATGGTACCAAATGTTTACGGGATGAGTCAGTTTGCCGATGGCGGATTGATGGCAACCAAACCCTATATCAGCGGAAGCAATTACCTGATGAAAATGGGCGATTTTGAAAAAGGCGACTGGCAGCCGATCTGGGATGGATTGTTTTGGCGCTTCATGCACACACATCGGGAATTCTTTTTAAAGAACCCGCGCCTGAGTATGCTGGTAAAGGTGTTTGACAAAATGCCTGAACAAAAAGGAAATGAACACCTTCGTGTTGCAACACATTATCTCCAGGCACTTGATGTTAGTTTAAAATGAAAAGCAACGAAAAACCAGCGTTAACAACTGTTGACATTGATCGCATTATTGAAATGGCGTGGGAAGATCGCACACCTTTTGAGGCGATTGAATTACAATTCGGGTTAGCAGAAAAGGATGTGATTGTGCTCATGCGTGCGCACCTGAAGGCGAGCAGCTTTACCCTATGGCGCAAACGTACAAACGGCCGGATAACGAAACACAAAAAACTTCGGAGCGAGGAAACCGGAAGATTTAAGTCCACGTTGCAGAAGGCAATTTCAACAAATAAAATCAGTAAGCGATGAGTGATTTTTTTACGGGTGATAAAAAATCTGTTACGTTTCCAACCGATTATGATTCAATTATTGAACGCATTCATCGTGTAGACCCGATTCAATACGGCAAAACAAGAAATTATACCGCGGGTGCAGTAACGTATCTATCGCCCTATGTGTCCCGCGGGGTGATTAGTGGAAAGCAAATTCATGATGCACTAATAGCTAATGGATATAATGCTGTCGAAAGCGAAAAATTGCTACAGGAACTCGCCTGGCGTGAATATTTTCAGCGCGTCTGGCAAAACAAAGGTGATAGTCTTTTCGAAGACATTAAACAACCGCAAGCGAATGTGCTGCACAACAGAATGATTGCTTCCATTATTCATGCAACAACTGGTATACATGCGATTGATCAGCATATCAAAGATTTTTACCATACAGGCTACCTGCACAACCACGTACGCATGTATGTAGCGAGTATTACCTGTAACATTGGAAAGGCACAGTGGTTACTGCCTTCCCGTTGGATGTACGCGCATTTATTGGATGGTGATCTGGCCAGCAACACCTGCAGTTGGCAGTGGGTAGCCGGAGCATTTTCTTCCAAAGCGTACTATTGTAACCAGGAAAACATCAATCGCTTTACAACTAGTCAGCAGCAAAACACATTTTTGGATCTGCCTGTCGAAGCGCTTTCGGACGTACCGCTACCCGCCAGCTTAACGGATACGACTGATTGGAGGTTAGAAACCATTCTTCCTTCTTTACCCAAGCCATCGATTGATACATCCAGGCCAACACTACTCTATAATTCTTACAACCTCGATCCGCGTTGGAGGAAAGGGGAGAATGTTAATCGCATACTGCTGTTAGAACCATCGCACTTTCAAAAATTTCCGGTAAGTCAAAAGGTATTAGAATTTATCCTTGCGCTCTCTAACAATATCACCGGCATTCAGATAGTGGTAGGTGAAGTTTCTGAAGTGGCAGCGCTTTACAAGAATTCAGCAAACACGAAGGATTTTTTCATCTCAAAAGAACATCCGGCCTTCATGCATTATCCGGGAAGTAAAGATGAACGCGATTGGATATACCCAACAGTCACGGGTTATTACCCTTCTTTCTTCGCTTTTTGGAAGCAATGCCAACGATCGGGTAGGACGGAAATTATGTCTTAAGGTTCTTACATTCAGCCATTGTATGTAACCTACAAAAAAGCACCTGAAGCTTACCAGCTTTTCAACATGTTCTCAAAAGTCTCCCATCCAGCTTTTGCGTCACCCGTCTCATAACTTTTTAAACCAAGGGTGTTCATAAAACTGCACAAGCCAATTGGGCTAACGCCTTGCGATTCTGCGTAGGATTCACAAAAGTCAGGTGGGTAATCATACAATCCATGATAATAAAGAAATTCCAGCTTGCCTTTATTTTTATAAGGTTTAAAACTTTTAAACATCACTTCAATGAATTCCTTCTGCTGCGCTTCGGATGAATTATTTTCTACCGAAGAAGCATAGCCTATTTCCGTAAGTCCAAAGGTCTTGCTGCCGGCTAAGGTTGCCATTAACGTAATATCACTCACAATATCTTCTGGTGGAAGCATCTGCCAGTTAGGGTTTGAGTTATCAACCGGGTAGTAGGTATAGCAAACGAAATCACTGATGGGAAGCAACGCATTAAAAACTGCAGGATTGGTAGCAGCTGAATAAAATGTAATGATTGTACCGACTTTTATCCAGGGCATCTTTTCATGAATGCGGTTTACGGCTTCCTGATAGAATGTACTAAATGCATTCAACTCTGAAGCGGTTGTCGATAAGTAGGCATCGACTTCATTGCCAAGTAGAATATGAGAGACACGCTCCATGGGTTGCAATTCGGCCAGCGCATCAATCAGGTTAAGAAACCGGTTAATGAGCGCAGCATCGCCAAAAGAAGTATCTTCAAGATCGGAGGGAACCGTCTTTCGGTTTGTATCGATCACTTTGAGTATAAGTATGAAGCTCTTTAATTTTGATTCATCCGGATCGAGTAAGGTCAATGGATTGATGATTGGGTCCTGAAATGAATATGTGCCCGCTACAGATTCAAGCTCAGTCCATTCTGGTGACATACCGAAAAGATTGATGCCTCTGGAGGTTGTGTACTCAACTGCTTCGAGTGCACCCTCCAATCCGGATATGGAATTTTGAGAGGCAGTTAGTGAAATCCCGATTAAACCCGGTTTGCTCTTGGGCTCCTCCTGCGAACAGCCCGACAGTATCAGCACAAGGAGGGTAGCGAGTGTTATTTTCATGATATTTTTACATACTCCAACCAATCGGAAGATTAGACGCACGAATTCGCAAATGCGTTACAAACATTATGAAATGTCAATGCAAGCGTATAAAGATCACTCAAATTTTGCTAATCTTGGTTTAAGAAAATTGTATGTCTTTCAATAGAATTGATATTGCTTAGTATTGAACTCCAATGAACGAAGAAACTGAGCCCGAATCGTATTGCCCAGCCAGCAAAAAGCAATGGCGGGCATGGCTGCAAAAAAATCATGCGAAGAAACAATCCGTTTGGCTGATCTACTACAAGCTTAAAGCTGGCATGCCAACCCTCAGCTGGAGCGAAGCCGTGGATGAAGCGCTATGCTTTGGTTGGATTGACAGCAAAGCATTGTCTATTGACGAAGAGAAATACAAACAATTTTTCACCAAACGAAAGCCATCCAGTGCCTGGTCGAAGATCAACAAAGAGAAAATTAAACGGCTGATAGAAGAAGGGCTTATGATGCCCGCGGGCCTTGCCAGTATAGAACTTGCAAAACAAAATGGGTCGTGGACAATCCTGGACGAAGTAGAAAACTTAACAATTCCGAAAGACCTGGAGAAAGCTTTCAGAGCCAACAAAGGTTCGAAGAAATTTTTCCTGAGCTTAAGTAAATCGGTTCAGAAAATGATTTTGCAATGGATAGCATTTGCGAAACTGGAAGAAACGCGGCAAAGAAGGATTTATGAAGTTGCTACGCTTGCCACGAAAAAGCTTAAGCCTAAGCACATTCCATAGAAAGTGATAATGATTTTTTATATTTATCATTAATTCAGATTCGCCCGGCATCGCATAAACGAAAGGCTTGAAATGAATAGAGTATCCTATACGTTCCCTGTTAATAATACCATGTCGTTCTATAAATTGATAGGGTTGTGTATACTTTCCTTTTTGGTGCTTTTAATTCTTTTCCTTACCGGTCTCGGTACGCGATTAGTAACAGGAGAAGTAGCCATAGGTCTTTCTGTTACAGTTTTGTTTGGAGGGCCGATAGCGCTTTTTTTCTTCAGGCGAAAAGGCGCCACGGATGTTGTTACAGCGTTGCTGGATGAAGCAACTGTGGAGATTCAGTGGCCACGGAAATCCATGGTAATCCCATTTTCCGAAATAAAATCGTATAGTGCGGATTATATTGAAGGTGATGAAAGCGCTAGTGTTGAAAGTGTGCGAATCCGTTTAAAAGATGGCCGAAAAATACGCCTGTACGCTACCGATGACCTGTGCGACATTAAACCGATTGGTAAGTTCCGTGCGGATTTTGATGTCCTTGCAAAAAAAATACAACTCGAACAAAAGTACTTCAGTTGGTAATTTTTTGTGACATTTCGAGTCTGCATCGTTGCACTGGAACCAAACGTATATCATTCTTCTAAAAACACAACTATGAGAGAAACCATGTTAATCCTTCATTTCATCGGACTTTCAATGGGTCTGGGAACAAGCTTTGCGCACGCATTTTTAGGAATGGCCACGTCAAAAATGTCGCCTGACGAAGTTGTAAAATTTCGTGTCCACTCGCTTGTGCTCAGCAACATGGGAAAGTTGGGAATTGTATTGTTGGTTGTTTCCGGATTGTATTTAATAACTCCTTTATGGTCAGTATTACCTTCCATGCCGTTGTTAATGGCCAAGCTTGCGCTGGTAGCCATATTGATTGCGCTCATCAGTATGATTAATATGCTTGTGAAGAAAGCGAGAAACGGAGATGCGGCAGTTGAACTAAAGAAAATGGAAAAGCTTGGTAAAATGACATTGATTATATCATTGGCGATTGTGATTCTGGCGGTTAGTGTTTTTCATTAAGTAAAATTTTAAATTTATCTAGTCTTACGCTATGGATTTTCATACCCTGTTGCATCAAAGGGGTATAATGGATCGAACTAACCTGTGAAAAGACTACTTCTGGCTATTTTAGCGATGGCCACGCTTACCGCGTCTGCACAAAATTTTCCCGATAGCATCGTTGTCACGCTGAACACGTATACATACCGCTATCGTTTTTTGCCATACGATAGTGGTTATGTTACTGAAGACACTCTTTATTCTTCCTTTAGTAGTTCAATCACAAAGAATAATACTAACTACAAGCTGGACGGGAGAGTTATTTCTGCTAGTAAAATAGAGGCCTTTCTAAATGAATTGGACAGGCCTGATAATACCGATAATTCTTTAAAAAAATATGGAGTTGATCCTGATTGGATTACTCAACACCCCGCAGAATTGTTGAATTTGTATTCCGGTTACTACGATCTTAAGTGGAATGAGAAACAGAGGGAATTTATAACTGATAAACTCACGGATACAACCTATTATATTAAAGAGCTGAATGACTTCCTGTCTAACGGTTCTGGCTACACCATGCATCACGCGTATAAAGATGAATACGTTATTGCAATTTACAAGGGAGGGATTTTATTAGATAAGCTAACTTCCCGAAAATTTGTATGGGGTTATCGTATGCCCTGGACGAATCTGAACGGAGATATAATTTATAATTATGGCATTGAGAAGATGTTGAATACGCTTATGCTTGAAAAAGAAGCAGCTAAGAAACTACTAACAGGCAATAAGTTACTTCGACATCTTGTCAATGAAATTGTTGATTTTCATATGCAATCGTTATATAAATTGTCTGCATACTCCTTTAAAAAGGAGATTGATGAATTGGTACCGGAATTTGAGGTCCTTTCGTTCGAAGAAGTCTACGGCCGTGGCCGATATATTTCGGACGAAAAACTTGCTATTAAAGTAGTGCTGAAGAATTACTTAATGCTTGATAACGTATACCTGAATTTTATTGCTTCTGGCAAAGGGAAGTCGATCTATTCCAGAGATTCTATAAAGGCTGATTATAAGGATGTTATTATAAGAATTCAATCGGTCGGTTTTTTAATGGATTATATACAAGCTAACCCAGGTTCAAAAATTGATGTTTATTATTTCAACAATAAAGGGGTGAACGAGTATAATATTGCAGGCTTTAATAAGGATCCTGAATCGTGGGGGCATCATGATAAATATGTAGAAAGTCTAGCACGGTATGAGAAGAATAATATTACGCCATCATTTGATTTGGTGAAAGCAATTGAGACTTCAAAAAGACTTGATTGTGGATGTAACTACCGGTTTGATCGATCATATGCTGAGAATGCAATTTTTTTTGAACTTGAAGATGAAGCTGGAAATAACTCGTTATGGTTTTTATTGCCAGACAACAAAGTTTTGCTGTATATCATGGAAGGGGATAAGGTTCTTGGCTTTGACAGAGCAAATTTTGGGAGTGATATCGGTTTACAATACCCGTGTGTTCTATTTAACCTGGCAGGTGAAATGGTTGACGATCGGTAAATGCAGAAGATTGATCGGAACCTACGTTGTGCAAACATGTCGGGAAATCGATACCTTCGGTTCACTAAACCCATACCCATGTCTCCCTACCTCGCAGAATTCTTTGGTACCATACTCCTGATCTTATTAGGTGATGGAGTTGTAGCCGGTGTCTTACTAAAAGGCTCTAAATCAGAAAATGCCGGCTGGCTTACCATCGTGGTTGCCTGGGGCCTTGCTGTTACATTGGCGATCTATGCAGTCGGACAATTCAGTGGTGCACATCTTAATCCTGCTGTTACCGTTGGATTGGCATTGTCGGGTAGCTTTTCATGGGATTTGGTTGCCGGGTATTGTGCTGCGCAAATGCTCGGTGCATTTACAGGAGCTGTGCTGGTATGGCTTCACTATCTACCGCACTGGAAGAATACCGCATCGGCAGAACTGAAGCTTGCCGTGTTTGCGACCGGGCCAGCGGTACGTTCACCGTTGAATAATTTAATAAGTGAGATCATTGCTACGGCCGTACTGATTATGGGATTGCTATTCATCGGGGCTAACCGGTTTGCAGATGGATTAAATCCGCTCATTGTGGGCTTGTTAATCATTTCGATTGGATTAAGTCTGGGCGGAACTACGGGATGGGCAATCAATCCAGCGAGGGATCTTGGTCCACGTATCGCGCATGCTATTTTGCCCATTTCAGGCAAAGGTTCTTCCGACTGGAGCTATGCCTGGATCCCGGTTGTGGGACCGTTGATCGGGAGTGGGTTGGGCGTGTTAGTGTACCGGTGCTTATTCATTTAGTGGTCTGTACGGGAATCGAACCCCTGTCAGTCTATTTTGGTAATCACGAGATTTGCAAAGTCACCACCTGATGTATCTGCAACATAAAACCCGATTTTCCCGGTTTTAACGTTCGTTAATTTTTGTACCGTGAGTGTTGGCTGCGTATTGCCGTTAATGTACGTGGTGATTGTACCATCTTTTATTTCTATCCGAACCCTTACCCAGGAATTCGGATCTGGCGCAGGATTCACTGCATGTTCATAAACATCCGGGAACTTACCGCGTAAATGCCGCCAGGTAAATTCCGGAAGAGAAATGTATTGAATGCCATGACTTCGTAATGTCTCATTGGTTTCCTTAAACTGAAAAGGCCTGAGATAGATTGCATCGAAGGTTGAATCATTCACCCCATGAAACGCTATGCCGACAAAACTATGTTGCTTGATATCCTCACCGCGCACATCAAACTCCAGTGTTCCACTTGAAAACTCAATACCTTTTAACCAGGCAACACCTTCACCGTATTGTTTGCTTAACCGGATGCCGAGGTAGCCTTTTTCTTTTGTCAGGCTCATGTCACGATTATATACTTCAAGTCCCTTGGTTTTCACCAGCTTATGAAGATCAATAACTATTTTCCGTTGGGCGAACGATGATATTGCGAGGAGCATTAAAAATCCGGTGGTAAGCAGGCTGGATGGTTTCATGGCGAGTGCGATTTTGAGATAACATACGACCCCTTTATCAAAGAGTTTCGAATTGTATTCTATTAGTACCCCATCCCGGGGTCGGAATTATGTGGGAGGTCTCCCTTTGTTTTGACGACCCCGGTCAGTGGCGGAATAGGGGCCTGACTTTTGTTTTTACTAGCTCCTTTAATGGAAACTTTTAATCTCAGCAAATTCCCCAAACGATTACGGTTGATATTTTGTTTAACGTTAGCTTGTAATAACAATGTCAAAATAGAATACTGGTTGATTAATTTTAACTTGTAAATAATTGATATTCAATAATTAAAACATTTTTTTCAATCCGGTATTTATATTTTGGAGATCCGGTATTCTTAAACAAAAAAATAAATAGCATGGTGCACCTTCATGACAGCAATGCTTAATCGTAACTTTAAGGTTGTCTATAGCTTATGCGCAATCTATTTTTACATTATCTCCTGGTTATTGTCACTCATGTGAGTGGACTAACCACCGTAGTCACCCGTATTAACTGGGATGACATCTTTTTGTGGTCAACCGGTGTTGTATCGGTTAATGATTCCGCTGCAGCACTTCTTTCCAATTAATAACCCAATCTTCCCACTTGCTCATTTGAGGTAGTCAACCGTTTCTTCTAACGGTAGGTTTACATCAAAAATGGGCTTTTCCTATTCGTTATGCGTAATCTATTTCTGGTCATCCTGTTGGGAATTGTCACCCATGTTAGCGCCCAAACCAACACGGTCACTAGTGGTAACTGGAATGACGTTACAGTCTGGTCACCCAGTGTTGTTCCCGTTAATACAACCAATGCCAATGTTAACCATCCCCTTACGATTAACCAGAATGTTACGTTATCAACGGGTGATTATACGGTAAATAGTAATGCCACTGACCTTCCGGGGGGTACTGCGTACAATCTTTCGGTGGGGGCACAGGGTGTTTTTGATGTATATGGTTATGTTGTTTTTGAAGGAACGGCATCCACAACTGGTGGAGGACCGAATGATGCTACAGTAATCGTTCGAAACGGAGCAACATTAGTATTAGGAGCAACTTCAATTAACAACAAATCTATCATTACCGTTGAATCGGGCGGAACCCTGATCATTAATGGCAACCTAACCATTGATGACAACCAGGGATCGTTCACGATTAGTGGTACGTTGCAGGTAAATGGTAATCTATCCATTCCTCAGGGAAATATCCAGATCGATGGAACCGGTGATGTATTTACAACAGGCACTGTTTTCTCAACGGGATCGTCTATAATTTTCGGATCAACGGGTGATTGCGATTCGGGGCCGTGCTCCGGAAGAAATCTATGCTCAACATTTGATAATGTTATCGGGTCTAATCAAACGGTATGTTCAGGATCGACTCCAGCCTTGCTTACTAATATTGATAGCGATGGTGTCAGCGGGGCCGCAGTTTATTCCTGGGAGCAAAGCACAACCACATCCTCGTCAGGGTATACTACTATCTCGTTAGCTGTAGCCGCTACGTATCAGCCGCCAGCCGTTACAACAACTACATGGTTCAGACGGGTTATCACGGATGCATCATGCACCGGTACTTCTGCACCTGTAAAAGTTACTGTTATTCCGGGTGGTGGTTGGATCGGAACAACGAGTGATTGGCACACAGCCAGCAACTGGTGTAACAATACTGTACCCACCGCAACAACGGATGTCGAAATTGCGACAGGAGTTCCTTTTCAGCCGATTATCAGTGCAGGTGCCGTGTGCAGGAATTTGACGATAAATTCTGGAGCCTCTGTAACCATCAATGCGTCTAACGTCCTTGACATAAAAGGTAACTTAACCAACAATGGAACATTAACCGTTAATACAAGTACGATAAGTTTCACAGGCACAACGCTTCAGACTATAAGCGGAACTTCAATTAATATTTTAAATAATCTTACCCTCAACAATACGTCTGGGTTAACACCCGGAATTAGAATGGGAGGGATCAATAATGTTGCTGTCAACAATGCGCTCGTGCTAACAGCGGGCATAGTTGATCTAAATGGTTATAACATTACCATAGGAGCTTCTACCGCATCCCCTGGATCAATTACCTATACAGCCGGAAGATTTTATGGCGGTAACCTGATGCGTTGGTACACCAATGCTGTAAAAGCAATCGGAGCAAGCGAAGGATTCTTTCCAGTGGGCACTGCCGCGGATTATCGTCCGCTCTATATAGGCAATGCAGGATTAACAACGGGAGGAACAATCCGTGTGAGTCATACGGGCATCGTAGGATCGACAAACGTTGCCTTTACGGATGGTGTTGCGGTTCAGAAAAGATCAAATTCATTCTGGAGTATTGCAGCTTCGAATGGCTTGGCCGGTGGCGGAAATCCATTTTCCTTGCGGGTGGAAGGAACTGGATTCGGTATCATACAGGAAGTTATTGACCTCCGGCTTACACAGGTTTCATCGGCTGTAGGTTCAGCCAGTGCTAACTCAGGAACAATTTTAAATCCACAGGTTAATCGTACCTCACTGCCGTTGACCGCAATCAACAACGATGAATTCTATATTGCATCCATCGATGGTACCAATACACCGCTACCCGTAGAGCTCGTTTCTTTTGAGGCGAAGGTTGAGGATGCACGGGTAAGCCTGCGTTGGAGTACAGCATCGGAGATTAACAACGATTACTTTACGATAGAACGAATGAAGCCAGAATCAGGTTTTGAACCGATAGCGCGTGTGGCCGGCCACGGAACAAGTAATCATACGCAATCCTATGTGGCGTATGATCAGAATCCCAGGGAAGGAATTAATTATTACCGGTTAAAGCAGACTGATTTTGACGGAACCTTTACCTATTCAGAAGTAATATCGGTTGATGTTAAAGAAGTTGGCGATGCATTTAATGTTTATCCCAATCCCTCCCGTCACCAGGACCTTACGGTTGAGCTGAAGTCGCTCAAGCCCGGACAACAAGTTCAGTTGATGGTTTTTTCCGGCCAGCAAGCACAGGTCTTTTCATCTCGCGAAAAAGCGGACTCCAATGGATCAATCCGCACATACATTCCTACTAGCGGATGGGCTCCGGGTATCTATGTTTTACAATCACAGACTTTTCCGCCATACGTCAGAAAAATCGTAATTCAGTAAGGATAGATGTTTCAATTTTAAAGCCATGCTTCCCAGCGTGGCTTTTTGACATTAAGAGCAGGTGAGTAGCCTAGAGTTTTTCATAGCAGGTCGATTTAGCTGTAAGGTACGACCTGCCTATGAAAGAGTTTCGAATAGAATTTTAATGTACCCCATGCGGGGTAGATAATTATATAAGAGGTCAGGTTTTAATTACTCGGCTCTTCTTCATAAAGCTCAGTTACGCGACTTTGATCCAGTGCGATATTGTAAAACCTGAGATCATCAATTTTTCCTTTGAAGAATCTGATGAGATGAACACTTGTACCAATGGTTATCGGTACTGTATTTAAGGGTGCACATGTTAATGTGTGTGAAACTTCAGATATTTTAACGCCATTCAAATATTGAATTAGCTTATTGCCGGTTTTTACAAGTACATAATGCTTAAACCCATCGTAAGTTATAACACCTGAATACGCACTTTTTCCGTTTCCGCAGGAACCATCATACGTTTCGATAAAGAATTCATTTGGGTTATCTGGATGAGTTTGGTTGAGTAAAGAAAAACCAAACGGATAAGGGTGTTCAAGATCGCCATCCCATTTACGAAGTATAAAATTGTTTGTTGAGGAAACATCGGTTTGAATTGCATTTGCGTCTATCCAAAGGGAAATGGTGTAATCCCCGACTAAGTCGCTTGCATCATTATCAGGAATTGATATGTAGTCATCAACGCCATCGAATGCGTATGCTTGACCTGCATTTCCGGAACGATCCGTAGTCAAACTGGCTCCAAAAACCAGACCGTGGTTTACATTTTCAGGACTTGTGTCATCAGCATTGCTATTAAATAAATATTCACCGACAAGATTTTTTCTAATGTTACTGTTATTTTTCTCTGTGGGCTCATCCTCAGAGCAGTTGGTAAGTAATGTGAGGAAAATTAAAGCTGAAATGAGATGCTTTCTCATATAGGGGATAAACTTTGCCGCAAGATGCTATAATTTTTACAATTGGTCAATTTGATACCGTTCGTGCAATCTTTAAGTTATTTTCTACCTGGCGCTGGAAACTGATTAGTGATTCTTTAGCTTTATCCTATAATCCTCAATCCTCTTGAGCTTCTCTTTTCATTTACGTCAGCCCACGCTCCAACGGATGAGCACACGTCATTACGACCTGATCGTGATCGGAGGCGGCATTACGGGAGCGGGAATTGCGCTGGATGCTTCCCTGCGCGGATTAAGAGTTGCACTGGTAGAAAAACATGACTTTGCATTTGGTACCAGCAGCCGGTCTACCAAGCTTATTCATGGCGGATTGCGATATCTGAAGCAATTAGAGTTCGGATTGGTTAAAGAAGTTGGAAGCGAACGAGCCATCGTTCATAAGCTTGCTCCGCATCTAACCGTTGCTGAGAAAATGTTGCTGCCACTAAATGAAGGCAGAGGAATGGGAAGTCTTTTGACCTCCTTTGGATTAAAGCTGTACGATTTCCTGGCAGGTGTAAAGCCGGAAGATCAGCGTAGAATGCTTACGCGCAAGCAAACCTTAAAAGCAGAACCGTTATTAAAACCAGATGATATCAAAGGCAGCGGCCTGTATGCGGAGTATAGAACGGATGATGCACGCTTAACAACTGAGATAATAAAATCTGCCGCGCACTTCGGTGCGGACATTTTGAACTATGCACACGTAACCGGATTTGTGTATGAGAACGAGCATGTAAAAAGCATCGCACTGCATGACCTTGTGCTTGATAAAAAAATCTCCGTGCGTGGAGCAGCTGTGGTGAACGCTACAGGACCGTGGGTTGATACCTTACGGGAGTGGGATAATTCTAAAAAAGGCAAGCAACTGCATCTAACAAAAGGCGTTCACATTGTTGTGCCAAAAGAGAAGTTGCCCATCCAGCAGGCCTTGTACTTCGATGTGCCCGATGGCCGGATGATTTTTGCGATCCCGCGCGGGCGAACTACGTACATCGGAACTACAGATACCGATTACAAAGATGATATTGAAAGCGTTGCAACGACAAAGGCAGATGCAGAATATTTGCTGAACGCAGTAAATGAAACGTTTCCATCGGTGAAGCTGGTCTTTGCGGATATTGAATCCAGTTGGGCCGGCTTACGGCCATTGATCCATGAAGAAGGAAAGTCAGCATCCGAGCTTTCGCGGAAGGATGAGATATTTATTTCACCCTCCGGATTAATTTCTATTGCCGGTGGTAAGCTCACAGGGTATAGAAAGATGGCAGAACGTGTGGTTGATCTTGTAATCAAAAAGTATTTTGAAGAAAAGCCACTGAAAAAATGTAATACGGATAAAGTGAAGCTTTCGGGTGCTGAGTTTACAAATGCTAAGGAAGTGAAGGAATACACCAAACGTATTGAAACACAGTTAAAGCCTTATGGTTTAGACTATCGGGCGAATTACCTGGTTTCAAACTATGGTCGTCAAACAAACTTGATTGTAGACAAGTTGGCGAAACACTCCGGTGCGAAGGATGATCTGGCGCTGGCAAAAGCAGAGCTTTGGTATAGTGTGAATCATGAAATGGTCATCACACCGTTGGACTTCTTTGTTCGGAGAACCGGTATGCTCTTCTTCGATATCAACAGATTGAAAACAATACTTGATCCAATGCTGGAAGAATTCCGAACCACATTTGGCTGGAACGAAAGCAAAGTAAAATTTGAAAGAGAGGCGATTGACAAGGCAATTGTTCAGGCAACACTGAAAAATCTCTAACTTCCAGCTTCGAACCTCTAACCTCCAACTTCGAACAATGAAATACATCATCGCACTCGACCAGGGAACTACCAGCTCACGCGCAGTTTTAGTGAATGAGAACGCTGAGATTACAGGAATTAAGCAAAAAGAGTTTACGCAGATCTTTCCGCAGCCGGGTTGGGTAGAGCATGATCCGAACGAGATTCTGAAAACTCAAGTAGGGGTACTGAGCGACCTTATCGAAGCTAATAAACTTTCAAAAACTTCCATTATCGCGTTGGGGATTACGAATCAACGTGAGACTACGGTGGTGTGGGATCGTAAAACTGGTATTCCCATTTATAATGCAATTGTTTGGCAGGATAAACGCACCGCATCCATCTGTGAAGAATTGAAATCGCGCGGACTTACCGACTACGTTCGGCAGAATACGGGCCTGGTGATCGATTCATATTTCTCCGGGACAAAAATCAAATGGATTTTAGATAACGTTGAAGGTGCAAGAGCAAAAGCAGATAGAGGTGAGCTGGCATTCGGAACGATTGATACATGGCTGATCTGGAATTTAACAGGAGGGAAGGTGCATGCTACCGATGTTACGAATGCATCGCGTACAATGATCTATAACATCAAAGATTTAACGTGGGATGAGAAGCTTTTGAAAGAGCTTGACATCCCTAAAAGCATGTTGCCGGAAGTAAAATCTTCAGCACATCATTTTGGAGATGCTGAAGTGAATGGTTTTAAAATTCCGATTAACGGAGTTGCAGGTGATCAGCAGGCAGCACTTTTCGGGCAGGCGTGCTTTGAGCCAGGGATGGCAAAAAATACGTATGGCACCGGATGCTTCATGCTGATGAACACGGGTACAAAGATGCAGTTCTCGAAAAACGGATTGATCACAACCATTGCCTGGTCACTCGATAACAAAGTTGAATATGCGCTTGAAGGCAGCGTATTCATTGCCGGTGCGGCCATTCAATGGCTTCGCGACAGCCTGCACATGATTGATGAATCGAAGGACTCTGAATATTTTGCGTCAAAAGCCCTCGGTTCAAATGATGTTTACGTAGTGCCTGCATTTGCGGGACTGGGTGCACCGTACTGGGATATGTATGCGCGCGGGGCAATTTTCGGTCTTACGCGCGACTCCGAAAAAGAGCATATCATCAAGGCTACCTTAGAGTCGCTTGCCTATCAAACCAAAGATATTCTAAATGCTATGCAGGAAGATGCTGGCGTGAAGCTTGCCATTTTAAAAGTTGATGGCGGTGCGAGTGCTAACAATATGCTCATGCAATTCCAGGCTGATATTTTGGGTTCAGAAGTGGAAAGGCCAAAAGTAATTGAATCTACAGCAATGGGTGCAGCGTATTTGGCAGGCATTCAAGCCGGGCTTTGGAAGAAAGTAGATATCGTTAACAACCGTGTGATTGAAAAGAAATTCAAATCAACCATGGAAAGCGCCATGCGCGAGAAGCTTTACAAAGGCTGGAAGAAAGCGGTAGAGCGAACGATGGGGTGGATTGAAAGCTGAGTGCCTCACCCTAACCAGGATTTTTTAAATTATAGAAACTTAGTGCAATCTCTCCACCGGAGAGGGTAGTTCGTTTTGAGTCGAAACAGAAATGGAGTTAGGGTGAGGCAACCTCTTCAAAAACCCGCAATTGTTTCGAATACGCCAGATCCGCATACAAATCTGCACTCGGCCTTCGCAACCTGTTCTTCGTTACCGGATCGCACTCATACAATCCAAACCGCATAGAAGGTCCGAGGTGCCATTCGAAATTATCCCACGTGCTCCAGAAGTAATAACCTTTTATATCAATACCGTCCTGTATGGCTTGATGAACAATCTGCGCATAATCCTGAATGGCTTGTAGGCGTAAGAAATCACTTTCATCACAAACACCATTTTCGGTAATGATGATTGGTTTCTTGTATTTATTCCAATAACGCTCCAGGCAGGTACGCAAGCCTTCCGGATGATATTCCCAGATATCATCATGACGCTTGTTAAGCGCTTTCATTTTATGTGGAGTATCAATGAACGTGATGGGAAACGGATCGCTTGCAATACGGGTATAGTAACTCATTCCGAAGAAATCAACTTTCTCGAAGTGACTGGGTACATACTCCATAAACCACCAATCGGCTAACCGTGAAGGGAACCAGCCAAGAAAATTCTCTGCTGCGAAAATTGTGCAATTGTGTGAAATGCCTACAGGCTGATCGGGATATTTTGATTTTATGTAATCATAAACTTTGTTGTGCGCTTTGCCCATGTTTTTAACAACCATACCGGCAAGCATGGGGTTGTTTTTAAAAGGAGGGAAGAAGCCTGTTAACCAACCGTAGCTGGCATACACATTGGGCTCGTTAAAT
>Ga0075160_10001189_pt1 | contig 15966 bp, 9 predicted proteins | sample JI91814C2DNA_FD_70969 | JGI IMG/M metagenome (GOLD analysis project Ga0075160, IMG submission 70969) | Wastewater effluent complex algal communities from Wisconsin, to seasonally profile nutrient transformation and Carbon sequestration -... | ecosystem: Engineered > WWTP > Effluent > Algae... | reverse complement strand
TTTATACCAGTTATAATTATAAAATAGACTAAAGATGCGACGTTATTTTTTTTCAAGATTTTATAAAAAAATCATTTCATAGCTGGGCTACGTAATTATTTTTTTGTGAAATATTGGAGAAAAAGAACTAGTAGATTGGGCTATTTTATAATTATAACTGGTATTATGGAAAAGTTAGATTTACGTTTTCAAAAATCAGTAAAATCAGTTTTGTTGTGGATTGTAGAATAAAAAAATAACTGTAACAAATACAAGAAAAAACCTACTTATTAAAAAAATAGACTTCATGAAATACTTTTTAATTTGCCTTTCTTTCTTGACCTTTCAATTTTCAATTGCACAAAAAGAAGAATCTAAAGATAGTACTAAAGTTACTGAATTAAAAGAAGTTGTGGTACTTTCTAAAAAGAAAAGTATTGAACAAAAAGCAGACAGAACCATATTTGATTTTTCTGAACAAAGCCATTTGAATTCAGGGTCTGTTATGGAAGGATTAAAAAAACTACCCGGATTAATAGTTTCTGATGTTGCAGGAATGATGTATCAAGGCAAACAATTAGAAGTGTTTATGGATGCTCGACCCTTGAATATTTTTTCGAATGAACTTACTTCATATTTAGAAAGTATGCCAGCAAATTCAATTGAAAAAGTAGAAATTATTACGCAACCAGGTGCCGAATTTCCAGCGACTTCTGGTGGAGCTATTATAAATATTATAACTTCAAAAAACGCAAAAAAATATCTTTCGGCAACCTATTCAAACGGATATAGTTATACAAAATATAATAAATCGCGTGACCGATTTAATAATAGTTTGTTGGTAAATGCTAAAAATAAGTGGTTTGGTTGGCAAGTGCAGGTGGGGCAAAATTTCAATCAAGTATATCAACGTTCTAACTTTTTTAATGAAACAACAGTATTTTCTAAAAATGAATCCGACAGAGAAAATCGTTTTTATTTTTTTAAAACAGGTTTGAAATTCGATTTAAAAAAAGACCGATTTTTGGTAAATTATGATTTCACTACGTCAAACAATACTGCTTTAATAGATGCTAGTGGCTTTGGATTTGAAACTAGCGATAAAAGTAAAAACAAACTGAATAGAAATGATGTTGCTTTAAATTATCAAAAGCGATTTGATGATATAACTAAAAAATTAGATTTTAGATTCATTGTTAATTCTGTCGCCAATGCTTTTAATTTGAATAATAGAAGTTCTGGCAATTCAGTGTTAGATAATGGCTACAATCAGCTGTTTTATCAATTTAAAACCGATTATTCGCAAGAATTTTCTTTTTTAGAAAAGACAAAATTTTCGACTGGAGTTTTAGCCGATAAATTAGAATTTGAAGCACAAAATTTAGAAATCATCAATTTAGATTATCAACGAACTACTTTAGCAGCTTATTCTGAATTTCAATCGACCTATAAAAAGTTTGATTTTATTTTGGGTGGAAGATTAGAGTCGTATACTATTGAGGGAAATACAGATGCCGTTGAATTAATTCCGTTTCATCAAACCCGATTTTTTCCAAATGCAAGTATTCAATACAATATCATGCCACAAGTCTTTGTAAATGCGAATTATAATAAAAAGATTAGTTTGCCCAATACATCTTCTTTAAATCCGAACAACACCAATTATCAAAATCCTAATCTTACTTTTTTTGGGAATCCAAATTTAGAACCTACCATTTTTGATAATTATGAAGTTAAAATAAGTGCTTTTGAATACTTTACAATAGGCTACACGAGAAACGATGCTTCAAACCAAGTAATGACTAGGATTATTTCAATGAATAATGGAGCTGCTGCATCTACTTCAGAAAATATACCATCAATAACAATTCATAATTTTAATTTTGGATTACCAATTCCTTATATGTTATTTACCAAAGGTGTAAAAGAAACCTTAAAGTTTGATTTTAATCCAGATGAGATTAATTTCATCTATTTATATGTAGGACATCAAAAACATGTTTTGCCTGATGTTAATGCAAAAGGTTTGTGGTTTTTTAATGCCATGTCGCAAATAGTGTTGCCAAGTAAAATTAAATTTACAGCAAATTATAACACCTCTTCAACTGGAGGAAATTACTATTATTTTGAAAACAGAGTGCCATTTAGTCAACAATTTGATGTTACTTTTGCCAAGAAATTTCTAGACAATAATTTATCGGTTTCTATATATTGTAACGATATTTTTAATACGAATCAGCAGGGATTTAATGCTCTCGGAACCAATTTAATCTTTGAAAGTAAAAACGATTCAAGGCGAGTAGGAATTACATTAAATTATAAAATTCCGACTAAAAATAAATTAGCAAAAGAAGAAGGTAATATCTTAAATAATGATAAAAATGAAGATCAGCCAGCAATTGGTAATTAATTATACAATGTCTTCTGACAAATCTTTTAAATGAACCCGAAGCGCGTTTACCGAAATACTAATTTCCCAAAAAGAAATGCCTAATGAAATCAATAAACTTAGCAGGCTACTCCCAAAAACATAAATCCCAATAGTTTCTTGATCAATGTATAAAAGTAACATCGCAAAAACCGATAAAAACAAACACATTACGCCAAAAAGTTGCATGTAACGAATTAAAGTCAATCGAAGATTTAAGTTTTTAATTTCGAGAAGAATACTTTTATTATGGTTGTCGTCATAATTTTTCTTTAAACTTCGCACAATTTGAGCGATTGTTAAGAAACGGTTGGTATAGGCTAATAGAATTAAAGAAGTTGCAGAGAATAGTAATGCTGGAGTTTCAAGAGAAAGTGTCATATAAAAGAATTTATCAAATATAAAAAAAACCTGACAGGTTTCAAGAGCCTATCAGGATTAAATTCAAATTTCGAAATATTATTTCAAAGTTTCAAAACTTCGCTTCACAAAAGCCGTTAGTTCTTCACCTTTGAGTAAACCTTGTGAAATTTTTGCTAAATCTAAAGCTTGTTTTACTAAAATTTCTTGAGCAGATTTGTCTTCGGTTTGTAAAATTGAAGTGGCTAAATTTGAATTTGAATTCACTACTAAATTATACATATCTGGAAAATTACCCATTCCAAACATTCCGCCACCACCCGTTGTGCTCATTTCTTTCATTCTTCGCATAAATTCGGGTTGCGTAATCATAAATGGTGCAGCGTTGCTATCCATTGGTTCTAACTGTACGGTGTAGTTTGCTTTTGGAACAATTGCTTCTAAAACAGATTTTAAGTTGATTTGTTCTTCTTCGCTTAATTTTGAAATTTGCACATCATCTTTTTGAATTAGTTTATCGATATGATCGGCATCAACTCTTGCATATGTTAAATTCTCATTATCCGCTTCTAATTTTTGAATCAAATGCGATACAATTGGCGAATCTAATAATAAAACTTTATAGCCTTTTTCTTTAGCAATATCAATGTAACTGTGCTGTGCGTCTTTGTTTGAAGCGTATAAAACAACTAGTTTCCCGTTTTTATCGGTTTGATTCGATGCAATAGCTTCTTTTAACTCTGCTAATGTATAATAGTTATCTTCTGTTGTTGGATACAATACAAAATCGCCTGCTTTTTCATAGAATTTTGGTTCAGAAAGCATTCCGTATTCCAACACTATTTTAATATCGTTCCATTTTTGTTCAAAATCTGCACGGTTTTCGTTAAATAACGACTTTAATTTATCCGCTACTTTTCTAGTGATGTAGTTCGAAATTTTCTTCACATTACCATCCGCTTGTAAATACGAACGCGAAACGTTTAACGGAATATCTGGTGAATCAATTACACCTTTTAGCATGCCTAAAAATTCAGGAACAATTCCTTCAACATTATCAGTAACATATACCTGATTTTGGTACAATTGAATTTTATCTTTTTGTAATTGTAAGTCAGACGACATTTTTGGGAAATACAAAATACCAGTCAAGTTGAACGGATAATCTACATTTAAATGAATGTTGAACAATGGTTCTTCAAACTGCATTGGATACAATTCGTGATAGAATTTTTTGTAATCTTCATCACTTAAATCCACAGGTTGTTTTGTCCATGCCGGATTTGGATTGTTGATGATGTTGTCAACTTCTTCGTATTCTGTTTTGTAATCTTCTGGCGCATCTTTTGGTTTTGGAAGTGCTTCTTGTTTGGTTCCAAATTTAATTGGAATAGGCATGAATTTATTATACTTCGTTAACAATTCACGAATTTTAAATTCTTCTAAAAATTCTAACGAATCTTCTCCGATATGTAAAATTATTTCCGAACCTCTATCCGTTTTATCGTGAGGAACTAATGAAAATTCTGGACTTCCATCGCATGTCCAATGTGCTGCTGGTTCGTCTTTATAAGATTTAGTTATGATTTCTACTTTAGAAGCAACCATAAAAGCTGAGTAAAATCCTAATCCAAAATGACCAATTACACCTGAATCTTTGGCAGAATCTTTATACTTTTCTAAAAACTCTTCAGCTCCTGAAAACGCAATTTGATTGATGTATTTTTCCACTTCATCTGCGGTCATTCCTAAACCTTGGTCAATAATGTGCAGTTTTTTACCTTCTTTGTCAATTTTAACTTCGATGGTTGGATTGCCATATTCTACTTTAGCTTCTCCAATACTGGTTAAGTGTTTTAATTTTAAAGTAGCGTCTGTTGCATTCGATACTAATTCACGAAGAAAAATTTCGTGGTCGCTGTACAAAAACTTTTTAATTAAGGGAAAGATGTTTTCTACTGAAACATTAATTTTTCCTGATGCCATATTTTAAAATTTTTTAGTTAAACAATTATGGTTTCTATTAACTTCAAAACAAGTACCAAACTGAATTTAATGACAAATTGACATAAATTAGTTTTATATTTGCAAAAAAAACTCAGTTATGCTGGCTGTTAAAAACATTTCCTTTTCGTATGATAATCAACCTAATTTACACTCGATTTCCTTTACATTGACGAAGGGGAATAATTTAGCTTTAGTTGGCGAAAGTGGTTGTGGTAAAAGTACGTTGCTAAAATTGCTTTACGGATTATATGATTTAGAGGAAGGGCAAATTTTTTGGAACGAAACAGAAGTCTTGGGACCAAAATTTCATTTAATTCCAGGCATGCCTTTTATGAAATATTTGGCACAAGATTTTGATTTGATGCCCTTTATTACGGTGGCTGAAAATGTAGGAAAGTATCTTTCTAATTTTTTTCCGGAAGAAAAACAATCGCGAATAGAGGAATTATTAGAAATTGTTGAAATGACGCAATATGCTAATGTGAAAGCAAAGTTGTTGAGTGGTGGTCAAATGCAACGTGTAGCTTTAGCAAGAGTATTAGCACTAGAGCCCGAAATATTATTACTGGATGAACCTTTTAGTCATATTGATAATTTTAGAAAAAATAGTCTCAGAAGAAAGTTGTTTGCTTATTTGAAAGAACAACATATAACTTGTATTGTTGCCACACATGATAGTACTGATGTGTTAGCTTTTGCCGATGAGGTTGCTATAATGAGAGAGGGAAAAATTATTGAAAGTGGTATTCCAAAGTTTATCTACGAAAATCCAAAAGACAACTACATAGCCTCTTTATTTGGGGATGTGAATGAAATTGAAATTAGCGGAAAGCTACAATTTGTGTATTCACATCAATTGAAAGTTTCCATAAGTTCTGATTTAAAAGTGGAAGTTATCAATTCTTATTTCAGAGGAAGTCATTATTTGATTGAAGCGAAATTTGGAAATCAAATTCTATTTTTTGAAAATGATGATTTAATAGGAAATGGGGAAGTGGTTGGTTTGAAAAAAGTGTAACATCCCCCTAACCCCCTTCAAAGGGGGAATTGCAAATAAGATATGAAGGAAAATAAGCGAAACAAAATCATTTTCTACAATCCAAAATTAAGAAAGTTGGCTAGGGAATTGAGAAAAATAGCACACCTGCTGAAATAGTTTTTTGGAAAATGGTAAAAGGCAAAGCACTTGGTGTAGAGTTTCATAGACAAGTTCCCATGTTAAATTATATTGTAGATTTTTATTGCCATGAAATTGGTTTGGCAATTGAGCTATATGGAACTATTCATGATGATTCTTTTTTGGAGGATGCAAAAAGGCAAGGTGAATTAGAACAACAAGGAGTTGTTTTTTTGAGGTTTTCAAATGAAGAAGTGCTTCACTATAGTAATCACGTTTTGAATATATTATCAGCTAAAATTTTTGATTTGAATAGTGATACGCTGAAGAAGTTCCCCCTTTGAAAGGGGGTAGGGGGATGTTAAATAAATAGACCTTCAAACATTCATTCAAAGGTCTATATTCTTTTTTCTATATTCTTTTTTCTAATTTTTCAAATATTTTTCTAAGAATTGGTCTTGTTCCCAAAGTAAGTGTAAAATATTGTCTTTAGCTGCATAGCCATGAGATTCTTTTGGTAAAATAACCATTCTTACTGGAGCACCTAAATTTTTTAAAGCTTGAAAATAACGTTCGGTTTGTAAAGTAAACGTTCCTGGGTTATTGTCGGCTTCACCGTGCGTTAATAATAATGGTGTTTTCATTTTATCAGCATTCATGAAAGGCGACATGGTGTTGTAAATTTCTGGAACATCCCAATAATTGCGTTGCTCACTTTGAAATCCAAATGGTGTTAATGTTCTGTTGTAAGCGCCACTTCTGGCAATTCCACAAGCAAATAAATTGGAATGTGTTAGTAAATTTGCAGTCATAAATGCACCATACGAATGACCGCCAATTGCTACTTTTTTGCGATTAATATATCCTAATTTGTCCACAGCATCAATGGCAGCTTCTGCATTGGCAACTAACTGCGGAATAAAAGTATCATTTGGCTCAGTTGTTCCTTCACCAATAATTGGAAAAGCAGCATCGTCTAAAACGGCATAGCCTTTGGTTACCCAATATACAAACGAACCATAGTTAGGAAATGTGAACTCGTTAGGGTTTTTATCGCTTTGCCCTGCCGAATTTTTGTCTTTGTATTCTGCTGGGTAAGCCCAAATTAATAAAGGTAATTTCTCTTTTTTTGTTTTATCATAACCAACAGGTAAATATAATGTTCCTGAAAGTTCAACACCATCATTTCTTTTGTACTTAATGACTTCTTTGTATACGTTTTCAATGCTTTCAAACGGATTTTTGAAAGCTGTAATAGGTGTTAACTTGTTATTCGATTTAATATTTCTAAAATAATAATTTGGATATTCGTTTTTAGATTGAATCATTACTAAGACATCTCCTTTTTTGAAATCTTCAATTGATAACAAATCTTCTTTTTTGTCTTTCATTTTTGAAGTGTAAAGTCTCTTTTTTTGAAGGTTTGTAAAGTCGTACTCATCTATGAATGGAAATTGACCTTCTTTTGTAAAACCATCGCCCATTAAATAGCCTTTATTATTTTCAATTGCAATTACGTATTTGCCAAACTCGTTTTTCTTCATTTCAAAATTTCCTGGATCAGAGTAAATATCTTGCGAATTTCGGTCTTCAATAATTTTTGGAGCTATTGTTACATTTGAAGGATTAAATAAATAGGCTTTTGTGTTTCTCGTATCGTACCATGAATCGGCTACAATTGCAATTTTTTCGTTAGCCCACATTATTCCTGCATAACGTTGTTTTGTTTTTAGTAAAGAAATTGGATTAGAAGAAAAAGGTGCATCCCAAATGAAAACTTCATCTCTAAATTCAGCTGGTTTTGCTTGGTCTCCACCATCTAAAGCTTCTACATAATATAAAGTGGCTGGTTGGTCAGCTCTCCAATTCATGTTTCTTTTTCCTGTTCGTACCGATGAAAAACCTTTTGGCATAATTTCGGTTAACGGTACTTCATTTACTTGTTTTATTTCTTTTCCATTCAAATCATAAACCACCGATTTTTGAGGAAAACGACTAAGAGGAACAATATAGGAATATGGTTTTTGAATCGTAGTTAACATTAAATAATTTCCATCTGGCGAAAAACTTTCACCTGCGTAGATAGCAGCCGATTTGAATAAATTAGCTTCTCCTGTAATAGAAATTTTATACAATTCAGAAGTTACTAAAGCGTCAAAATTTACCTCATCGGTTTTATTTTTTAATAAATCTTGATAGGTTCTGTTTTGCGATTTTGATCCATCACTAACCGAAACTGTTGGACCTTTTGGTAAATCTTTTTTACTGTCAATTAAAGCAGGACGGTTTTTTGGCAATACTTTTACTAATAAAGTTTCGTTATCTTTCATCCAATTATACGGACTTCCTAAATTGGCATTCAAATTAGCAGCTGTGATTTTTTTTGCTGTAGCCGAAACCACATCAATAATCCATAATTCAACACCAGTCAATGTAGTATTTGTAAATGCAATTTTCTTTTCATTTGGCGACCAAGAAACATTTGCGATTAATGCATTTTTTGGTAATCCATTCACTTGCATTTCAACTTTATCTTTTATTTTTCTAATTTTTAAGTTATTGATATAAGTTACTGTACTTGAAATATTCGTAATTGGATTGATACGTAAACCACCCAAACGCATCTCTTCTTGACTCAAATCTTCAAGCGTTTTATAGGTGTTTCTGTAACTTAAAAGCATGTATTCTTTCTTTGAATCCATACTTACGGATGGTGCTCTTTCATAATCGGCTAAGGCTAAAATTTCAGCTGATGGTTTTTGATAAGTTAGGTTTTCTTGTGAGAAAGTTAAACCACTAATCAATAAGAAAAAAAGGAGTATTTGTTTTTTCATTGTGCTAAGAATTAATAAAATTAGTGGCACTAAAATACTTTAAAAAAAACAGCCAAAAGGTAATTTCGTGTTAATTATTTTATAAATTTACACATTATGATTTAGTATTTTTTTAAAATTTACATTTCTTTTTTAGAATTCGATAAATTTGTATTTAGTTTATTAATTTAAATATAAAATATGTACCACTCAAAAATATCAGGATTAGGTTATTATGTACCAAATAATATAGTTACCAATGATGATTTGGCTAAAAAAATGGAAACTAATGACGAGTGGATTCAGGAAAGAACCGGAATTCAAGAACGTCGCCACATCATAAGAGGTGAAGATACAACTACATCAATGGGTGTAAAAGCGGCTAAAATTGCCATCGAACGTTCAGGAGTGGCTATGGAAGATATTGATTTTGTTATTTTCGCTACTTTGAGTCCCGATTATTATTTTCCAGGTCCAGGCGTTTTAGTACAGCGTGATTTAGGCTTAGAAACTGTTGGTGCTTTGGATGTTCGTAATCAATGTTCTGGATTTGTGTATGCGATTTCAATTGCTGACCAATACATCAAAACTGGAATGTATAAAAACGTTTTAGTAATCGGTTCTGAATTGCATTCAACGGGTTTAGATATGACCACTCGAGGAAGAGGAGTTTCAGTAATTTTTGGCGATGGAGCAGGAGCAGCCGTACTTTCTAGAGAAGAAGATTTGACTAAAGGAATTTTATCTACACATCTACATTCAGAAGGGCAACATGCCGAAGAATTATCATTAATTGCTCCGGGAATGGGTAAACGTTGGGTAACCGACATTATTGCTGATAACGACCCTAATGACGAAAGCTTTTATCCCTACATGAACGGACAATTTGTGTTTAAAAATGCAGTAGTTCGTTTTAGTGAAGTCATTAACGAAGGGTTACAAGCTAATAATTTACAAGTTTCTGATATCAATCTATTGGTGCCACATCAGGCGAATTTGAGAATTTCACAATTCATTCAACAGAAATTTCGTTTAACGGATGACCAAGTATTCAACAATATTCAAAAATACGGAAATACAACAGCTGCATCTATTCCAATTGCTTTAACCGAAGCTTGGGAACAAGGCAAAATTAAACCAGGAGACTTATTAGTTTTAGCGGCTTTTGGTTCCGGATTTACTTGGGGAAGTGTAATTATTAGATGGTAATTTTGTTTATTTATAAAATTTTTAAAATAAATATTTTTTTATTTTTTGGTTAATAATATTTTATTTTCTACTTTTATAAAAAAAAATTTAAACGATTATATTATGTTAAAAAAACAAATATTTTTTATTCTTATAATAAGTTTTGCTTTTTCAGTAAAGGCTCAATTATATGTCTCACCCACCAGCTATTTATTTGTAAAAAATCAATATGTTTATGTTAAACAAAACGTAAATATAAAAGGTGCTGGTAATATTTATTTAAGGAATACTTCTCAGTTATTGCAAGGCGGAACAGGTGTTGGTGCTAATGCTGGCGATGGAAATTTATCAATTTTTCAAGAAGGTAAAGCTAATAATTTTCAATATAATTATTGGTGTTCACCTGTTGGAGCTCCTTTGCTTCCTGCAGGTAACAATCCGTTTGGTATTTCAAGATTATATCGACCAACGGGTTTATTAACAAGTTCACCAGCCACTATACTTCCAATTTCAAACTACAATGGAACTTCAAATCCTTTAGCAATTGCTCCGAATTGGATTTGGAAGTTTTTAGATTCTTCAACTTATGCAGGTTGGATTTTTGTTGGTTCAGCTTCAACTATAAACGCTGGTGAGGGTTTTTCTATGAAAGGAGTATCAGGAACAGATTCCACTATAGCAGATACAAGTGAGGGTGTGGCTAACAACATTAATGGTCAACGCTATGATTTTAGAGGAAAACCTAATGATGGACTCATTTCTGTTACTGTTTCAAGTGGAAATTTCACATTAGTAGGGAATCCTTATCCAAGTGCAATTGATTTGAATATGTATTTAAGAGCCAACACACCTGGACCAGATTCGCTATGGGGAACAGCTGATGACGTTGGATTAAATAATACTTCAATTGATGGCACAGCATATTTTTGGGAACAAGTTAATACAAATTCACATTATTTAAATCAATATGAGGGTGGCTATGCTACCTATACACCAGGCTCGGGATATACTCCTGCTGATTTTTGGAGTTTTAATGGTGATGGTACCTATAATGTCAACTTAGTTCCATCAGGAACTGCTAATTTACATTCAAGATTTGCACCAGTTGGTCAAGGATTTATGGTTAAAGGAGATGGAGCTGGAACAGTATCAATGAAAAATTCATATCGCGTTTTTAGGCGTGAAACCGAAACAGATGCAACACCATTTGCTAGAATTTCAAATGTAAACTCATCCAATGAAAATAATATTTATTATGATAAAATTCCAAATGTTGCTGGTACAGACTATACTTTGCAAAAAGTAAATAGTTATGCACCTCAAATTTCATTGGTTGCATTTGTAAATAATGGAGGCTATCTTTTTAATAAATTAGGATTTTCCAATGGCTATTCCGACGGGTTTGATAAAGGTGCTGATACTCCTTCAGTTAATGATACAAATCCAATTAGTTTTTACCAAATATTGGAAGAAACTGATAAAGAATTTAGAACGTCATTGACTTATTTTGACATTGAAAAAGGTTATCCAATAGGATTTAGATGTGATTCTCCCACAAACTTTCAAGTTAGAGTTTCTGAATATTTATATGGTTTTGATTTATCTGATGAAGTTTTTATTCATGATAAAATAACAGATATCTATTATGATATTAAGAATGGAGTTTTTGAAATGGTTTTGCCCAGTGGTGATCATAAAACACAGTTCGAAATTAAATTTAAAAATACTAGTGGAACATTAACTACTCCTGATGATTCATCTAATACATTTGCTATTTTTCAAAATAACGAACATGAGTTGTTAACCATTTTAAATAATTTCAAAAAAGATATTAAATCTGTTTCATTATATGATATATCAGGAAAATTAATTTTGAACAAAGAAAATTTAGGCAATAATATTTCATATCAATTTGCAACTGGAACTATGAGCGATGGAGTTTATATTGTGAAAGTAAGCACAAATGATAATCTTATTTTGAGTAAAAAACTTTCAATTCACAAAAAACAATAACTATTTTTGATAATTATTATCCACTTTTTTCAGTAAGCTTTTCTTTATTGATTTGTTGAGTAATTAACATTATTAGAAGTAGTATTTATATTAATTGAAGAATTGAATAAAAAAAAGCGTTCCAAATTATCAAAACGCTTTTTTTTATTTTAGTTTCCCTCCCAAAGTATTTAAGAATTTAAAACATTCCCCCACCACTTTGTGTTTCATTAGAATCTCTTTGTTTTCTTGCTAAAGCACGGTTTTTTCCGCCACCAAAAATATAGTTAAATCCAACATAAAACGTTCGACTTTCCCAGTAAAAAGCTCCTTGTTGTCTAAATGGAATATTTCCATCAAAAGCAAAACGCATGTTTTCAAAAACATCATTATATCTTGTAGTAATTGTTCCTTTTCCTTTTAAGATGTTAATGGTTGCTCCAAAATCTATTTTGTACATTTCCTTTCTGTCATATTGCAGCCCTCGGTCCCTACCTCTATACATTCCAAATAGTTGAAAACGTAAATCTTTTGTAGCGGTAAAACTATTGTTAATTCTTGCGTTGAAAGTAGTGACATCTACTTCCGCATTTTCTAATGCATTTGTACTTGCATTTTGAATTGTTCCTTTAGCAGTTTTAAAATATACGTCAGCACTTGCGTTTACCGACCACCATTGTGTAAACTTTAAATTTCCCGAGGTTTCTATTCCATAAGCGTCATTATTGTCAAAGTTATCAAACGATAATATATTTCTGTTTGGGCTATTCGGGTCGTTATAAACGGTTCTTGAAATTTCATCTGAAATGCTTCTGTAAAAAACGCCACTTGTTATGGAACCAATTTTTGTGTTTCTCGTATAATTCACTTCAAATGAATTAGTAAATTGAGGTACTAATCGTGGATTTCCTCTTGATTCCATCAATGGTGTTGTCCATTCTCTAATTGGACTAATTTGACCAATACTTGGTCGGTCAACTCTTCTAGAATAATTAAAATTGAATGAATTTTTATCGTTTGTAGTATACGTAAAAAATGCCGAAGGATATGCTGTAAATAAATCATCAGAAATATTTTGAGCATCGTTGAAACTTGGATTGGTTTCATTTATTGCGAAATCGGCATCTAAATCAAAGTATTCTAAACGTACACCAAGCTGACCACTCCATTTTCCAATTTGCTTTCCTAAATTTGCATAAGCCGAATAAATATTTCTTCCAAATTCAAATGAATTATTTGCACTAGTAAAACTCGGATTAATATCATTAAAACGATTACCCGAATTTTGAATTCTAGTTTCAACACCTAATTCTAATTTTGTAGTTTCGGAAATTGGATTTACATAATCGGCATTGAACTGAAAATAATCAGTTGCTCCTGAAACTATGTTAGTTCTATCAAAATTAAAAATTGGATTCAAAATTGTTTCATCATATATTGTGTTTTCTTCATTTAGAGTGTGTGAGTAGTTTAGTTGAAGCTCTATATTTTCATCTTTTTTATCGAAATCATTTTTAAAAACTACATCGTATGTTTGATTTTTATAATCACTATTACTTCCAAAAAGTTGTGTTGTGTTTCTATTTACAATTGCATCTTCATAAACAACTGTTGTTAAACCATTTCCAGATCCGTTTGTAAAACTTTGGTTAGTGTATGCTGATAAAGTGTTTTTATCGTTGATGTAATAATCCATTCCAAATTTTAATAGATGCGAACTGTTTTTATTTCTAAAATTGAAATCTTGAAGATTTTCTTCATTAGTTCTTTCGCTATCTACAAAACCATTACTAGCATTGATTCCGTGATTAAAACCATAATTGGAGTAAAAATTTACTTTTCCAACTCGGTAATTCATATTTAAAGCTGAGTTGGTTTTGGGTGTAATTCCGAAAGTAACTCCTGTATTGATAGAACCATTAAAGCCATCTTGCGAATTTTTGTGCAAAATAATGTTGATGATGCCACTCATTCCTTCAGGATTGTATTTAGCGGAAGGATTCGTAATTAATTCAATTTGTTTAATGGATGCCGAGGGAATTTGCTGTAGCAATTGCTCTACCGAAACATTCGAAGGTTTTCCATCAATAAGAACACGTACATTACTGTTTCCTCTCATGCTAATTTCTTTCGTTTGAGGGTCAATACTTACCGTTGGAATGTTATTCATGATTTCAGAAGCCGTAGTTCCCGATGCAATTAAATCTTTCCCAACATTAATGACTTTTCTATCAATTTTTTGTACCATATTAGAACGTTCTGCAACTACTTCAACATCTTTTAATTGAGCTACATCTTCGATAATTGCAATTATACCTATGTTTTGATTGGCATCAGAAGATAAATCAATGTTTTTTATTACTGTTGTGTAACCAATAAATTGAATTTCTAAGGTATATTTTTGCAATCCTAACTTGTTGATAGTAAAATTTCCATCTTCTGTGGTTACACCTCCTGTTACAATTTTGTCATTATCTTTAAGAATAATGTTTACGTAAGGCAAAGGTTCGCTGGATTTTTTGTCAATTACTTTCCCTTTAATGCTTCCCGAATTTTGTGCAAATCCAAAAGCAATTGAGGATAAGAAACAAGTGATAATTAATTTAAGTTTCATTTGATTTTTTTTATTAAAATGATTGATGATTGTGATTAGTAGACTTCAACATTTGTTAAATGTTACAGCGATTTTGAAAATAATTTTTTAATCAAAAAAACTATTCACTTATTACTAATCACTAATTAGTATTTATTACCTTTGCGCGTTCTAAAAATCAGGTAAAAATGACATTACATCACACATTAACAACACACATCAAAAAAGCGGTTCGTGAATTGTTCACTATTTCTATTGAAAAAGTTGAATTTCAGGCTACTAGGATAGAGTTTGAAGGTGATATTACTATGGTAGTTTTTCCTTTGGTAAAAGCATTAAAAGGTAACCCAGTTGAAATCGGAAATCAGATTGGAAATTATTTGGTAGCGAACGTAAATGAAGTGACTAAGTTCAATGTTGTTGGCGGATTTTTAAATATCGTGATTTCGGATGCTTTTTATGTTGATTTTTTCAATACCGTAAAAAATAATGAATCGTTTGGTTTTGTAGCTCCAAAAGAAGGTGAAAAAGCGGTTATGGTGGAATATTCTTCGCCAAACACGAACAAACCTTTACATTTAGGCCATATCCGAAATAATTTATTAGGTTTTTCAGTAGCTGAGATTTTAAAAGCATCGGGAAAAAAAGTATATAAAACGCAAATTATCAACGATAGAGGGATTCATATCTGTAAATCAATGTTGGCTTGGCAGAAATTCGGAAACGGACAAACACCAGCTTCAACTGGATTGAAAGGAGATAAATTGGTTGGAAATTTCTATGTGGAATTTGAGAGAAAATTTCAAAAGGAATATTCCGAATGGTTTGATAATCATGAAAATAATGATTTGATATATCCATTAAATGAAAAATTTTCAACATCCGTTGAATTTAAGAAATTGCTTAAAGAAAAATATGAAAAGGAAGTTTTAAATAATGATGAATTTGCATTATCAAATATTTGTAGAGCTGAATTCAAAAAGCATTTTAAAAACGAATATTTTAATAATTTTTCAATTTTAGGTAATGAAGTTCAACAAATGCTTTTAGATTGGGAAAATGGAAAACCAGAAATTATTGAACTTTGGAAAACCATGAACCAATGGGTGTATGATGGTTTTGAGCAAACGTATAAAAATCTTGGCGTTGATTTTGACAGCTATTATTATGAATCCAACACGTATTTACTTGGAAAAGAAGTAGTGCAATTTGGTTTAGAAAAAGGTATTTTCGAGAAAGATCCAGATGGTTCAGTTTGGATTGATTTAACGGCGGATGGTTTAGATAGAAAAATCGTGCTTCGTTCAGACGGAACAGCGGTTTATATGACGCAAGATATTGGAACAGCAATCCAACGGGTGAAAGATTTTCCTGATGTTGGTGGTATGGTTTATACGGTTGGAAACGAACAAGATTATCACTTTAAAGTACTGTTTTTAATCTTGAAAAAGTTAGGATTTGATTGGGCAGATAGCTTGTATCATTTATC
>Ga0075160_10001187_pt1 | contig 15971 bp, 13 predicted proteins | sample JI91814C2DNA_FD_70969 | JGI IMG/M metagenome (GOLD analysis project Ga0075160, IMG submission 70969) | Wastewater effluent complex algal communities from Wisconsin, to seasonally profile nutrient transformation and Carbon sequestration -... | ecosystem: Engineered > WWTP > Effluent > Algae... | reverse complement strand
TTCCAGCCAGACCTCAATTGCCGACGCCCATGCCTCGGGGTCACCAACAGGGTCGGCGCTCGCAAGGCTCACGCCAAACACCACCCGATAGGTGACCACGGCTCGACCGGTGGGTGACCAATCTGCGGACTTGTCGCGGCGAGTTGCGAAGTACCCCAGGGAATCCCGTTCGCCGTACTCCTTGAGCAAGGTTCGGATAGCCACTTCATCGTCAGCCGAAAGCAGCAGGTCTTTGCGGCGCGAGCGGAAGAAGACGTAGGCGGTTGCAATGAACGTGATGGCCGCCAGCAGGGAAAGCGTGAAGTTGATTTCGCGCGGGGGTTCGAGCACTTCCTGGTACCCCGGGTCTTGTCCGAGAACCCCGAGGAATTGGCTGGCTGCGTAACTGATCCGCTGTGGCCGCAGTGAGTCGTCGGCAAAGACGCTGATCATCGCCGTTCCAACCGAGACCGTCACGATCATTCCGACGAAGAACGTCAGAATCGCACGCCAGCCATTTCCCTTTTGCGATATCGCGAAGAACTCGCGACGACATAACAACAAGAGACCGATGACAGTTGCATCGATTGCCAAGGGCGTGAGGATGGTTGGGTACGCAGACGGGAAGAACGCCCACGCAGCAATCAGCAGCGCGAATTCACCGCACTCAAGAACCAGCAGAAGGCCCCATGCTGCACGTTTGCGCTTGCCCAGCGCACTCGCCAGAATCACCATCAGGACGGCCCACGCCAAGTTAGGCGGGGCGGCAAGGAAGAACAGATCGACCGCGCCTCGCAGCCAGCCCAGGGGCCGACGGGTGCCCGGAATCAGCGCGGTGATGAAGCTCAACGCGGCTACTCCGTAGCAAATCCACGACAGAATTCGCGGCACTCGGGCTTCCCAGCCGTCGCCGGGAACATACCGGCGGTCAAGTTGTCCGCGTGGCTGCGTCGGCATCAGAGCTGTTTGCGTCACGAGGCGAAGCTTGTCATGTGCCGACCCTCGGTCGCATCGGCAATCTTCAGCAGCGTCGCGATCATCAGTCGGCCAGCTCCGCGAGGTCCTCAAACAGTTGCAGGGACTCGGGGTTTGCCAATGCCTCTGAGTTGCGCACGACCCTGCCGTTGACAACATCGGCAACGGCTAGTTCAGCGAGCTTGCCTGACCTGGTCCGTGGCAAATCCGCCACTGCTACTAGCCGACTCGGCACGTGACGCGGCGAACAGTTGTCCCGCAGCTTCACCTTGATCTCGCTGATCAGTTCATCGGTCAGCGACTCCCCATCCGTGAGCCGAACAAAGAGCACGATCCGAGTGTCGTCATCCCATGCCTGCCCGACGGCGAGAGACTCCTGAACCTGTGGCAGTTGATCAACCTGGCGGTAGATCTCCGCGGTTCCGATTCGGACACCGCCCGCGTTCAACGTCGCATCTGATCGTCCATGAATAACGATGCCGCCGTGTTCGGTCCACGAGGCGAAATCACCCTGCGCCCACACACCGTCAAATCGCTCGAAATACGCCGCGTTGTAACGCGCGCCAGTTGCGTCGTCCCAGAATCCAAGTGGCATCGATGGGAACGCCATCGTGCAGACGAGTTCACCGCGTTCGGTTGGGCTTTCTTTGAGACTGCGCGCATCCGAATCCCACACATCGACTGCTACGCCGAGCGCAGGGCCTTGGATCTCGCCCGCGTACACGGGGCGAGTGGGATCTCCCAGCACGAGTGAGCCACAGAGGTCCGTACCCCCGGAGATCGACGCTAGGTGAACGTCAGGTTTGACCTGCTCGTAGACGAATTCGAATCCCTCGACCGATAGTGGCGAACCTGTGGAACAGATCGTTCGGAGTTCAGTGAGGTCGTGCGTCTTCGCCGGATGCGAGCCGCCCTTGAGGCTTGCATCGAGGAACTTGGCGCTGGTGCCGAACAGTGTGACCCGCTCCTGCTCGGCCAAGCTCCACATCACGTCACGATCCGGGTGGAAGGGGGAACCGTCGTACAACACGATGGTGGCACCGCTCGCCAACGCGCTCGCCAACCAGTTCCACATCATCCAGCCGCAGGTAGTGAAGTAGAAGACGCGGTCACCTGGCCGGATGTCGCAGTGCAGCTGCTGCTCCACCACATGCTTCACCAGCAAGCCGCCGGCCCGGTGGACGATGCACTTGGGTACCCCGGTCGTTCCCGATGAATACAGAATGTAGAGCGGATGATCGAACGGGTAGAGGGCGTCTGGGTCGGCACCGAAACCACCCTGCGCGGCCCGACGCCCAGCTTCAACCGCCTGGTCAAACGTGACGATCGGCAGACCGCGATTGCCCTCGCGGACGTGTCCGAGGCCGGGTTCTTCCTCAAGTTCGCCGTGCACAATCACGGCTTCCAACGACGGCAAGCCGACCACAACTTCCGACAACCGATCGAGCCGGGTATGGCGACGGTTTGCGTAGACATAACCATCGGCCGCGATCAGGACGGTCGGTTTGACCTGACCAAATCGATCAAGCACACCCGCAACACCAAAGTCGGGGCTAGTCGAAGTAAACGTTGCTCCAAGAATCGACGTCGCGATCATCGCCACAATGGTCTCGGGCACGTTAGGCATCCAGGCAGCAACGCGATCCTGCGAACCAACACCAGCACCCTTGAGGAATGTGGCCAGCGCAATCGAGTCATCGCGAAGCTGTTGCCACGTCAGTACGCGACGCTCTCCGTCCTCACGACGGAACACAATTGCCTCTTCATTCGCACCTTCGCGATCGCCCCCAGCGAGGATGTTCTGGCCGTAGTTGAGCAACGCGGCCGGGAAGAATCGTGCGGACCGCATGTCTTTGTCTGCCGGTGGCAATACATACGCGGGTCCGTCACCGCGGTCGCCAACTACTCCGCACTCCCCCCAGATGACGTCCCAGAAGTCACCGGGATGAGCGAGACTGAACTCATACAGCGCTCGCGAATCGTTGAGGGGAAGCCCAGTTACTTCAGCGATATCGCGGCGCACTCGGTCGATGGCGGTCGCAGCAATTTGCGCCTCAGTCGGAGTCCACAGTGGGTTGCCAGAGGTGTTGTCAGCTTCACTCACAAGGCATCATCCTGCCGGAGGGCCAGTTGGAGCCACCGGCGCGTCCTTGGCAACCGCGGTTGTTGCCGCCGACAGGTCCGCGGCTTGCGCCGACAAACTGGCCCGTTGCTCCGGCGTCAACCCGCCGGGTTGAGCGAGTCCGGCGTTAACGATCTCGGTCCCTCCGGTCATCGCCGCCTGGAACGCATTGACAAATACCGCGTATGCCGCAGGGCCTTGACCAGCGTTCACTGCCGCCACACAAGCAGCCCCGCTGTTCGCCATCAAATCACCGGTAACGGGACCAATCGAAGAGAGGAATCCGGCAGTGTCTGCCAGGTCGGCGCCAGCGGCGACGCCCTGCAATTGCGTCGCGAGCTGGCTGGATGTGCCGTCAGCCGTCAGTGCGGCAACGACGTCAGTACACGCACCGGGAACTGCGACATCCGCGGGAGCCACCGGCGCAGGGGCTGCCTGACTTGAGTCCTGCGTGGCCGTCGGCACCTCGGTCTGCTGACGCTGCCACACGTACCACCCGCCACCAGCAAGTGCCACAATCAGCACCACAAGGAACACCCACATCCAGGCGCGCCGCCGCTTTGGCTTCGGCTCTGCCGACGAAGGCACAAGGTCGGCGGGCGGGGGCGATGCAGGCTCCGCAGTCGCAAGATCATTGCGCACCGAGATTGCGTCTTGCGGAGCCTCTTGCACGAGCACGGGACGGCTCGGCATCGGTTGTGTGTGGTCGCTCCATTCCGTGCCGTTCCACCAACGAAGCAGTTGCGAATCAGACGGGTCCGCGTACCAACCCGGCGTCGGTCTAACCGAGTGACTCATCGTGGTGCTCCTCATCACTGCACTTGGGCGATTGTGAGTCACCGTAATTGAGGTAACCCCTTTGCCGAAGACGCCGCGCTCTAGCGCGCAAACGGCATGATCAACTCGCTACGATCCGCGCTAGTAACCGCGCGTCGGGTCGTGGTGCTTCAGGAACACCAAAAAGTGTCCCTGAATCAACGAGGAGGCACTTGGTCATGGTTGCACCAACCACCAGAGAGACTGGGCCAGTAATAGTAGAGAAGGTACACACCGGCAAGGTCGTCGGAATCTCTATTATCGCTGCGCTCGGTGGGTTCTTGTTTGGCTACGACAGCTCCGTCATTAACGGCGCTAACAAGGCAGTGTTCTATCAATTCCAAATTGAGAACACCTCACTTCAGGGGTTCGTGGTGGCCATCGCGCTACTCGGCTCCGCTGTCGGCGCATTCTTCGGAGGCCGCCTGGCAGACAAGATCGGCCGCAAGAAGGTCATGGTCATCGCCGCGATCCTGTTCCTTATCGCTGGCATTGGACAGGCATTCCCGTTCAGCGTCGGGGACTTCATGCTGTGGCGCGTCGTCGGTGGTTTCGCGATTGGTCTCGCCGCCGTTATTTCTCCGATGTACATCTCCGAGGTTGCCCCGGCCCACCTTCGTGGCCGTCTCTCCTCACTGTTCCAACTGGCAATCGTGGTCGGCATCTTCGCCACTCAGTTGGTCAACCAGATCATCATCGCCATGGTTCCCGACACAGTTCAGGAGCCGCTGAAGAACCCACAGGTCCCACCGGTCGAGGCAAACAACGTGCTTGCCCTCGGACTGCAGGCCTGGCAATGGATGTTCCTGTGCATGGTCGTTCCAGCAGTCATCTACTGGTTGCTGTCGCTGACCATTCCGGAATCACCTCGCTACCTGGTCGCCGAAAAGAAGTCGGACAAGGCGAAGGAAGTCCTTTCCACCATCTACGTCGAAGATGTCGATGGCAAGATCGCAGCGATCGAGGAGTCCCTCAAGGGCGATCACAAGCCGAGCATGAAGGACATCAAGGGTCCACGCTTCGGCCTGCTTCCCTTGGTCTGGGTCGGCATCATCCTCGCGATCTTCCAGCAGTTCGTCGGCATCAATGCGGTGTTCTACTACTCCAACCTCATCTGGAGCGCCGTCGGATTCGATGAAAGCAAGGCGTTCACGACCTCCACGATCATTAGTGCTGTCAACGTCATCTTCACCTTCGTTGCCATTGCTCTGATCGACCGCGTTGGCCGTAAGTTGCTCCTGTTGGTCGGTTCTGCGGGCATGTTCATCACCCTCGCGATCCTCGCGATCACGTTCGTGACAGCACCCAAGTGCACCCAGGCATTGATCGACGCTGGCGGCACAGCAGGCTGCGACCTTCCCGCGGATCTCAACACTCCAATGTTGAGCGCCAGCGGGGGTTGGATCGCTGTCATCGCGTTGAACACGTACGTAGCGTTCTTCGCAGCGACATGGGGTCCAATCGTGTGGGTCTTGCTCGGCGAAATGTTCCCGAACAAGATTCGTGCCGCAGCACTTTCCATCGGTGTTATGGCCAACTGGATCGCCAACTTCATCGTGTCGGAGACGTTCCCAACCCTGGTCAGTATTTCTCTCGGCCTGGCATACGGAATCTTCACCGTCTGTGCACTGCTTTCCTTCTTCTACGTACTCAAGTTCGTGAAGGAGACAAAGGGTGTCGAACTCGAGGACATGGAGTCTCTCGAGGGCGTCGAGCTTGCGGGCGAGGCGACCGTATAGATACACACTGCTTGACAGCGAAGAACCCGCCACCTGCCTACAGGTGGCGGGTTCTTCGCTGTCAGGACCGATTGCAAGCGCGAGACAGATCCTGCCGTTGGCCACGTCAAGGGACCTATGGCACCATTGCCGCGTGCGCAATGGATTGGACATTCTCGTGGCTCGTCGCCACATCGACTTCGGTCGCGTCTCCAGCGCCATCTGTCTTTGTCGCTAGTTCAACCTCAACTCCGGCCACCAACCCAGTTGCTCCAGGTCTGACTAGCGCAAACATCCTTGCTGATGAATGCCTAGCCAGCGCCGGATCGCAACGTCATTCACGAAGTGGAGATGTCTGCCGTGACGGCACCATCCGATCCATCGAGCGCACCAAAACGCGCTGCGCGACCTTCTCGCCCCAAGGGCGCAGGTCAGTGGGCTCTGGGACACCTCGAACCGCTTAACCCCAATGAGCGGACTAAGAAGGATGACGACGGCCTAAACGTTCGTTCCCGGATCGAGAACATCTACTCCCGTGGCGGTTTCAAGAGCATCGACCCAGGTGACCTTCGCGGACGATTCCGGTGGTGGGGCCTCTACACGCAGCGGGCGCCAGGAATTGACGGTGGACGTACAGCAACCCTGGAACCGGAAGAGTTGGATGCCGAGTTCTTCATGATGCGAGTCCGCAGCGACGGTGGCCAGCTTTCTCTGCAGCAACTGCGCACCATCGCCGGCATCTCCGTCGACTTCGGGCAAGACACCGCCGACATCACTGATCGCCAGAACATCCAGCTTCACTGGATCCGGGTCGAAGATGTCCCCGAAATCTGGGCCCGACTAGAAGCAGTCGGCCTCGGCACGACTGAAGCTTGTGGAGACACCCCGCGGGTTGTGCTCGGCTCCCCCGTTGCCGGTGTTGCCGCTGACGAGATCATTGACGGAACACCAGCGATTGAAGAGATCGTCAGGCGATACGTCGGCGACCCCCGCTACTCCAACCTCCCGCGCAAGTTCAAGACGGCCATTTCCGGATCGCCCCACCAGGATGTTGCGCACGAAATCAACGACGTCTCGTTCGTCGGTGTCGTGCATCCCGAATTCGGCCCGGGCTTCGACGTGTTTGTCGGCGGTGGACTATCGACCAATCCGATGTTCGCCAAACGCCTTGGCACCTGGGTCTCAATCGACGATGTGCCGAACGTGTGGGAAGGCATCATCAGCATCTTCCGCGACTATGGCTACCGACGCTTGCGCACTCGTGCGCGCATCAAGTTCCTCGTCGCCGACTGGGGAACTGAGAAGTTCCGACAGGTCCTCGAGGATGACTACCTCCACCGCAAGTTGATCGACGGTCCCGCGCCAGAACCGGCAGCTGAAGGTCGGCGCGATCACGTCGGCGTATTCCCCCAGCGCGATGGAAACTTCTACATCGGTGCCGCGCCCACAGTTGGTCGGGTTAGCGGAACCACCCTCAATGCCGTCGCCGACATCGTCGAGCGCGCGGGCAGCGATCGAGTCCGGCTCACCGCCCACCAGAAGTTCGTCATCCTCGATGTGCCCGCCGACAAGGTTGACGCGACTGTCGCCGACCTCGAAGCGCTGGGCCTGAAAGTGAACCCCAGCGAGTTCCGACGCGGAACTATGGCCTGCACAGGAATCGAATACTGCAAGCTCGCCATCGTCGAGACAAAGGGTCGCGCTACCGAACTGATTGCCGAACTTGAGGATCGGCTGCCAACTTTCGACCAGCCGCTGACGATCAATGTCAACGGCTGCCCCAACTCATGCGCTCGCTTTCAGGTGGCCGACATTGGCTTCAAGGGCTCGCTAGTGAATGACGAAAACGGCCAGACTGTCGAGGGGTTCCAGGTCCACCTCGGCGGATCCCTTGGCCCCGATTCCGATTTCGGGCGCAAGCTTCGAGCGCACAAAGTTACTGCGACCGAGATGCCCGACTACGTTCAGCGCGTCACTGAGCAGTACTTGGCCGAGCGGAACGACGGTGAATCCTTCGCACAGTGGACGGCGCGTGCAGATGAGGCACAGCTGCGATGAGTCCGGCCCAATACTGCCCCTACTGCGGCGACCAGGACCTCTGGCCACAGGCAGAGCCGAAGAGTGCCTGGCACTGCCGTTCATGCACCCGCGCCTTTGTCGTCACCCGCGTCAAGCCCGACGCCTAGCCCGCACTTTCCAAGTTCCAGGAGACAACATGAGTCAGACCACGACCGCCAGGGAACTGGCGCAGTTGGGCAGCGAGGTGATCGCGGCCGCCCGCAACGATGGTGCAGATCGCGAGGCGATTTCGCGGCTCGCACTGTCGTGGGCCGCCGAGACCTTTGGTGACTCTCTCGCAGTGCTGTCGAGCATGGGCGATGAAGTTTTGGTCCACCTCGCTAGCGCTGTGGTTCCCGGAATTGACGTTGTGTTCATCGATACCGGCTATCACTTTGCCGAGACGATCGGGACGCGCGATGCGTTTGCCGCCACCCGCCCAATCACTCTCATCAACATCACCCCACTGAAGACCGTTGCGGAGCAAGATGCGGAATACGGTCCCGCCCTTCACGACCGCGACCCGAACCTCTGCTGCGCCATGCGCAAAGTCGAACCGCTGAACCGCGCACTTAGCGGGTACCGCGCCTGGGTGTCTGGCATGCGCCGGGAAGACGCGCCTACTCGTGCCGACATCAATGTCATCGAGTACGACGCCAAACGCGACAAGGTGAAGCTCAACCCGCTGGCCGAGTGGACTGGCGACGACGTGGATGAATACGCCCGCGCCCACAGCGTCCTGCTCAACCCACTGCGGGAGCTCGGCTACACCTCAATCGGCTGCGAACCATGCACTCGGCCCGTCGCCGAGGGCGAGGATCCCCGCGCAGGCCGCTGGTCGGGTTCAGACAAGACGGAATGTGGGCTGCACACATGACCAATATTTCCGATTACACGTTGGACCACCTCGATGTCCTTGAGAGCGAAGCCGTCCACATCTTCCGCGAGGTGGTCGGCGAATTTGACCGTCCAGTTCTGCTCTTCTCCGGCGGCAAGGACTCCGTGGTCATGCTCCACCTTGCGGTCAAAGCGTTCGCACCATCGCCGGTTCCTTTTCCAGTGCTACACGTCGACACCGGCCACAATTTCCCCGAAGTCATCACGTACCGGGATGAAACCGTTGACCGTCTTGGTGTGCGGCTAGTGGTTGCGCATGTCCAGGATTGGATCGACGACGGACGCCTGCGCGAACGATCCGATGGAACTCGTAATCCCCTCCAAACGGTCCCGCTGCTTGAATCGATCGTGTCGAACAAGTTCGATGCTGTTTTTGGTGGCGGCCGTCGCGACGAGGAGAAGGCTCGTGCGAAGGAGCGCGTCTTCAGCCTTCGCGACGAGTTTGGCCAATGGGACCCGCGCCGTCAGCGGCCCGAACTGTGGGATGTCTACAACGGTCGTCACCGGCCAGGCGAGCACGTCCGAGTGTTCCCTCTGTCGAACTGGACCGAAGTTGACGTCTGGCGATACATCGAACGCGAAGACATTGCGCTGCCGCAGCTGTATTTCAGTCACGAACGTGATGTGTTCGCACGCGACGGAATGTGGCTGACAGCAGGCGACTGGGGAGGCCCGACCGGCAACGAACAGGTTGTCCGCAAAACAGTGCGCTACCGAACGGTTGGTGACATGTCGTGCACCGGCGCGGTCGAATCCACCGCGACGTCCGTGTCCGACGTGATCGTAGAGGTCGCCGCGAGTCGCCTCACCGAGCGCGGCGCAACCCGCGCTGATGACCGCATGTCAGAGGCCGCGATGGAAGACCGCAAGCGAGAGGGCTACTTCTAATGACCCACGAACTCTTGCGATTCGCCACAGCGGGAAGCGTCGACGACGGGAAGTCAACACTTGTTGGTCGGCTCCTGCACGACACAAAATCCGTCCTGGCTGATCAGCTTGCCGCGATTGAGCGAGTCAGCAATGAACGCGGAATGGATGCCGCTGACCTGGCACTGCTAACGGACGGCCTCCGCGCTGAACGCGAACAGGGCATCACGATTGACGTTGCGTACCGCTACTTCTCGACGGCAAACCGCTCATTCATTCTCGCGGACACTCCTGGGCACGTTCAGTACACGCGGAACATGGTCACCGGCGCATCGACCACGGAACTCGCGCTGATCCTCATCGACGTTCGACACGGTGTCGTGGAGCAGACTCGCCGTCACGCTGCGATCGCGGCCCTGCTCGGCGTGCGGCATATCGCCGTCGCCGTGAACAAGATGGACCTCGTCAACTATTCGAAGGCCGATTTCGATGCAGTCCGAACCGACTTCATCGAAATCGCTCGACCACTTGGAATCGAAGACGTCACGGTGATACCCGTGTCCGCGCTTGTCGGCGACAACATCGTCGACCGCTCCGCGCAGATGCCGTGGTACGAGGGCCAGACGCTTCTTGAGTACCTGGAAGCCGTGCCCGTTGGATTGGACCCACGGGAACTTCCCTTCCGGCTTCCCGTTCAATATGTGAACCGACCGCGCACAGCCACTCATCCCGACTTCAGAGGATTCGCCGGCAGAATCGCTTCCGGGGTAGTCCGTGTCGGAGATGAAGTCGTCATTAGCCCGGTTGGACGCACAACCACCGTCACAGGCATTGACGTGCTGGGCACGCCCACTGACGTTGCGTTCTCACCGCAATCCGTGACAGTGCTCCTGGCAGACGAGATTGACATCGTTCGCGGCGACGTGATCAGTGCGGCTGAGTCGGCTCCGCAAGTAACTCGCGAGATCAATGCGACGGTTTGTGTGTTGGGTGAGACCCCGATCAGCGCCGGGCAACGAGTGCTTGCGAGGTTCGGACCGAAGACCGTCAGAGCAATCGTCGGTTCAGTCACCGATCGACTTGACCTGAATTCGCTGGCACACCTTCCCCACACTGGCGCGTTAGAACTCAACGATGTGGGAACCATTACGTTGCGGCTCGCGGACGAAGTTGCAGTTGACGACTACGACGTGCTGCGAACCACCGGCGCATTCATCCTTGTTGACGATCAGGACGGTTCGACGTTGGCGGGCGGTATGACTCGATGTTGATGGCGGCCGCAATTTCCGGCCGCCACACCTCCGCCCAAATTCCTACTGACCTAATCTGAAAGGTATCTACAGTGAACATTGGAAAGCCATCTAAGCAGCGGTCCCGTCGCTCACTCAAAGCTGTGTTCGCCGGAGTCATCGGCGTCGCCCTGAGCGCAACCGCATTGACCGCGTGCAGTTCAGGCAGCGCGGCAGATTCGACACCAACCCTGCGACTCGGCTACTTCGCGAACCTGACCCATGCTCTGCCCGTACTGGGCGTGTCGAACGGGCAGATCCAACAAGCACTGGGTAGCACGAAGCTGGAAACCCAGACCTTCAACGCAGGCCCGGCAGCGATCGAAGCACTGAACTCTGGAGCCATCGACGCAACGTTCATCGGTCCCAACCCTGCGATCAGCGCATGGACCCAGAGCAACGGTTCCGCAATTAAGATCATTTCAGGCGCCACGAGCGGCGGTGCGGAATTTGTCGTCAAGCCCGGCATCACTGCAACTGCGGCAAGCCTGAAGGGAAAGACCTTCGCGAGCCCTCAGCTCGGCAATACGCAAGATGTTGCGCTGCGCTACTGGCTCAAGCAGAAGGGACTATCTGCGCCGAAGGAAGGTGGCGGTGACGTGAATGTCGCGCCACAGGAGAACGCCCAAACGCTTGATCTGTTCAAGCAGGGAAAGATCGACGGCGGGTGGCTGCCTGAGCCATGGGCCTCGCGCTTGGTTCAAGAGGGTGGCGGCCAAGTCCTCGTGAACGAGAAGGATCTGTGGCCCAACGGTCAGTTCGTCACTACGCACCTGATCGTCTCCCAGAAGTTCCTCGACCAGAACCCCGGGCAAGTGAAGGCCCTGCTTCAAGGTGTTGTGAATACGTTGAACACCGTCCAAGCAAATCCGGTCCAGGCGCGGTCAGATGTCAATGCCGCACTCAAGACCCTCACCGGCAAGGCACTCGACGAAACCGTCCTCGCCCGGTCGTGGGACAACCTCAAAATCACGGTGGATCCGATCGCAAGCTCCTTGCAAACAGATCTCGAGCACGCCGTTGATGTCGGCATTTCAAAATCAGCTGACCTGAACGGGATCTACGATCTCTCCATCCTGAACAGCATCTTGACCGCCGCCGGGAAAGCCCCGGTTTCGGCGGGAGGACTAGGGAAGCAGTAACGCCATGAGTGATCAGACGGTCGCAACCACGGAACCCCGCGTTACCGTGGATCTACCACCAGACGTCAGGCCAGTCGCCGTTCAGCTTGAACGCGTGACCAAGGTCTTCAATGACGCGCCTGGTGTGCCGCCGGTTTTGCAAGATCTGTCGTTGCGGGTCGCCTCGGGTGAGTTCGTCTGCCTGTTAGGTGCATCCGGCTGCGGCAAGTCGACCTTGCTCAACCTGGTGGCCGGACTCGAATCGCCCACGTCCGGGAGTATCGAAGTTCCTGGTGGTAGGACCGCTCTGATGTTCCAGGAATCTGCCCTCTTCCCCTGGCTCACAGCTGGGAAGAACATCGAGTTGGCACTTCGACTCGGTGGGGTTCCTCGCGCTGAGTGGAAGCCGGAAATCGCGCGACTCTTGGAGTTGGTGCATCTTTCCGGCCAAGGCGACAAACGGGTACACGAATTGTCAGGTGGGATGCGCCAACGCGTGGCACTAGCTCGCGCGTTGGCGCAACGCGCCCGAATCCTGTTGATGGACGAGCCGTTCGCTGCACTCGATGCGATTACTCGTGACGTCTTGCACGAAGAACTCCACCGAATCTGGCAGGAAGCCGACCTCACGGTGATCTTCGTGACGCACAACGTGCGCGAGGCAGTCCGCCTCGGCCAACGCGTCTTGCTCATGTCCTCACGCCCAGGCATGTTTGTGCGCCAATGGCAGATTGACATTGAGGGACCAAGACGCATCGAATCCCCCGGGGTATCTGCGCTGTCAGCTGAGATCACCGAAGACCTACGACGAGAGATCCGCCGCCATGGCCGTTAATACACCCACCAGTCGAGACGATTTCGCCGATCTCGAGGCTGGACTCGATGCACTCGACAGCCCGGTCGGCCCAAACGACCGGAAAGCCGCTGCTCGCCGAATGCTCAACAGCGTGTGGCCGCCGATCTTGGCCATCATCGTGCTCATCGCATTCTGGTGGGCCGCGTACGCGCTGAAATTGAAGCCCGAGTACGTACTCCCGAGCCCGGCAAGTGCCTGGGATTCGTTTGTTGCGGGCCTCGAGTCCGGCGCAACTCAGAAGGCCGTCTTCAACAGCCTTCAGCGGGCATTTGTTGGCTTCGCGATCTCGGTCGTCATCGGAACGATCATCGGGTTGGCGTTAACGAAGTTTGCGTTCTTCCGCCGAGGATTTGGACCGCTCATCACCGGGCTGCAGATCCTGCCATCGGTTGCCTGGGTTCCGGCCGCCATCATCTGGTTCGGACTGTCGAACGAAGCGATGCTGTTCGTCGTCATCATGGGCGCAACCCCATCGATCGCGAACGGGATCAAGAGCGGCGTTGACCAGATCCCACCGCTCTACCCACGTGTCGGCACGATGCTCGGGGCGCGCGGACTCAACCAGATTCGCTACGTCATCTTGCCCGCATCGCTGCCGGGCTACCTTTCCGGTTTGCGCCAGGGCTGGGCATTTGCGTGGCGTTCGCTGATGGCCGCGGAATTGATTGTGTTCTCGCCGGCATTGGGCCTCGGCCTTGGCCAGGTGCTGGATCAGAATCGAACACTGGGCGACATGCCAGGAGTTATGGCCACGATCATCTCAATCCTGTTCGTTGGGATCCTCGTTGAATTGTGCTTCTTCGCTCCACTTGAGCGTCGGGTTCTGCGCCAACGCGGACTACTCGGCGACAAGCTCTAAAGATGTCAGGCTTTCCGCTCGCCGTTGACCTCCGCAACCGCCTGGTCGTGGTGGTTGGGGCTGGTGGCGTCGCGACGCGGCGCGTCAGGCAATTTCTGCACGCCGGCGCTGCGATCCATGTCGTGGCTCCCAACGCGTCTGATGAGATTCGCGAGCTAGCGGCGGCCGGCGCCCTCACGTGGAGTGATCGCGACTTCGACGACGAGGATCTTGCCGGAGCCTGGCTAGTGGTTGCGGCGACGAATGACGTCGCAGTGAACACACGAGTCAGCCAACTGTCGGACAGTTGCGGCACGTGGTGCATCAACTCAGCCGACGCTGCGCAAGCTACGGCGGTGCCAATGACAAGCGTGGAACATGCTGACGGCATTCAGGTTGCTGTGTACGGGGGCGGCGATCCGGGTCGGGCAGTCGCCATCCGGGATGCGATTGCCGTTGGCCTTCGGTCCGGCAAGTTGCCAATTCGACCCACCCGATCAGGTGCGGAACCAGCCACGGGATCCGTCACTCTGGTTGGCGCTGGCCCGGGTGATCCGTCGCTCTTGACGGTCCGGGCCGCCCAAGCCCTGGCCTTAGCCGACGTGCTGGTTGTGGACCGTCTCGCTCCGGCCGCACTCTGGGAGGACTCTGTCAGCGACGTCCGAGTGATCGACGTCGGAAAGGAGCCTGGCAAACACGCGGTCTCCCAGGACGAGATCAACAAGATCCTCGTTCGCGAAGCATCCGCCGGATACAACGTTGTGCGAATCAAGGGTGGTGATCCATTCGTCCTCGGTCGTGGCGGCGAGGAGGCATTGGCCTGCCAGGCAGCGGGAATCCCAGTGACTGTGGTCCCCGGGATCACCAGTGCAATTTCAGTACCTGCTGCCGCCGGCATTCCGGTGACCCACCGCGGTGTCACTTCCACATTTGTGGTGGCCTCCGCACATGACGGTCCAGCCGGAGTGCTCGCAGCAGTCAGCGATTCCCCCCACTCGTCGACACTCGTCCTGCTCATGGGCGCGGGCAAATTGCCAGCCATCGCCGGGGCGTTGGTAGCGACCGGAAGGTCCTCAGCGACACCGGTCGCCATCATCGAATCCGGGTGGACCAATGATCAGCGCACAACAATCACCTCATTGGGTGAAGCCGAATCGGGAACCGTGCGCGTCAAACCCCCGGCAGTTGTAGTTATCGGAGACGTTGTTCGCCTTCGAGAGCAGCTAGGGGATCTTGGAATCGCGTCGTCAAACGCGAGGCACGCCTAGAACTAACAAATCTGCCGACTTTCTCGCTCTTGGCACGTAGTCTTAGCGTCGGACAGACAAGGAGGTGCCACCGTGGCACGAAGCCGGAAGAACGACTTGGTCGTACTGCCGACCGCTCGCGCAACCTATGGAGTCGTACTCCTGTCACACGGAAGCCCCGACCCACGTGCGCGCCTAGCCAACGATCTACTGTCCCGCCGCGTCGGCCACCGGCTCAACGCAGCCGTGTCGCTGGCGTCACTTGACCACGACAAGGCACGCCTCGATGGAGCCGTTGCCCACCTCCAGGAACGCGACATCAACGAGATCGTTGTTGTTCCGCTGCTTCTCAACGTGGCCTACCACGCAACTTCAGACGTCCCAGAACAAACGACGCAGGTGAAGGTCAGCTACCCCGGGATCAAACTGCGGGTAGCCCGGCCGGTCGGCGCTGACGCCACCCTCTTGAAGGGTCTTGACGCGGTCCTCAAGGCCTCTGGATTCCGACCCGCACCGGATACCGGTGTGGTGTTGGCATCAGCAGGGTCAGCCTTCGAATCCGCGCGAGCACGCCACGCTGCGCTTGCGCTGGAGTGGCGATCCCACGGATGGGGAGGCTCCGCAGTCGCGTTCGCTTCGGGTCCAGGTCCCCGCGTTTCAGATGCCGTTGCGACGCTTCGCGAATCGGGTCTCGAACGAATTGTGGTCGCACCGTTCGTCATCGCACCTGGCGTGTTATCCCATCGAATCGCCAGCGAGGCACGTGCAGTTGGCGCGATCCCCGTGACAAGCACCCTGCACTCAACAGACGCTGCCGTCGACGTTGTCTGCCGCCGTGTTGAGGCTGCCTTCACGGATGACCCGGCGCCAGTAATCTCGCTGCCCCGCACCTAAAGATCCGGCAGCTGCGCACACGTCGCCTGGCAAACTCGCGCACTCGCCTGCGCGCTAGCTTCCCATCAATTGATGGGAAGCATCCCGATCTTCCTGATGAGCTTGCGACCCGGATAGTTGACTGACTTTCCTACGAGATAGTTGCGCCACGATGCGCTGCTCTTCTTCAACTTCGCGTGGACGGCTTTGGTCAGCGCCCGGGTCTCGCTGCCGTAGTAGCCCGTCGCGCCACTCGGGTTGTACTTGCTCAGCTTGATCCCACGGCCCGAGGCGTACTTCCGCAGTGCCTTTTGG
>Ga0075160_10001177_pt1 | contig 16010 bp, 14 predicted proteins | sample JI91814C2DNA_FD_70969 | JGI IMG/M metagenome (GOLD analysis project Ga0075160, IMG submission 70969) | Wastewater effluent complex algal communities from Wisconsin, to seasonally profile nutrient transformation and Carbon sequestration -... | ecosystem: Engineered > WWTP > Effluent > Algae... | reverse complement strand
CATCATAGATGGGCATTCCTTTTTCTTGGAAGAAAGCTTTTTTTGCATTTGCTTTCACAGCATTCATGGTGGATTCAAAGAGAGCAGTGTAGACGGCCGTGAAAAGTCCTTCTCGATTGTAAAAGGTTAAAATTTCGAGAACAGTCGAATAAATAACCTTCTGAGTAATATCATCAAGAGAGTGTAATGTGATAGTAATCTGTATACCATCACGGAGGTTTTTCTTTATTGTTTCTGAATCCACTATGGAATAAATAATATATAGAAATAAACAATCAATTAAAAAAAGAGAACGACAAAAAAAATGTTTCTATTCGGTTTTATTTTTTTGGAAATGTTTCTCAGTAAATATTTTCTTTACTTGATAAACAAATAAATAAAGGATAAAATCAATCATCATGAAAAAAAATATTTTAGATTATAGGGTTCGATTTCTGAAGAGACTGAAACTATTTCAAGGTGTAAGTCTTAACACTTTGCGAAAAATGGCGACAGGCTTAGTTGAGAAGAAAGTTCATAATAAGGATATTATATATTTTACCGGAGAAATTTCGGAAAGTCTATTCATCATTCGATATGGCGAAGTATTAGTCCGAGTCAATAACACTAAGTCCATTTACTTGGGACCGGAAGAAGTTTTGGGAGAAGTAAGCGTGATTACAGGAATGCAGCATTCCAGCACTGCATCAGCATCTATGGATTGTCTTTTGTATGAAGTGAATGGAAAACTTTTTTTAGAACTCGCCGAAAATGATATTGCTTTAGCTAAGAATTTAATCTCTTTTGTCTCCGAGCGATTTAGGGATAATCTTGTTATACCTAAGCGAGCCCTTATGCCGAGAAGACTCATCGCTCATGTGCAAATGGGAATTGGAAATGGATTTCAAGAAGAAGTAAAAAAATTTGCTAATGCCTGCGAAGAAGTCATTCCGGGGAAAACAAAGATTATCTCCACAGAGGAATTCAAAAAATTAACCCAAGAAAAAAGACTGATTAAGATCAGTGATTTGCGTGCTAAAGCACCGGTCTTACATGTTCAATTTAATCATGCAGATCAAATTAAATTATTTGAGAATATTTTGATTCAAGCGGATTACATTATTTTTTACGAGAAGAGTTTCGAATGTGGACGGTCTGAAAAAATAAATGCATTCGAATACTTACAGAATTCTCTGCGTAATTATGAAGGCAGGGTAATTCGCTTCCTTCAAGAAAAAACGAATTCATTTAGTGGTGAGCATAAAAAGGAAAGAGTATTTACGAATAGAGAATTCATGGCTCGTTCTATCATGGGACGAACCCGCGGTTTGACGTTAGGCGGAGGAGGGGCGAGGGCTTTAGCACATGTAGGTCTTTTAAAAGTCCTCGAACGCAATAAAATCCAAGTCGATTTTATTTCCGGCTCCTCTATGGGCGCTGTCATTGGCGCTCTACATTCTCGCGGTGAGTCAGCGGCTAATATTGAATCATTTGTGCGAAAATACTTTGGTGGTTTAGATACTCCTTTTGATCCAACGATTCCTTTGATTTCTTTTTACAAAGGTCGAAAAATGAAAGCAATGCTAAAAGAAATTTTTGCTGATGAACGAATTGAAGATACAAAGATTCCATTTGTTACATCCGCGATTGATCTTCATGCAGGCGAAGAATATGTATTTGATAAAGGTCCTTTTTGGGAAGCCCTTCTATGCACGATGAGTCTACCCGGTGTTTTCCCCCCGGTCTTTATGGGAGAAAGACTTTTAATCGATGGAGGAGTTTTAAATAATGTCCCGGATGATTTGATTCGAAAAAAAGGAGCTGATAAAATTCTAAGTGTGAACGTGTCCCCTCTAAAAGATAAAAGTCTTTACCAATTGCTAGAAGATAGAGCAAGTTCGGGAAGATCTTTTTTTAGAAGTTTATGGGAATACATCAAGTATCCGCCCATTCTAAAAATCATGGGTCGTGCTAGTATGCTTGAGGGAAGAGAAATCACAAAAGCGAAAGTTTCTCGCATGGATTTGTTTTTGCACTTCCATTTAGAAGATTTTAACCTATTTGACTTTAGCCTCTTTCAAGAAATCATTGATAAGGGCGAATCCGAAGCCGAGAAGAATTTCCCTGAAATTAAGAAACTTTTTTTGCCAGAGTGAATAATTGGAAAAAGAAGACACGGAAAGACTTTTTTCTATCTCCGTGCCTCTCAACGTTATAGCTAATCTTACTTATAGTATACCAAACAAGATTTATCCAATTCATCAATGAAAAATTCATTGTGTAGAGAATACGTCTTGTAATCCGTTATAATTAAATTGTATGGATTAAGCCAGCGTTTATCTAGTTCAAAGTCACCTCTCAAATTCCAAAAGCTTGTAAGTTGCGGTTTAACTTGATTAGCCAGAAGTGGGATAGATTGTGAGGATAAGCCGCTTAATGCTTCGTTGCTCGAAAGAAATTGGTAAGGTGCATCGTTACAAGTGATTAATACCGGCTCGTATGGATACGACAAATGCTTGTTAGCCAGAATATAGACTGGTATTCTGAAACCTTTCATAACTTCGGCGACTCGTCCACTAAAAAGCTCTTTAGAGTAGAGAGAATTTGCAGCTCCTAAAAATACTGCGTCTACATTTAATTTATTTGCTGCATTTTGAATTTCGAAAGCTACATCCTCTCCGTATATCATTGAAATTTTGAAAGGCAAAGAGGAATTAGCCAGCATTCCAGCTATTTCTCCTAGTTCTCTATTTAATTCAGATGGAATTGATTTTTCTCTTGGATTCCATACTGTAATTACATGGATTTCTTGAATACCCTCCATTTTCGAAGCTACTTGAGCGATAGAGCTTCCTGTTCCAGGGCGTGTAAATGCTACCAATACTTTCATAAGGTTCTCCTTAAATATTATTTGTCTGGACTGGGTGAAATCAAAGAAAATTTCTCTTACAGAGAACACAGAGTTCATTGTAAGAAAAGCATGTTTTTACAAAGTCCAAAGATATGTCTTCTCCAGAAATAATCTGGAGCTTTGTTGTATAAACGAGTCTTGTAAGAAGGTAGTTGATCTTCTCTCTTGTGTCTACGAAGTTAGCTGACGGGCTGGAAACTGAGAGATGTTCCCCTATAAAAAATAGGTTTGCCCCAATAAATGGTTCCTCCGTTTTTCTACCGAGTGATAGAAAATTAGACAGACTCGTTCACAATATGGAATTGCGACAATTTTGAGTCAAGAGAATAAATTCAATTTAAAGCAAGTGGTAGTTTTTCATTCAAAATTCATCATTAAAAATTCCTAATTGCCAATAGATTTGTCTTAACAATTTACTTAGCTTTTAAAGTATTGTTTTATTGATAGGTAAACTATGTTTTTAGCGATTCGGAATTCCCCTTTGAAACACTTGACTTTAACAATTCAGCCGATTTTACCGAGAAAGACTCTTTCTTGGTGCAAGATTTTGCTTTTTTGCGTTGTATTTGCCTTTTTTTCGAGCAACGCTCTTTTTTCGCAGGCTCATAATTGGAATTCACCTTCGGAAGTCGTTAAGAATGTGAAGAAGAAATTTGCCGAAATGAAATCTTACACAGCTGATTTTAAAATTCAGACTGTGAATAACAAAAAGACTAGTAGCATGAAAGGCAAGGCGACTTATAAGGCGCCTGGCAAAATTCGCTATGAATTTGCTGAGCCTGATGGGGATTTGATAGTTTCCGATGGAAAGACTCTCTGGATTTATATTAAAAAAATCAATGCCGTTGGGAAACAGGATTTAGAAATTAATAAGCAGAATACTTCGGGCGAGCCAATTTTTCAATCTGCTTCCCCTGCTGGTCTGAATAGGCTATTCCGAAAGTATCATTATAAATTTGATACTATTTCGCAGCCAAGAAATGCGAATAATGACGGTAAGTCGTATTTTGTTTTATCTCTTGAACAACGCGAGAAGATTGGCGGATTCGAGAATATGCTGCTTTATATAGATGCAGAGACTTATCTAGTTAAAAAAACAATCGCGACTGACTCTCGCGGAAAACAAACCACAATCGAGTTTGTAAACATGGTTCTAGATCCAGAAGTGGAAGATGGAACTTTTAATTATCATATCAGCGGAAATTCTAAAATTGTAAACAATCCTTTAGTAAGCGATAATCAATAAAATATCTGATTGGAGATGCAAGTGAGCACTAATAAAAGAGTAGGACAAATTCTAAGAGAAGTAAGGGAAGAAAAGAATCTTTCTGTTAAAGATGTTTCTCGTGATACAAATATTGCAATCAAATTTGTGATTGCATTGGAAAATGAAGATTATGCGCAGTTTCCGGCAGAAACATTTACGATTGGATTTTTGAAAAATTATTCCGATTATTTAAAATTGGACACAGCGGGAATGCTAAATCTGTATAGAGGCGAGCAATTAGTAGAGTCTCAACAGCCACTAGAAGAATTAACCAAGCCAACTGTGAAAATGATTGCACTTGAGTTAAAGACTAATAAACTTTTACCGCTAGGAATTATTCTAGGGGTATGCCTTGCCGTATTTCTAGTAATTTTTTTTTCGGAAAGGGATAATAGTGAATCGTCCTCTACGACTACTGAATCTACTACAACCGAAACAAAAGAGACTACTAACCCGACTAGCCATTCTACGATTCCAGAAATCTCTTTTATTTCTCAATCGGTTCCAGAAAATTCTAGCGTTCCTTTTACCCTTACCCCTGAGCAAGGTTTTACATTTAGCGTAAACAATCAGCAATGTAAAATCTTTATAAAAGGGGTCAAGAAAGTAGACGGAGAAAATTTTGCTACCATTGGATTTAATATTTTCCCTGAAAAGAAAGTTTACAATTTTGACTCCAAAGTTGGAACAGAGTCAGTTCTAAGTTATAACAACCCGGAGCTAACATCTCTTCGCCGCGAAATTAAAATTGTTACGCAAGCGGTTACTGATAGTTCTGCGAAGATACTTGTTCGTCTCAGCGGGGAAGCAAAACCGGATAGCAATAACAAACCAATAGGTGATGTACCTATTCAAGTTACACTTTATTTTATTCGCTCTAGCTATGTAGAATTTATTATTGATGGACAGACCGGCGAACGTGGATTAGTCTCTTCTGGAGAAACAAAGCAACTCGAAGCACGCGATCGACTTGAAATCAAAGTAGGGGATGGCGGTGCTGTAGATATGATTCAGAATGGCAAAGAAAAAGTAAAACTAGGGCGCCCAGGAAGACTTGCTAAAAAGATTTTCTTAAAAGCTCCGAGTCCTTATGACAATACGCAATTCATTATTAGAGAGCTCGGAGAATAAGCTTGAAATCTAGCTTAAAGGAAAAAAAAGAATCAGTTACAAAATCTTTTTACATCACTACACTTGGATGTCCTAAGAACACAGCCGATTCTTTGCATATGGAAAAGTCTCTCTTAGAAGAAGGGCTAATTCCTTCGAAAACTCCTGAAGAAAGCGATTTTCATTTAATCAATACCTGCACGTTTATTCAATCTGCAACAGAAGAAACAATTGATACAATTTTGACTGCCGGGAAAATAAAGCGGCAAGCAGAGCAGAAGCTAGTCGTTGTTGGTTGCTTCGCAGAACGTTATCCGAAAGAGATTCGAGGCGATATGCCGGAAGTCGATTTAGTTTTCGGAACCGGTAGATACAGTCAGGCAGGGAAAATTATAAAAGAACAATTCCCGCAGGACTTTGTGAACTTTGCTGATGTAAATGTATCCTTACTGGATCGCGATAACTTTATTTCTTCCTTTAATTCTCCAAAGCCTTATGCATTTATCAAAGTATCTGACGGTTGTAATCGGGGTTGTCATTTTTGTATAATACCTAAACTACGCGGTGAGTTTAGAGATCAGCCAGAAGACAAAATCTATGGAGACAGTCTACTTGCTGTTAAGCGCGGCTCCAAAGAAATTTGCATTGTATCTCAGGACACAGTCTTTTACGGACGTGATACGGACAAATTAAAAGATTTATTAAATAGAATTACCGAAATTGATGGATTAGAAATTTTACGGTTACTCTATCTTTACCCCGATAAAAAAACAGAAAAGCTTATAGATCTTTTTGCTACAAATGCAAAAATTGCACCGTATTTAGAATCACCTATTCAACACGTTTCGGAAAGAGTATTAAAGTCTATGAATCGCACTGGCTCTTATTCTTTCTTTGGGGATTTATTTGGCAAAGCTCGTCAGGTAAAAGATTTGGAAATTAGAACTTCCCTTATCATGGGCTATCCGGGAGAAACCGCTGCTGATGTAGATGAAGTATTGCGATTCATCGAAGAAGTGAAACCAGAAAAGCTTGCTCTTTTTGCTTTTTCTCCGCAAGAGGGAACGAAAGCAGGTGAGTTAAAAATGGATGTGAATAAAAAAGAAGCAGCTCGTAGAGTAAACTTAGTTCGAAATGCACATCTAAAAGTTCTAAAAGATATTCATCTGTCTAGAATTGGAAAAATTTATCCTGCCATTGTTGATAGCATTGAAAATGGAATTGCGGAAGTGAGACGATTTCAAGATGCTCCTGAAATAGACGAAACAGTTTACGTTCCGACTACAAGTTTGCAAGTAGGACAAATTGGAAGAGTGAAGATTAATTCTTTTTCTGAGTATGATATGGACGGAACCTGGGAATCATAATTATGTTTAAGGCTAATTTTAATTTACCGAATGCATTGACTGTTCTTCGAGTTTTACTTGTGCCTTTCTTTATTTATTTCTTGTTCCAGGATGATTTTTTTTTTAGACTGTATGCGCTTATTATTTTTGTGCTCGCTTCTTTTACTGATTTGATTGATGGATACCTGGCTCGCAAGTGGAAACAGGAAACAGAGTTTGGAAAATTTCTTGATCCTCTAGCGGACAAGATACTCGTTGTTAGCTCCTTTCTTACTTTTATTTTACTCGATGAGCAGATTGAACTCTGGATGGTTTTACTTATTATCTTTCGGGATATGTTGATTACTTCTCTTCGATGGCTTGCGATTCGGTCAGGCACTTCTCTTCATACTACTATGATGGGAAAGATAAAAACAGCTTTTCAAATGGGGGCAATCTTTGTTATCCTCGTTCTGTTTATGGCTGTATCTACCAAACAACGAAATGCAATCAATGAGATGTATGAGCAGGGGCAAATCGTTGGTAAATCCGGCTATCAAATTGCTTACGAGAATTATTCAACGTTTATGAAAACGCCACAGGAATTTACAATGCATAATTTTAATTGGTTAGATTCCGCTGCTACTTTCTTGCCGTATTATGTGATGTTGATTACAACTTTCGTAACCGTATTATCCGGTGTTCGTTATATATTTACGAATTATGAACTTTTAAATCCATTTACTATTTTAAAACTAATCAGGAGAAAAAATTGAATCAGAACTCATTACTCCAAAAATCTGTCGCAGGAAATTCTCTCACAGAAGAAGAAGCTTATTTTTTTATGATTTCAATTATGAAAGGGGAGGTAAGCGATATTTTACTTTCTTCTTTCTTGACTTCTATTCGAATGAGAGTAGAGAGTGCAGATGAATTAGTTGGATTTGTTCGCGCAATGAGAGAGTCCTGTGTTAAAGCAAATGGAAAATTTGACTTTGATTATTTGGATACCTGTGGGACAGGCGGTGACGAAAAGCGCTCTATCAACATATCAACATTATCCGCTCTTGCTCTTGGATCAATGGGAATTAAAATTGCAAAGCACGGCAATCGTTCCGTATCCTCACTTTGCGGATCGAGTGATTTACTTTCTGCACTGGAATACAATGTCACAGTAACTCACGCTGAGGCAGAAAAAAGACTACTGGAGAAAGGGTTTACATTTCTATTTGCTCCCCATTGGCATCCTTCTATGAAATTTGCAGCGGAGACTCGTAAACAATTGGGCTTTAGAACTGTGTTTAATGTTTTAGGACCGATGAGTAATCCTTTTAGTCCACCCTTTCAAATTCTTGGAGTGTATGCGCCTGATCTATTGCCGAAGGTTATGCATGTGTTGACTCGATTGGGAACGCAAGCGGCTATTGTCTGTAATTCGCTAGATGGATTTGACGAATTTTCCATTTTTGCGGATACTAAGTATTTGCTGTATATGAATGGGGAAGTTTCGGAGCATTTATTTAGTTCCGACGCGCTTAGGCTAGAAAACCTAAGAGACGATGAAATATTCTGCAACACAAAAGAAGAGACAGTGAGTCTTTCTAAGAGAATTCTTTCTGGAGAAATAATTACGGGAAGTCATGCGGTGGCTTTAAATGCCGGAGCAGGTCTTTTCTTAATGGGAAAAGCAGGGAATATTAAAGAAGGCTATCAAAACGCCCTCGCTTATTTGAAAACGGGAAAGGTATTAGAATACTTTCAGAATTTAAAAAATTAATGACTGACATTTAGGAAAAATGAAAGTGGTTATACCTGAGAGTATCTTTGAAAATTTAAAAGGAATTTAGTATGTATTTAATAGCAACAATGCAAGTTTTTTTATTTTTGGCGCAAGAAGGAGCAGATACAAAATCTTCTTTATCTGCCCTGATTTTATTTCCGATAATGTTAGTGATCATGTATTTCCTTGTTATCCAACCACAAAGAAAGGAAGAGAAAAATAAAAAAGCAATGATAGCAGCATTAGTAAAAGGTGATTCTGTAATTACCACAAGTGGAATTCACGGGAAAGTAGTAGAGTTTAAAGACAACAACGAATCTGTAGTTTTGAATGTAGCGAAAGATACGAACATTACATTTAGTGCAAACACCATCTTAAAGAAAAAACCTTAATATGAGAATTCCTCTTCCAAAATTAAAATCGAATATGCCAAAAAAAGAAAGGCAAAATCCATTTCTAATCAGAAAAACCATTCGATTTGCCTTTATCTTTTTCGTAAGTTTAGCCATCACGTTTAATAATTATGCACAAGATGATGACTCAGATTTTTTAGATAAAGTATTGGAAGAGAAAACTAAAAAATCTGATAATAAAAAAATAGCCAACCAAACTCAGACGACTGCCCCCGGCCTAAAAGATAAAAAAAAGAAAGGGGCAAAGAATGGAAAGAAGTCCGCTAAGACTACTGCTAAGATTGATCCAAATAAGCGATCTACTCGACCTTCCACTCCTATTACGAATCCAGCAGAAGCGGCTAATCCGAGTAATCCAGCTACGCAACAACTAAGTAATAATAAATTAAATCTAGAGTATTGGATGCACGAAGAGTTGACGATGAATCCGGAAAATATTCCGGGACTTCAACCAGAAACAGCGCAAAACAATCCTAATCCGTCAAATACACTAACGACGAACACTAGTGAAAAACCAATCGAGAAAAAAAATCCAGAGAAACCGATTGAGAAAGAAACTAAACCAAATGCATTTATCGCTTTCTTAAACGAATACAAAAAAATCATCTTTATATTTGCCGCTATTATAATTTTTGCAATCTACCGCCTCAGGTATGTAGGTCCGCGAGATTATAATAATTCTGGTAGAATATTTAGCAAATTCAGAAACAAATAAATAACAAACGTAGGAGTTAGAATTGAAATCTTCATCCTGGGTACTACTACCCATAACAATTTTACTGTTGTCTCTCGTGATTTTATTTCCCAATTTTGCGGTGAGAGAATTAGAGTTACACATTAGTCCATTAGCGGCAGGAATGACTGACGCAGAGAAAAAAAATCTATTAGATAGATTCCAAGAAAAATGGAAATCGGAATACAATACTCAAAACACTTTGAAAGTAGAGCCTGATCCCGCGCTTGGAATACCGAAAGAAAATTTCTTTCTTGTCACTGGTAGATTTATAACATCAGCAAAGATCAATCAGATTTCACAGGAAAATATCAATTTGTTCCTTGAGTCTAAGAATAATTTACGTCCAACTGCAATTGAGAAATTTCTCAAGAACGGTAGAGCAATGACAATTAAATTGGGATTAGATTTACAAGGTGGTATGCGCGTTGTGATGAAAGGGGATTTTGAAAATTATGTTTCTAAACTGAGAGACATTTATTCTAAAGAAATTTCTGATCTTAAAGCAACGATAGTCGCAACAGACAAATCAAAAGAAGATAGAGACAAAGCTGCCGCTCGTCTCAAAGATATCGAAGATAGTTTTGTTTTGACTGAGTCTAGAAAAATTATTGAATTAGAAAAAGCGAAGCTAATTATAGATAACCGCTTAACAAACCAAAACCTCACTGAGCCTCAAGTTCGTATTCAAAAAGGTCAAGACTCTATTGAAGTATCTCTTCCCGGAGTAGCAAACTCTTCTCAGATATTAGAAATTCTACAAAACACTGAGACTGTTGAGTATAGATTGGAAGAACCACAGGGACAGGGAAATTTTTCACAGCTTATTGAAAAATCAGAACAAGAATTAATGTCTCAAAATAAAAGAGAAGAAACCGAGATTGTTCAATTTCAAAAGATTGTAGCAAGTCGTCCCGGTAAAAAAGTAAGAGATGAATTTCTTTTCAAAATGGAAGAGAAGTATAAAATTCCAAGAGATAAATACAAATTATACGCTTACTATGCAAGAGGGAATAAGCCTAATTCGCCACTTCTACCTAGACGATTTATTGTGCTAGAGAAAGCAATTGCACTTTCTGGAAATGATTTAACAGACGCAAGACCTTCTTTTAATTCAAATAATTATGGATGGACAGTTTCTTTTTCTCTTACACCAGCAGGAACAGAGAAATTTTTAGAAGTCACAAAGAATAATAAAGGAAGAAATCTTTCTATCATTTGGGGTGATCAAGTTATTTCCAATCCAACCATCAACGAGCCGATAGCAGGTGGACATGCTGAAATTTCTGGAAGCTTTAATCAGGAAGATGCTATTCAATTATCCAACATCATCAGCGAGGGTGCTCTTCCTATTCCACTCTCCGTTTTGGAAATGCGATTTATTGGACCAACACTTGGTATAGAATCCATTGAAGTCGGTTTGAAATCAGTCATGTGGGGGTTTATGCTTGTAATCCTCTATATGTTGTTCTACTATAAATTGGCTGGTTTTGTAGCGAATATTTCTCTCGTTACAAATTTGATTATACTCATGGGTCTTCTTTCGCTTATGGATTTTACACTCACACTACCAGGTTTTGCGGGTATCATTTTGACTGTGGGTATGGCAGTGGATGCGAATGTAATTATTTATGAAAGAATTAAAGAGGAGCTAATTGCAGGTAAGCCTTTGCCGGTAGCTGTTACGCAAGGTTTTGAGAATGCCTTCTGGACCATCTTTGATAGTAATATTACTACACTGATTTCGGGGATACTTATGATTCGCCTTGGAAATGGACCTATCAAAGGATTCGCCATTACTCTTTGTTGGGGTATTATTACATCTATGTTCACATCTTTACTACTAAGCAGAGTGTTACTCAATATTCTCGTGAACGATATTGGAATTAAGAAGCTAAGACTTGGCTTTAGAAAATACGAGGTTAAAAATGTTTAATTTTAATTTTTCAAAATATAAATACCTTTCGATTGGACTCTCTACTGTTTGTATCATTGCCGGGTTCATATATACATTTGCCGTTCACAAAGGCTTTGCTCACTCTCTAGACTTTAATGGGGGATTACGAGCAGTAGTCGTTCTTGATAAGGCATTAGGAAGAAATGATGTTGAAAAATTCTTCAAAGATAAAGAAATTGAAGCAATTGTAATTCAGTTAGATAAAGAAAAAAACCATTATCAAATTGATATAGGTCTTGGAGCAGTTCCTAAGATTGAAGAATATAATAATTTAAATAAGCCAAAAAGCACTGATACTAACGCAATCGCCAAATCACGAGTAACCATTGATGAATTGATTTTTATGCTGACTCATGGATTTAAAATATCCGAGGAAAGCATACTAAGTGCAGATCAAGTGGGAGCCGTAGTTGGGGGAGAGCTTACCTCTACAGGTATTACTTTACTTTTTTCTACGCTTGCGATCATGACTGTTTATTTGAGTTTTCGATTTCAATTTAAGTTTGCTCTTGCTGCATCGATAGCCTTAATTCATGATTTGCTCTTTGCACTTGCAGTGATCGGAGTGTTTCAAATAAAGCCAAGCGTTCCAATTATTGCAGCACTGCTAACGCTGTTTGGATACTCTATTAATGATACGATTGTGATCTTTGATAGAATTCGTGAGAATTCACATTCCAAAGTGAAAGTATCAACTCCAAGTATGATTAATATGTCCATCAATCAAACGCTCGGTCGAACGATTAACACCTCGTTTACCACGTTGATTTCGATAGTTGCGCTTATCATTGGTGGTGCAGTGGAGCTTTATGATTTTGCTTTTGTTCTTACTTTTGGAATTATCATAGGAACATATTCCTCGATCTTTATCGCGTCTCCTGTAATTGAAATTTATAATTTAGTATTTCATAAAGACACGATTTAGATTTTTAGTTTTAGTAGGGGTTGAATATATTCAACCCCTACGCTTTGCCTCATGCAATACCCTTCAACTTTCCCTCTCATCCTTGAAAAACTAAATCGGTTATCCTTTCAGGCAACTGGATATTCTTCACCGAACCCGCCTGTCGCCTGCGTAATAACTGACCTAGAAGGAAATATTTTAAGTGAAGGGCATACACAACGGACGGGAGAAAACCATGCAGAGAGAGAGGCATACCAGCATTTTGCGCAAAAATATCCAAATGCTAAAAACATTCCCCATTTAGTTTTTGTGACACTCGAACCATGCACTCATTTCGGAAAAACTCCTCCCTGTTTAGATTTGATTTTAGAATATAAGCCAGTTTGTGTATACTTCGGATTAACCGATCCTAACCCGCTTGTGAGGAAGAAAGATGTAACGAAAGAATACGAAATGGCAGGAGTCAAAGTTATAGAGAGTCCTGAAATTGCAAAGATTAGTCGTGCTTTTCTGTCGGGATTTATCTCTCGAATCAAACGAGAGAGACCTCAAATAATAATAAAGTCAGCCTTGTCTAAAGAAGGTTTTTATGCCGATTTATCGAGAACAAAGATTTCTCTTTCTAATCCTTTCTCTAATCAAATCACACAAATGCTTCGTGCTAAATTGGATGCAGTGATCGTAGGACCCGTCACGGTATATGTCGATTATCCGGGATTAGACTTTAGAGGATTTGATCTTAACATGCTAGACAAATTGGACTTAGTAAAGGAGAAAGGCAATCAGTTTAGTAATGAATTATTTCCTGAATTCCTATTTAAGGGTATTTCTAGTCGCACTTCATTGGATTGGCATAATCAAAATGAGAAAGCCTGTCAACCCTATCGAATTTTTGTGATTAGCCTCAAGCGACTTCCTGACAAAAGTTTTTTCCAGAAGCAGAGTATGCTTTGTGAAAAATATGGAAACAAAAAAACTATTTTCTTTATGTTGGATTTTGATAGAGAGAATGTTGCGCACCAGAAAGTGTTTGCAAAGATGGTTGAGGTTTCTTCCGAATTACCAGTCTTAGTGCAAGATAGAAATGAACTCCCTGAAAAATTGTTTAGTATGTTTTCGAAACTCTGTCTAAATACAATTTTAGTTGAAGGTGGAAATATGCTTTACAAAATTTTTGCAAATGAATTATACGAAGGCGATTTAATTTGTTTAATACATACAAGTGTTTCCATCAAAGAAGGAATTTCGCCTGACATTGATTTTACCAATCGAAAAAAGAAATATGAAAAAAAAATTGATACAGATATTTGGGAAGTATACGGAGAGTAGAAATGTTCACAGGATTAATTGAAACAACCGGGATTATACACGAAAAAACAATGACCAATGACGGAATGATCTTTCAAGTAAAGGCAACATTTGAAAACAATGATTTGAAATTAGGGGACTCCATTTCCATTAACGGTGCATGTCAGACGGTAACAGAGTTAAATACCGATAAGTCGCTATTCAAATATTATTCTTCTTATAAGACTCTTGAATTAACTAATTTTCGAAATCTAGCAATCGGAAGTCGAGTAAACTTAGAGAGATCTGTTGCCTATGGTGCGAGAATGGGTGGTCATTTAGTGCAGGGACATGTCGATGGAGTTGGAATCGTTTCTAAGCGTTATGCGAAAGATAACGGCGCTGTTGAAGTGTTTGAAATCCAAGTGCCAGAAGAATTATGTAAATATATAGTTGAACGAGGAAGCATTGCAGTGGACGGAATTTCCCTTACGGTAGTGGCTATTCAGGGGCAAACTCTTGAGCTTGTGTTGATTCCAGAAACAATTCAGAAAACGATCGCAAATGAATGGTCTAGCGGCAAAGTTGTAAATATTGAAACAGATATTATTGCAAGCTACGTAGAAAAAATGCTCCGAAAATAATTTTATAGCGGGTATTATAAATTACCCGCTAGTTACATATTATTTTATTTTTTGCCCAGTAATTCATCAATATCAGAGTCGTCTTTATCTTCAAATTTATTTTTGAATTCATCGTTTGTCATGATCTGGAAAAATAAATCCAACTTTGCTAATTTGAACACATTGAGAATCATAGGCTTAAGACCAACCAGGATAAGCACGCCTTTCTGATTTTTGATACTATTAAGGGACTTTATCAAACATCCAATTCCTGATGAGTCGATATAATCCAATTTATTCATATCAATAGCAAGAGTTCCAGGCTTTGATTCCAATTGTTTATTGTAAAGGGTCTCAAATTCCTCTGTATTTTCTATGTCAAATTTGCCATATATTTCTATAACTTTGACATTACCTATATTATTTAACTTTAGCTCCATTCCTGTATATCCTTTCAGTAAATCAGCCTTAAAAAACTAACCTATTTGACTAAGCATATTTATTACAGATAGAAAATCAATAGGTTTTTTTTATAGTTCAAAACTCTTTGCTTTAAGGCATGGTTAAAGTATGATACAACCAATTGAGAAGGCAATCGAAGAAATCAAATCAGGGAAAATGATTATCCTAGTGGATTCAGAAGACCGAGAGAACGAGGGAGATCTAGTCATTGCAGCGGAATTTGCAGATAAAAGCGCTATTAACTTTATGGCTACGCACGGAAGGGGTCTCATCTGTATTCCGATGACAGAGGAGAGGTTAGCAAAGCTTGAATTATCTAGGATGGTTTCTTCAGGTGGAGACCATCATGGCACTGCTTTTACGGTATCCGTTGATGCCAAAAAGGATGTTACGACTGGAATTTCTGCTGGCGATAGAGCGAGGACCATTGCAGCACTCATCGATGAAAGAACAATGCCAAATGATTTAATGCGCCCAGGTCATTTATTTCCTTTACAGGCAGTGAAGGGAGGAGTTTTGCGCAGAGCAGGTCATACGGAAGCCTCCGTAGATCTATGTCTTCTTGCAAATTTAAAACCGGCTGGTGTAATTTGTGAAATTATGAATGAAGATGGAAGTATGGCAAGGATGAAGGATTTAGGAAAATTCGCGAAAACTCACGGGCTAAGTATTTATACAATCGAAGATTTAATTCGTTACCGTCGAACTAAAGACAAATTGATTCATATGGAAGCAGAGGCTAGACTTCCTACAGAGTATGGAGAATTTTTAATAAAAGCTTACACAACCGAAATTGATGATAAGACACATGTGGCTCTTGTGAAGGGAAATATTGAGAAAACAGATGATGTTTTAGTTCGTGTTCATTCGGAATGTTTGACTGGTGACATATTCATGAGTAACCGCTGTGATTGTGGGCCCCAACTTCATGCTGCACTTAAACAAATCGAAAAAGAAGGAAAGGGAATTCTCGTTTACATGCGTCAAGAGGGAAGGGGAATTGGACTTGTAAATAAGCTCAAGGCGTATGCGATTCAAGATACAGGTCTAGATACAGTAGAAGCAAATGAAAAGCTTGGTTTTGCGCCTGATTTGCGTGATTATGGAATTGGTGCTCAGATACTACGCGATATAGGTGTTGAGAAAATGCGGATTATGACGAATAACCCGAGAAAGCTTGTTGGTCTCGAAGGCTATGGACTAGAAATTACAGGAAGGGTTCCGTTGGAAATTGAATCAGTAGAGGAAAATCATCAGTA
>Ga0075160_10001175_pt1 | contig 16017 bp, 15 predicted proteins | sample JI91814C2DNA_FD_70969 | JGI IMG/M metagenome (GOLD analysis project Ga0075160, IMG submission 70969) | Wastewater effluent complex algal communities from Wisconsin, to seasonally profile nutrient transformation and Carbon sequestration -... | ecosystem: Engineered > WWTP > Effluent > Algae... | reverse complement strand
GATTTCCGAAACGGCAATGCATTCAGCGATAGGATCGACGTGGGATTGCACGCTCGATAGAGCCGAGAAATTGGGGCGGTGAGTGCAGCGAACAAAGCGGTATACATGGTGCCAGGCACCAAAAGTGTATTCGCCTTACAGCGAGATTCGGTAAGGAGCCAGCCTACTGCGGGATCGTTATGCCCATGGCCACTCCCTTTTGCAAAGAGTATCGCCGGATTACGTCCGTATGCTCTTTCAAGAAACCAGCCAAAGCAACCTGAGCGTTTCGATTCATGCATCGAGCCCTTTTCCTGCAAAAAGTACAAAATCTTCCTTCTCCTCGAATATGCACTATCCATTTCAAGGATGGCAATTTTCTCCTTTTTGCTCGTCTTCCGCTAAATTTCTTCGTACAAAACCAATCGCGGTACGTCATTTAGGGCGTAAACACATTCGCGATGTACGGCAGAACCAATGATGATGGATCAAAACACTCTCAAACGCATTCGCGATGGCGATGCCAAAGCTTTCGAGCAGCTCGTGTGTACTTACCAACATGAAATGCTATGCATCGCTGCGCGCATCACCGGCCAAGTAGCGGATGCGGAAGAAATAAGACAACTCATCTTCGTACGCATTTGGCAATCCCCAGAGAAGCTACCCCATCCGGACATGTTTAAGGCGTGGTTACGGCGGTGTGTTGTGAACGAATCGATCTCCTTTATTCGCCAACAGCGTCGTAAAAGGGAAGGGCTACTGAACGGCGATGTCGAAGACCAACACGACGCAAATACTATGGCCGAAAAGGAAAGTGATGCTCAACATCTTCGCCAGGCCCTGAATCAACTTGAGCCGGAACAACGCGCCATACTTTCACTAAAATTCGATCAACAGATGGCCGTTCGCGATATCGGACTCGTCCTCGAACAGCCCCACACCACCATTCAGTCGAAACTCGAACGAGCCATCAAGGAACTGCGTTCACTCGTATCAAACGCGCGGAGGAGCCGAGATGCCCAACGACCCAGTCCACGATAATGAAATGGAAACATTACACAAGTTATTTCAAGACACTCGGCCTGCAGATATGGGAGTCGACGTGGCTGCGATTATCGCACGGGCAGAAGAAGCGGATGCCCAATCGATCCAGTCATTTACTCATGGTTTATCTTCCCGAAAGAACTCAATCCCTACGTCGATATGGAGCCATCCCATGACCATTCGCTCTGCCGCTTTGATTGTCGCAGCGGTACTGGTTTTTGCATTGTTTATCTTTCCGGCAACCTTAGGGGACAAGATCGCTTTGGCCCAAGTCAAAGAACGTATTGATGCAGTGCGCACCGTTCAATACGTTGAGACTTCGTTTGCTGAAGGCACCATCAGCCAATCCCCCAATTCGTTTGCAGTTTCAGAACCCAATTTGGCTCAAGCGATCGAGCGACGAGAACAGCAACTGAAAACTGCGGATGACAAAACGAAGGATGATTTAGAATTCGAATTAAGATTCATGCGCACTCTTCAAACAGAAAAGGCCGAACTGCTGTATGTCCGCAGAGTGCGAGTTAAGGGAAAACAACTGGAACGGACGGACCAACTTTTTCCACTTAGCAATTATCATGTTGTCCGGGATGCCCAGTCAGGTCTTACTGTTTCGTTCCACAAAGACAGGAAGCATAAAGAAACACTGACAAAACAGGTTGTCGTAAAAAACAACGGGGAACAAAAAGAAAGCGCTGTGGCAAAAATATCACCCAGCGTCGATTTTTTCGCTCAGTTCACCGCCTTGCCAACCAAAAATGTTGAGCAACTTCCAAGCAAAGTCATCAATGGAGTGAACGTCATTGGATTGCGTACATCGGAAAAACAAGCAGGGAATACGTGGACTCGTACCTATTGGGTAAACGAACAAACCAAACTTCCTTATGAAATTTGGTCCGAGTTGTATCGAGGGACGCAGTTAACGCAACGCTGGGTGATAAAAGATTTTGTGTATGACGCTCCTCTTGACGATGATCTTTTTAGTACCGAGACACCAGCTGGTTATACATCCAGCGAAGGGACGATTTACGGCATGGAGTCGAAATAAGAAAAGGTGGGGTGGATTGATGTGGGGTGGGGCTTCGACCCAACCCACCAGAAAAAAGGCGACGGCCATGAGTGTTTAATGTGGTCCGGGCCGGAAGCACAACCTACATTGTGCACCTGGGATGACGAATCGCCGGGAAGATGGGCGATTTAGGAAGGAATTGATCTAGCAAGACTACTACGTTCCAACGTATTCGCATTGTGTGCAAAAAGACACTAAGCGAAGGAGCGTAGCAGTGCGATCACTATCAGAAAAATGAGAAGCTACTCCAAGATCAAGTTATGCTTCTGACCTGCCAAGTTGGGACGCAAACAACGCAACCAAAACTCAAGTGCCTTCTTGGTCATCAGTTTGACCCCAAGTTAATCGCTGTCTGTTGTCGGCTATGCCTCATCACTGGATTTCGCGCTGTCCCCAAGGTACTGGAGTGCATTAGCAAAGCGTACAACCTGGGGCTTGCAATTCCTTCGCACGACGCTGTCCGAAATTGGAATTGTCGCAATGGAGTAGCAATACTCACCGAGACCAAGCGAGCTACTGATTGGATTTGGCTGGTTGATCACAGCGTTCAATTGGGGCAAATGTCCGTTCTTGCAGTGCTTGGTATCCATGCTAGAGATGTTCCTAGGAAGCGAGCGTTAAAGCGTAGCGACATGACAGTATTGGGAATCATGCCCACCAACTCTCGCACTAAGCAAGAGATCGGCAAACAACTTAAAACGGTCGCCGATGAATTTGGAAAACCGATTGCAACTGTCTCTGATGGCGCACGTGAACTTCAAGAAGCGTTATCAGAAGTCCAAGAAAATCCTGAGAAAAGTGTGTGCTTGGACGATGTGAAGCACAAAATCGCTATCCTGTTGAAGAGAGAACTTAACAACAACAAGCGTTGGCAAGAATTTGAACGACATCTCGGAACCACGACATCCGCAATCCAGCAGACGGAGTTAGAACACTTACTTCCACCTAGAAAAAAGCAGAAGTGCCGGTTCATGAACTTTGACCATCTGGTGGATTGGGCGGTCAAAGTGAACCTAGTTCTGTTATCGGATCAGGCAACGCCTCGGATGCTTGAAAAGCTCGGATGGGTAGCTGGCTTTGTTCACGATCTTGTTGCTTGGCAAGAGGCTCGTGCGATGATGGGACATTGCCTGCATCAAACCAATACCCAAGGTACCCGGGAAGGTTCAACGGAACAATTAAGACAAGAGCTTGGCAAGTTGCCAGCAAATACACCCTGGTCCATCAAGATCCGCGAGCAGCTCATTGAAATTACCCAAAACAACGAGATGAAGCTTGAGAAGCTAACCCCAAAAGGCCTCGTCTTGCCATGTAGTACCGAAGTCCTCGAGTCCGCCTTCGGAAGTTTTAAGGTGCTCCAGCGAAACCACTGCCGGGGTACCTTTACCACCTTGCTAGCAACGTTTGCCACCCTGTTCGACACTTGCACCACCGAGAAAATTCGCGCCCGTTTCGCGAACGTAACCAACAAGAAGTTGAAAGCATGGATAAGAAAGGCTGGGCTAACTAACTCCACCCAGGCCCGACCCATGAGCACTCCTCGGTCAAAATCGCCTAAGTTGTTTGCAGAGACGGTTTAACGCAGTTTCGTCATCCCAGTGCCAGGCACCAAGTTTGGGGCCGGATTTTTTTTGAGCCTACCATTCAATATCAGCAATGCTAATCCTGAGTCTTGCCCATTTTGAATTTGCTATCATTACCATTGCCAAGAATTTGGTGCCAGGCACCGAGTTTTGCGGTTTTCGAGCGGTTTTGAGCCAAATTAGGGGGCCAGGCACCATGTTGGTCAGGGTTCCAGGCACCATGCTGGTCGATTGACCCGATGGTCGAATATTAGGATTCTTAATGGCAGATTCTGCGAAGCCCGATCATTTACATCGGGATATGCCAGCAATTTACTTTGCAATAGGATTGGGAATTGCCTTTGATAGCTCATGTGTTGGGCTCTGTTGGGCTGCTCAGCCTGAGCAGTCAAACATCCCCGCCAGCTGTTAACTTCTCTCAATCGGCCGGAATTGAAATCAACCAATCGTTTTCAAAAACGCTTAAGCCTAAGTCCCAGTAGAAAATTCTTCCTACATACGACATACCCAAAAACGCCTGATAACCTATCAAACTTATGCTAGTAAACGGTTGGGGGAGCTTCCATTCTGCCAGAACGAGATAGAGTTGTCTCAAACGTTGCCGTTGTTCAACACATCCAAGACAGCCCAATCAGAAACGACCGTTCCCTTTATGCGTATTACGAATTCTCCAACACAATTCGAAGACGCTAACAAAGAGCGTGCGCGTCATTGTTAACGTTGTTCAAGCACTAGTTCTGGCGTGGTCGTCAGCTGTAGATTATCGCTTTCTCACAAACCGGCGGCCACCGCAAAACACAATGAGATTTGCACAGTGCACATACTCAGATAGTTGTGCACCGTGGCCGCGACAAAAAAGTTCTAAGCGCACGTCTTCAAGGATAAAGCGATGTGCCTAACAGACTACCTACTATTGGCTCAGATCAACTCGTCGAGTTGACTAATCAAGTGTTGATAGTGCTTCAAAGCGACATCGACGGGTTCTGGCGTTGTCATATCGACACCAGCCTCTTTCAACAGATCGAGAGGGTCTTTCGAGCAGCCGCTTTGCAAGAATCGCAAATAGTCCTTCAGCTCCCGTGGCCCACCTTCCAGAACGCGACGCGACAAAGCAATCGCGGCAGCCAAGCCAGTTGCATACTTGTAAACGTAGAAAGCTCGGTAGAAGTGAGGGATTCGCAAGCACTCGAGCGAGAGCTCGTCGTCGATCTGGAAATTGGGACCGAAATAGCCCTCCAGCAAAGACCTGTATTCGCTTTTGAGCGAATTCGTGGTTAGTGGCTCACCTGCTTCAGCCATCTCATGCGTTCGCTTTTCAAATTCAGCGAACATAGTTTGGCGTACCATTGTTGCCCGAATACTGTCCACTTCATGATTGATTAAATAGGCCTTTTCTTCCTTGCTGCGGGCATTCTGAATCATGTAGTGGCTCAGCAACTGCTCGTTGAATGTACTAGCAACTTCTGCCACGAAAATCGTGTAGTTGTAATATTGATAGGGTTGTGTCTTGGCCGAGTAGTACGAGTGCATGGAGTGCCCAGCTTCGTGGGCCAGCGTAAACACATCATTCAGAACCTTGGGCTTGTAGTTCATCAGAATGTATGGATCGCCATCGAAACTACCACAGCTGAATGCTCCGCTCTGTTTGCCTTGATTTGGATAGCGGTCACACCAGCGCCCCTTAAGGCCCTTTTCAAGCACACGGCAATATTCGTTGCCAAGAGGTTGCAACGCTTTGAGTATCAACTGAACGCTATCGTCCCAAGAACGTTCAGATTCTTGAGCGGTCAAGATTGGAACGTAGGTATCGTAATGGTGAATGTCCTTAAGTCCCATTTTGCGGCGACGAATGTCAAAGTACCGATAAGTCGTTGGCAAGTGTTGACGAGTGGTCGCAATGAGGTTGTTGTATACGGAAAGAGGAACATTGTCTGGAAACAATGCAGCCTCCAAGCATGATGTATACTTGCGAGCACGGGCATAGAAGACGTCGTTGTGGATGCTGCCAATCAAGCAGGCTGCATAGGTGTTTTCGAAGGCTCCGAAGCCAGCATAGTATTTTTCAAAAGCCGCTTTGCGAATCGCACGTTTCGGCGAAATCATGAATTGCGAGTAAGTGGCGTGAGAGAGTTCTACTTGTTCACCCGCTTCATTCTTAACAACACCAAATTTCATGTCGGCATCATTGAGCTGGCGGAAAACTTGATTCGCTGTGGAGGCCATCTCGCCTTGCAATGAAAGAAGTTCTTCTTCTTTTTGAGACAAAGTGTGTTTTTTGAAACGAATGATTCGTTCCAAAAGCAAACGGTAAGGCTTGAGGCAATCGGCGGCCAGATACTCTTTTAGAGTGTTGGCTGGAAGTCCCAAAATTTCAGGGCGAAAGAACGAGCCAGCTTGTGCTAATTTCATGACGGTAGTTTGATACCGCGCGAACAGAGCTTTCGCTTCGTCGTTGGCTTGGTCTTCCGTCGTTCGAAGCTGGGCGTAAGTACCAACTCGCTCCGCGATGCGATCTACTTGCAAGTCGAACTTTAGAAACTCGGCAACTCGCTGTGCCGACTGTTTCATGGTTCCACGATAGGGTTCATATTGCTTCTGGAATTGTTCGAGTTTCTTTAGGTCACGTTCCCAACTCTGCACGTCTTTGTAGAGACTGGATAGGTCCCAGGTGTCTTCGACAGCAATTTCATTCCGAGTTGGTACGCGAACTGCGTTACTCATAGCATCCATCCTATCAAGTTCCAAAAACGAATAAATCCAAATAGCATGCACTAGTTAGCGGTTTGGATTCGCAAATGTTCCAAGTTCTGTTTTAGCGACACACCGTTACCAGGTTTGTCTGTTAGTTCGATCTGGCCCTTTTCCACGCGCACGCCATCAGCCAGATCTTCTTTGAGCAACACTGCTCCATCCAAATCGGCAAAATCGAGCAATGGTTTTAGCTGAGCTGCGGCTGAGATCCCGATACTTGATTCGGTCATACAACCCACCATGATCTTCAGTCCTAACTGTCGAGCCATCTCGATCATGCGACGAGCAGGTGTGACGCCGCCACATTTTACTAGCTTGATGTTGATGGCATGAAATCCGGCGGCGCAACGTTCAACCGATGATTGTACAGGACAGCTTTCATCAGCCATGAGCGGCAAGGGGCTCTGTGGTTTGAGTTCGGCCATGTCTGCCCAATGTTCCACCGGCAGAGGTTGTTCAATAAACTCAACCCCCAGTTGTTTGAGTTCGGTGGCCATAGGGACTACTTGTTCGGGCTTCCAGCCGCAATTGGCGTCGACACGAAAAGTTGCCGTCGTATGAGTTCGCAAGAATCGAATGGTCTCTAGATCATTCGGGGTTCCGCACTTAATCTTGTAAATGGGCCAACCTGGCATGGCCTGCATTTTGCGGAGCATTGTGTCTGGGGTATCGATTCCCAATGTATAACAACTTTGCGGGCCAGCCTTGGGATTCAATCCAAGAAGTTGCCATACGGGTTTCCCAAGTTTCTTGCCCCACAGGTCATAAGCAGCCATATCGAGAGCAGCTTGAGCAAACCGATTGTGGCCGAGCATAGGATCAAGCAGATCCCAGAGCGTCTCAGGTGTATCCCACTTCAGCGTTGGCAAGACTTGCTGAACTTGTCTCAGATCTTGCAGCATAGTGGGAATGGATGCGGCATAGAAATCATTCGATGTGGCTTCGCCGAAGCCTGTAAAATTACCATCGCTGAGCTCAACGATCATGGTGGGCTGCGAAGTGGCTGTGCCCCGCGCGATGGTGAAAGGATCGCGCAAAGGCAAATCGAATAAGTGAGTGGTAATTTTCACAAGGCACCTCATCTAACCACGATCAAACGGTTGAATCTACATTCCAAAGTTGCGCCAGCGTCCATCACGATAAAACTTTTCAGAAGCATCGATAAGGCGATCAGCTCCATCGCGTATCACGTCAACCACTGGAAGTCCCATATCATCCTCGATGCGCTGTGCAATTTCTTTGGCAATTTGTGGACTTACTTTGCGCCCGTTCATTCCAATGCCGATGATTTCACAAGGTTGGTGAATAGTGGCCATTGCCATGAATAATTCGGCAATGCTTCGGAGTTCGGGAATGGGGACGTGATCAATTCCGCCGACGGATGCTCGCCCCGCCTCGAAGCAGAGAATCAATGCGTGTGGCAGACATCCATGCAGCAGGCTCAATGTGACTCCAGAATACGATGGATGGACAATGCTCCCTTGCCCTTCCACAACCACTACCGAATGATGTTGGTTTTCAATGACAAGTTGCTCAGCAGCACCAGCAACAAAGTCGGCAACAATACAATCGAGCGGCAATCCCGCCCCAGCAATCATGATTCCCGTTTGGCCGGTGGCGATAAAATGCGAGTCGATACCTCGCTTTTCTAGTCCACGTGAGACTTCCAAACTCACAACCATCTTTCCGATGCTGCAATCATGGCCGACTGTATGAATACGCAAGCAATTATTGCTCAAGCCACGGCGTCGCGAGATCTCTTTGAAATGATTGCGGCGAACATCAATCAGGTGGACGCCCTTACGTTCGGCGGCTTCACGAAACTCGTGGTCGTCAAACATAAAATCGTGCAAGCCGCTGAGGACATTGAGCCCCTTATGAATGGCTCGGAGAATTATCGGCCGCCAAGCAGCAGGAATTTTGCCCCCCGGAGGCGCAATGCCGATGACCAAGGTGTTTGCGTCCGGCACTTCGTCCAACGAAGAAACAAATTTGAAGCCGTCACCTGCCCCCAGGTATGGAGCCACCTCTTTGCCATGCAGGTGGCTGTCAATTACTCCTACACATTCCTCTGGGCAATATCTCAATAATCCGGCAGCCGTTTTTGCGGTATGCGGATTGGAATGACCTTCTGTCAACAAAACCATCCGACGTTTCATTGAATCACCTCAGAGAGTGGGATACAGCGACAATAAATCTCAGCGATCCATTGTTGCAAAAAAAAAGGGCCTTGTGTAAGGCCCTCGGTGATTTCCGATATCGAAATCAGAATGATTTGTTAAGCAGAAACTACTTAGGTGTAATCGAACCTGGCTCGATGAGATCTTTGTAATTGTGAGCATCCATCAGCGTGAACCCCAGGAACAACGCGACGAATACTAAAGTTCCCAGGAACATGATGATATTGAAGGGCTTGTCATGAATCATGTGCATAAAGAACAGGATAACCAAAGCGGCCTTGATAGTTGCAATGGTTAGAGATGCCCAAATTTCCATATTACCGAGGTCCAAGGTTGACTGATACACAGTTAGCACCGTGAGTGCTAACAGTGCAAAAAACACAGCCAACAATTGCCAAATAGGCGATGGGTGAGCAAAACCGTGATGGCCATGGTGACCATGACCAGCCTGTGCGTGCCCGTCGGACTTCTCATGGTGTTCGTGTTGATTGGCGTGCGAGTGAGCCATTTTAGGAGCCTGAGTATTTACTAGTTTGATTTGAATCGCGGACCAAAAACTACTTCGCTAATCTCGATCAGGTGATCAAGTACAGGAGCGGGAAGAGATAAATCCAAATGAAGTCGACCAAGTGCCAATAAAGTCCAACATAATCCACTGGGCCGAAGTATTCGGAGTGGAATTGGCCCTTCGCAGCCTTCACCAGAACCCAAGTCAAAACACCGATGCCAGCGAGAATGTGAATCGCATGCACACCCGTCATGCAATAATAAATGCTAAAGAACAAACCAGCGGCGTTCGGTTTGTTTACGTCGGGCGAAATGATTTCATTGTCAGCGCTATGTGACGCCTCTGCATGACCATCTGCGGAGGCCGTTTCGGTGCTTACAGCACCATCAGTCGCTGCATGAGTCTCATCTTTTGCGTGCTCGCCATCCTTCGCGTGGTCTGCTTCTGAGTGGTTATCACTAGCATGAGTTTCCTCATGAGAATCCGATGCTGCTACGTGAGCTTTATCGCCATGCTCAGCAGCTTCACCCGACTCAAGGTACAAGCCTAAACCAACACCCAAGAAAAAACAAAGTGCACTAACTGACAATGGACCAGCGATCTGCTTTTGTACGCTATTAGCTGTAGCAACCGCTTGTCCGTACCAAGCGGTGAGAACCACCAGGAACAAGCCAGGAACAACCATGAAGTAGATAAGCCACTTCGATAAGCCTTCGTGGTGTTCAGGGTGAGCTACCTGAGGAACATAGAAACCAGCTGGTAACAAACCGAGGTCAATTTTATGGCTGTACTCTACAGCTTTAACACCCAAAAAGATCGCCGCGCAAGCGATGGTCATACCCGTACATGCAACCACGCCGCGATTTTGTCCGAGCATCGCACAGCGAACTGCCCAAGCCATAGTCAAGCTGCTAAAGAGAAGCACACCCGTGTTAATCGCACCCAAGGTTTCATTCAAGAATTGGCTCGAGAATGTCCAAATCTCTGGATGCAATGAGCGATACATGGCGTATGCGCAAAACATGCCGCTGAAGAACAGCACTTCCGTGATTAGGAACAACCAGATCCCGAGTTTACCGGAATCGAATTGTTGTTCGGCATCATCGAAATGGTGCGCGAGCCAGGCTGGATGATCATGATCGTGACCATGATCATCATGTCCATGGGAATGATTGTGAGTTGCATCTAATTCAGTAGCTGACATCAACTAGCCCTTCGCGAGCACTGGATTATTTATGGGAACCGCTCGCGCGGTCTTCCGGACGTTCAACGTAACCACCGACACGATTGTCGTACACCAACCGGCTGTAATCGTAAGGATCTTTAACCACTGGTGGACGGAGGAAGTTATAGAAAGGAGGTGGAGATTCGCAATGCCATTCAAGTGTGTCACCACCCCATGGGTTAGCTGGAGCCTTGCGTCCGCGGAACAATGAACTCAAAAGAACGCCTGCCGCGATGAACAGACCCATGCCAAGCACAAAGGCTCCGACTGTTGACATCTGATGCAAGAACTCGAATTCCTTGTCATATTGAGCATAGCGACGTGGCATGCCACGGCTTCCCATGACGAACTGAGGAAGGAAGGTGAGGTTAAATCCGATGAAGACAACCAAGGCCGAGATTTGACCGCCGAGTTCGTTGTACATCTTGCCAATCATCTTGGGCCACCAGTGGAACAAGCCGCCCAAGAACGCAATCAATGTTCCCCCCATCATCACGTAGTGGAAGTGAGCCACAACGAAATACGTGTCGTGCAAGTGACGATCGGTTGAAAGCGAACCCAAGAACAAACCGGTCAAACCACCGATCGTGAAAAGGAACAAGAATGCCAAGGCGTAACACATTGGGGTAACCAAGGATACGGTGCCTTGGTACATGGTAAACAACCAGTTGAACACTTTAATTGCCGATGGAATGGAAACCGTAAATGTTAAGGCACTGAAGATGATCGTGGTGACTTCAGCCATACCCGATGTAAACATGTGGTGGCCCCACACCAAGAATCCGAACAACGCGATCGCCACCGAGCTAAAAGCGATCATGCGATATCCGAAAATAGCTTTGTGGCTGTGTACTGACATCAATTCGCTAATGATTCCCATCGCTGGGAGAATCATGATGTACACGGCAGGGTGAGAGTAGAACCAGAAGAAGTGTTGGAAGGCAACAGGGTCACCGTTGTAAGCTGGATCGAAGATACCAATCTTCAATACACGTTCCGCAGCCAACAACAAAACGGTAATACCAAGAACTGGGGTCGCCAGAACCTGAATGATGGATGTCGAATAGGTTGCCCACAAGAACAAAGGCATACGGAACCATGTCATTCCAGGTGGACGCATCGTGTTAATGGTCACGATGAAGTTCAGACCCGTGAAAATAGAGCTGAAGCCGAGAATGAACACGCCCATCGTTGCCGCAACGACAGGTCCCTGTGTCAATGTTGAGTATGGGGTATAAAACGTCCAACCTGTATCCAAACCGGTTGAAAACAAGGCGACCAAGAAGAACGCTGTACCTGCCAGCCAAAGATAGAAACTGCTTAAGTTCAGTCGCGGAAATGCGACGTCTTTAGCTCCCAACATCACTGGCACCAAAAAGTTGCCGAGTGCTGCAGGAACCGATGGAATGATGAACAGGAAAACCATCACCGCGCCATGGAGCGTAAACAATTGGTTGTAGCCATCGTTGGAGAACATTTGCTCTCCAGGGAAGAACAATTCAGCTCGCAACAAAAGCGCCAAGATACCACCGAGCAAGAAGCTGGTTAGAATGCCGACCAAATACATCAAACCGATGCGTTTGTGGTCGAGGGTCAGTGCCCAGCTTAGGAAGCCTTTGGTATGCGTCAAATAGTTTGGATCAGGTCGATGAGACTGCGAATGTTCCGCAGTCTGGACGCTTCCGGGGGTGACGACAGCACTCATCTGTAAACTCCGACAAATATATGATTGCGGTCCAAAGCTCAGAGCAGTTTGCTTGAAACTGCTCCAGCTTGGACTACTTCAAACTCTTAATAAACGCGGTCAAAGCGGAAATTTCTTCTTCTTTTAGTTTACCCGCATACGAATTCATTTGGTTGATCTTCGCAGCAAAGTTCACTCGAGCTTGGGTCTGTGGATTCAAGATCGAATTGCGGATGTACTGTTCATCCATTGTAACCTTTTCGCCATTGGACATTTCCATCGAAGTTCCAAAACTTCCTTTGAAAGATGGGCCAACGACCAGAGAGCCATCAATGGAGTGGCAACCTTTGCAACCTTGGCGCTCGTACAACCACTTGCCCCACTCGATTGGGTCCTCGGGCGGTTTGGATGCTTCCGCTAGCCATGCATCAAATTGCTCTTGTGACTGCACCACAGTCAGAGCCTGCATCACGCTGTGCTTGGTGCCGCAATACTCAGTGCAGTACAAATCGAATGAACCCTCTTTAATGGCCTGGAACCACATGATATTCAAACGTCCAGGGACAATGTCTGTCTTGCAGCGGAATGCTGGAATGAAGAGGCTATGGATCACGTCTTCAGATCGCATGATTAGCTTAACAGGTTTGTTGATAGGCACATGAAGATCGTTGCTCAACGCACCGTTTGGATACTTGAAGCTCCAGTTCCACTGAGTGGCTTTCACTTCGATATCGTATGTTTCCGTGGGTGGTGACATCATGTCCAGGTAGCCGTAAACACCGCGAACAAAGATCCACACCGCAATCAGTGTTGGAATCACGGTCCACGTGATTTCTAACGCGTTGTTGTGTAACGCTTCAGGCGATCCCTGGTACCCAGGGCGTTGGCGAAACTTCCAAACGAAGTAAACCATTCCCGCCACAATTAGGACAAAAAAGACAATACAAATCCAGAGAATGGCATGGAAAAACCAATCCACTTCCGAGGCAAACGTGGAAGCTTGCTCAGGAAACCAGAAGCTGGCTGGTTCGTCTGCTAGTAACCAGGGCTGTATCATATATCCGTCCATCAAATTATCAGTGCTAGCTAAAGGTTATTGCTTGCTTGTTCTTCAATTGTTAACTCTTGGGAAGGCCGACGACTGGCAAACCAGAACGGGGCGGTGAATCCTACGAGCAACAGTACAAAAGCGGCAGCCGCCAAACTCAAAATCTTGTATCCAACTGCTGTGTAGCGATTTGACGCTGGGTCATAAGCCATACACCACAAGGCAATCGCATCCATCGAACTCCCCAGCTTACCCTGAGAGCCTTCCACCAGAGCCATATTCATGGTCACAGGATCGATGGAGGGGGAATAAAGATAACGTGTAACCATTCCTTTCGGCGACAGCACAATTGTCGCAGCCGAATGATTGAACCTTTTCGACACGGGGTCCCATGTGTACCGAAAACCAACTGTTTCGGTAATGGTTTTAATCGCCTCTTGTTCCCCAGTTAAAAAACGCCAACCTTCGAAGTTGGAATTCAAGCCAAGGCCGCCAACATATTTCGCTTTGGTGGCAGCCGCTCGAGTGGATTTTTCGTTGGGATCAATACTGATGGTGATTACTTGGAAATCGGTTCCCAACTTTAGGGAGTCGAATTTTCGCAGTGACTCAGTCAACCCATCAAGTTGAGCCACGCACAACCCGGGGCAATCGCTGTAATTGAGGGTCAATAAAGTGGTTTTCGAACCATCAATGAGGCTGCTGAGAGTTACTGGATTCCCGTTTTCGGCAGTAAAAACCAAGTTAAGTGGAATGCTTGTTCCGAGCTTTTCATCGATTCCAAACCCATCGAAGTTTGGAATCGGGCCACTAACAACGGGCTTCGCGTCCGTATTTTCCACGTTACCGTTAGTAGCTGCAAAGTTTGCATCTACCAAGATGGTCACCAGGACCAATGAGAACGTCAAAAGGAAACCGAATCGCTGTAACAAGGTTCTGTGATCGAAATAGTTGAAGGTTGCTGGTCAAACTAAAAATTTACCATTAGGTCTGTGCAGGTTCAGCTTTGGGCTGAGCCGACTCTCGCAGAATCAACTCCATCGCTTGCTGAATAGGAATCTCAAGGCGATTTACCTCTTCTGGTTTTTGCTTTGGGTCTGTTACGGGAAGTTGCTCTTTCACCCACTTATAACCGCTAAGTGACTTGTTTTGTTCACTCAACGTTTGGTTCGCTCTGGTGTATTCACTTTTGGCAAGCTTCTCCTCTTCCGCGCCGTATTCCATTTGGAAAGCGAAGGCTTGGAAAGCCAAAATCACGGCCAAAAGTAGACCGCAGCTAATGACTGTAAAGAATGCAATAAAGTTCGTATTTAGGTCGTCGTAACGTGCCATCGAAACTAGGCCTTATTAAACGATGATATTGTGGTAGGAAAGTGCTTCAGGAACGCGAGGATCGCGAATAGCAACCAAGGGTACGTTAATGGACTTCAGAAGCAGCATTGCCAAGAAGATAGAAACCATGCCGATGAAGCCAAGCAAGTGACCGACTAAGAACAACGATTCTACAGGGCCAGCGTTCGGCAAAATCAAGAAGCTAAGGTCGATCCAGTGAGCGATCAGTAACCAGCAGGCCCAGAAAAACAAACCAGTGCGGTGTCGGCGGACGTGACGCGAAAGTAGTCCAAGAAATGGAATCACAAAGTGACAAAAGAGTAGTATGACCGCAATGTAAGGCCAGCCGTTATCGGTGTTGATTCGAATTTGGTACCAAATGGTTTCTTCTGGGATATCGCCGTACCAATACAGCAAGTATTGCGAGAAGGAGACATAAGCCCAGAACATCACGAAACCAAACATGAACTTGGCGATGTCGTGATAGTTCTCAACGGTAACATACTTCACCAGTTTGCCATTGCGTTGCAGCATCATGCAACTGACCGCCAGCAAGGAGAAGAAAGCCAGCATGCTTCCAGCGAAAATGATCACACCGAAGATGGTGCTGTACCAATCTGCGTCGATTGACATGACCCAGTCAAAAGATGCGAAGGAGATCGCCAGTGCATAAAGCATAATCAGAGGACCGCTGAAAGCTTGGATTTTAAGAGTAATTTTTGCATCACCGGATTCATCTTGGCGACGTGAATTACTGTAAACAAAATAAGCAGAGCCAATAAATACCAAGAAGTAGACCAAAGAGCGAACTGCGAAGAATGGACCGTTGAGGAAACCCTTCTTGGCAGCGATCAAGCCTTCTGGTTTGTCGGTGTTCCATTCGTATAAGGAAACGCTGTTGGTCATCAGAACCATAACAATGATCGGCAGGAATAGAATGGCCATCAGCGGGAGAGTAGAAGCCATGATCTCTGCCAATCGTCGAACCGAAGCGCTCCAACCTGCACGACACAAAAATTGAACGAGCACGAAAAACAACGCGCCTAATCCAAAAGAGAGGCAATACATGTAGTTCGTGAGGTACGAATGCATGAAGAATTGAACACCGTCAGCTCGATTGCCTTCATTGGTGTTCAAAAAACACAAACCGACACTCAATAGCAGGCACACCGCTCCAACAGCGACCAGCACCGCTGGCATTACCTTCCAAGATGCTGGTAATGAGATGTCGTTACTATTCGTTTCGCTCGTCATAACTCGATTCTTTATTTCTGATTGAATCCAGATTGGATAGTTTCAGGATGTGCTCTTTTAAGGCATCGCCCTATCAATTATGGGTTGCCCAGTACGGCTCGTTCGCCTTCAGGTACGTCTTCAATCTTGGCGTTGCGGCTGCGTTGCAGAGCGCGAACGTACAAGGCAATTGCCCATCGGTCTTCAGCATTGATTTGGGAGCTGTAGCCTCCCATTTTGCCTTTGCCGTTGGTAATCGTGTGGAAAATGCGTCCGACAGGTTGTTGTCGGATTTTAGCATCGTGTAGGGATGTAGGTGGGGTCCAGTAGCCCTGCGCCAATTCAGCGGCACGACCCGCAACCAACCCATTTCCATCCCCCGTG
>Ga0075160_10001172_pt1 | contig 16033 bp, 7 predicted proteins | sample JI91814C2DNA_FD_70969 | JGI IMG/M metagenome (GOLD analysis project Ga0075160, IMG submission 70969) | Wastewater effluent complex algal communities from Wisconsin, to seasonally profile nutrient transformation and Carbon sequestration -... | ecosystem: Engineered > WWTP > Effluent > Algae... | reverse complement strand
AGTTTTGATTTTTTTACAAAACCAAATTTATTGCTTGAATTCCATTCATAACGAAAGGTAAGTTCCAAGTCATGATTTACTTCTTCGAAAATAATTTTATTACCATAGAAGTTTTTGTATAAATTTCTAGTGATGTTGTATTTTCCGGTAAAACGCTCTGAAAATGGCTCCCAAACTACAACTTGATTGTTGAATGAAATTTGAAAAATAGATTTACTTCCAGTATTATCAGCCGATTCGGTAATTTTATCATCTGTATAATACGGAAATAATGCAAATTCAGCATTTTTTCTTCCTGCTGTAAGTCCACCATTACTAGAAATAAACATCCAATGATTTGAATCGGAAACGATGCTCATAAAAAATGGGCGCATTGCATCGTTGTTATTTATTTTATAAAATTTTTCTCCTTTGATGGTAACAATATCCATTGAAACCGATTTGTTTACGGTTTTCGTTTCTGTATCAACAAAAGTTTCAGTGCTTTTACTCATGATTTGGTTGTTGTATTTTAAATCGAAAACAAAATAAACAGTAGTCTTCTCTGGAGAAAAATCTACTATTCAATTCTGAATTGTTTTTTTTGCTAATTAATTTAATTCTACTATTGATATATTCTTATATAATCTACAAACATAGTTTGAGGGAATGCTGTTTGAGTATTTGGTGAACCTGGTAAATTTCCTCCTACTGCTACATTTAATATAATATAAAAAGGTTTATTGAACACCCACTCGCCCGAAACATCTTCAGGAGTGATTTGATTGTAAAGTTTATCATCAATATAGAAATTGATATAATTTTCACCCCATTCAATTCCGAAAATGTGAAATTCGGTGTCAAATCGGCTATTAGTTAATGTTAAATTTTTAGATATTGATTCTCCACCTGAATAACCTGGTCCATGAACAGTACCAAAAGCAGTAATTGGATTATTTCCAAGGTACTCCATAATATCAATTTCGCCACAACTAGGCCATCCTACTTCGTCTATATCTGCACCTAACATCCAAAAAGCTGGCCATAAACCTTGTCCAAGAGGAAGTTTTATTCTTGCTTCTATTCTACCGTATTTTTGTTCTACTTTTCCTTTTGTTAAAATTCTTGCAGAAGTATAATTAGATCCCATATACAATTCTCTACGCGCTGTAATTTTTAACATCCCATTTTCAACTACAACATTTTGTGGTCTGTCTGTGTAGTATTGTAATTCATTATTTCCCCAACCTCCACTACCAGTTCCAATATTGTAACTCCAATATGAACTATTTGGTGCTCCGTTTTCATTAAATTCATCTTGAAATACAAGGTTATTCATAGTGGTAACCGTTTGTTTTTCATCGGTAGAGCAACTAGAAAGTGTAATAAATAAAGAACACAAAAATATAAATTGGATATTATTTATAGTATTTACTATCATAATTTTTTATTTTAAAAATATTAAACTAATACTTAAATCAATTATAGAAATAAATGTTATCAACATATATTACTGAGCCATCACCACCTTCTAAAATAATTTGTGCTAGGTTAGTTCGACTTAATAAATTAGGCATTGCAGAAAAAGGAATATCAATTGACATCCAATTTTGAGATACTAAAAAAGGAGCGGTAAAAGTAGTTGAATGTCTTGTATCGTCACCACCACCAAAAGAACCATCTGCACCAAAATCCACTACAATAACACGTAATTGCCTACCAGGAGCAATTGGACCTGGAATAAAAGCATCCATGTGGAAATGCGTCATAGAAGTTGCGTTTACAGTTGGCGCACTAAATTCGATTCCAACAAAATTAAAAATGGTATAATTCAAAATATTATTGTTATTAACTACAAAGTCATTTGACACGGTAGTTTGCCACGGTTGCCAATAACCGTTGTAATAATTAACAGGCACATTATTATAAGCGTCTGAAAAAATGGATATCACATTGGATTGATTTCTTGTTGGGACTGGTGCTTGTGTAAAATTACCCACACAATTTATCGTTAAACTACCGTTTGCTTGAACACCATTTATAGTTGCTGTAATTACAGTTGTTCCTGCACTTATAGAAGTTACTGAACCATTAGAATCAACCGAAGCTACCGTAGGATTAGATGAAGTAAACTGAAAATAAGCTGTACTTAAATTTACAATTTGATTTTGTCCATTTGGTAAATTGAAAGTCGAAATAATTCCAGAAACATTAGAATTAACACCTACAAAAGTACTTAATGAAGAATTTCCACCATTCATAATTGAAGCAGAAATTGTTCTTATTGTTCCTAATTTTTCAAATTTTAAATCGTCAATCCAAAAAGTATAGCCCATTCCGTTAGTGCCTTGCGTTCCTGCTGCATATCTAAACATTCCTCTTTCTTGTAAAAGTTTAGATGCATCTGGAATAGGAATAATCACTTTTTGCCAATTAGTGCCAACACTAACATTTGTTATTGTAGCCATATATTTGTTTTGGTCAAAATCTTCACCAAAACCAAACTCAGAAATGGTTACACCTTGCGATGCTTTCACATAAAAAGTTAAGGCATCAAATTCTGTCAAATTTCTACCTGCACCATCTACTCTAAAAATGGCTCCAGCATAACTACCTTCAACATCATTTGCATTTGGAACATCAAAGCGCATCGATGCATTGCTGTTGTATCCTTGTGTTCTGTCAACTGTCCATGCAGTTGCTTTAGACCCAGCATATGGAAAATAAAAATCTGAACCCATTCCAATAGGATTTTCAATAAAAACTTCAGCAAGTTTTGGGAGTGAAGCTAAAACAGCTTCATCTGAAACCTCTCTTTCGCAACTCATATTGAATAGCACAATGAAAGCTATTAAAATGCCGTATATTTGTCTATTAAATCTATTGTTTTTCATTTTTTTTTATTTATTAAATTATTTTCCAATGTTAATTTGTATGTACGTTCTAATTTCCCATTCTGAACCATTTGGAAAGCCAACTGGACTGAGTACAGGTATAGGTGGATAAGTATTTTCTGGTACGAATGTTGGAAGATATCTAGGTGAGTATTGGTCTAAACTTCTCCAAGTACCTCTTAAACCAATTCTTGTATTAGGCAAAATGTACCAATCAGGTTTACCTAAACTTAACGAAACATCCAGCATAGATTGTAAAGGGAATGTTAAGTTAAAATCCCTATGGTAATCAAATGGTCCCCAATCGTTTAATTTTAATGCATACATAAATTTCCATTTCTTTAAAATAGTTCTAACATCAAATCCAAATCTGTTAATAGTTCTAACATTATCACCATTTGCTTGACCATTACCAACATAAATATTCGCAATAATTCCAAGATCTTGATTAACCTTTGAGACCATTCTTGAATTAACCTCCCACAAATCTTCAGCAGGTGCCGCATTTGGAAAGGCAAAAAATGAGCGGTCAGCTAAGAAACCAATGTGCGCATCCATTGTAGTTGGAAGCCTTCTGTAAGTAAATCCTAAATTCATTGCAAATTTTGCATCTTCAGATCGATCACTATCCCAATTATACATCCAAGAGCCTGGAGTGGGGTCATAAGTTAACAGCATTTCATAACCATACATTTCACGATTTCCATTTCTTACTGCAAATGGATCATCTATTACGTTTCTTAATCGAGCTGGACCACCAAATCCCATGGGCATTGCATTTACTAAAGGGTCTTGGTACATAAAATTTGGAGCAATTTGAAAATTACCAAAATTAACTGCAAAACCAGATAATAAATTTACCATATTTCCACTACCTGAATCTTTAAGTCTCCAGCCAGTGAAAGTTTGAGTTTGATCGGCACCACCACCAGCAACTAAACCATGATAAGCGCCTTGACCATACCAATTGAAATTTCCACCTTGATATATTAATTTAAACTTACCTCCCCAGTTATCACTGTTTTTTATTTTATCTTCAACCACAACACCCGCAGCATTAATATCTTGATATGAACTTCCATTTAAAGGATTTCCTCCCCATATTCCACCAACTGCGATTCCAAATTTTCCAAATTTTCTTTCAATCATTAGGGTTGCTCGTTCTGTAGCCCAAGGAGGTATAACCCCAGAGGCTACTTGGTTTTGATTTAAAATTCTTCGACCTGCAGCATCAAATGAAATACTGGTATCAAAATCTCTGTGGTAAATAGCCGCAAAATCGAATCCTACTATTTTGCGTTGATATTTAAATAAAACTGCAGGGTTTGCGCCCCACCATAATTGGGGTCCAGCAGCAATTTTTAAGCCCTCAAAAGCACCTTTTGCTTCAAATTCTATTCCAAAAATTTCACCATTATAAATATCTAAATTGGGTCCATAATTAGCTTCTGGATACAAACCAAAGAAATCGCCTTCATAGCCCCAATGATAGTGACCTGTTCTGTAGAAACCTTTTAAATTGAATTCTTTCTCTGTCCAATCAAATTGAGCTTGATATACTCTTAATCTATTTGGGTCATTAACAACAACATTAGTATTAACTCCATTTTGCACCCCTACAAAGGTGCTTTTAGTGCCAACATTTTCATAAAATATTTGATCAATTGGGTTTTCTGCAATATTTCCAAGTATGTTAAATACTACTTCTGCTCTCATGTTAGATGCTGGTTTGCCCTCAACTCCAATAAAATAGGATTGCATGTGATCAAAGCCTAATTTATTTGGATAATTATTGGTATTAGGAACAGGAGTATTTGGAGTTGTAATTAAACTTCCACCCGTACTAAAAGTGGTAAACTCTGCGGATAACCTACTAAAACTAATTTTTTCGTTAGAATTTCCTTGTAAAGCAGCTTTATCGCCTCTCGCTCTTAAAGCTGCATCCATTAAATTAGTTTCACCAAAATGAGTAGTAACAGCTTGAATATTAACACCTACTTTATATGGATTTAATTTGTGAATGTCTTTTAAAACATAGTAAGCAGCTCTAGGATAGAGTTGATAATGCCCTTTTGCATTTGTAGGTCCTTTTGCACAGATTCCAAACCATTCTTCATTCATGTTGTTTTGACCTTCAATGAAATCTTTTTGATATCCACCATTAGACCAAGAAGCGTTTGTATCGTGCAGGTCTAAATTACTTGTTTGTCCAAATTTCCACCAACCATCACTAAATTGAAAAGTGAATCCTCCAATAGAGTTTGCAGATTTACCTAATCCTGCTACATTTTCATAGATTTCTTTCCAATTTCCTTTTAAGTAAAATGCCTGTGCATTTTGATCTTCTTCATTAGCAACAGCATTAAATGCATCAGAACCAAACTCTGTTAGTAAAACGGGTTTTCCGTATTCATTTTTCACTCTTTCGAACAAATCACCAAAAGAAACACCACGGTACACATTTGTTCCGTAAATGTCAACATCCTTACATTCTTTTGCGACGATATCTAAAAATAATAAGTCGCCATTACAAATTGCAACAGGATGTAAACCATCTATTGATTTCATTTTTTTTGCAGCATCATTCATCAATTTATACATTGGTTTACCACGTTTTAAACCAACTTCCCTTTTTTTATCTTCTTCATCTGGAAAATCTTCAGTTTCTGCACCTGCCCAAAAGAGTCCATAATTATTTTCATTTCCTAAAAGATATAAAAGTAGACCTTTTGTGTCTTTATATTCCTTTGCTAATTCTTCGATCTCAGCTAAAAGTAATTTTTGAGTTTTAGGTTTAGAATAATCTGTAACAGGAGTCCAAACTCCATCAATTGTTAAACCATATCGACCAAAGGAATGGTTTAACATGGTGTAAATACCGTAATTTGTATAGATATACTCAATCCATTTTTTTGGAATACCTGAATACACACGAATAGTATTTACGCCCATATTTTGAAGTAATCCCATCTCTTGATCAAGTGCCTGTTGTATAAATATATCGGTTTGATTCCAAAGACTGTAAGAGTAATTTGTTCCAATTGGAAAATAATCCCAATTCATTCCATTTACAATAAAATCTTTACCATTAACAACAAGTTTGCTACCATTGCTATCATTAAAAACTTTTACATGGTTATTTTGACCAAAAATTAATGTAGTAAAAAAGATTAAAATTATTTTAATAAAATTATTTTTCATATTTATTTGTTGTTGGTTGTACTAAAACTAGTGATTACCACTAATATTTTCTATAATAAAGCCTCTTCTTAAAGTTTAAATAATTTCATTAATTTTACTCCTTGGTTAATTTAAAAGACCAGAATCCTCCACCAGCTATTTCAATATCTAGATCTAAAGTATTTCCATCGGAAGATAGTTCAGCAATATAGGTAATTGAATTAGGTGCTTGAGATGGGGAAGTTAATTCGCCACCGTTATATACTTTTGCTAAGCCTAAGAAAGCACCTACACCATTTAAAGTTATGGTTCCAGCAGTTGCATTATAGGTGTATGTTGTACTTGCTGTTCCATTATGAGGGGCTACAGGAGCTGAGCAGCCTTCTGGATTAGTACCTTGCCAAGCCTCAACCCAAGTAGTAGAACCTAAAACATTTTGAAAAGTTCCATCTGTATTAAAAATGTACTTATCATCAAACAAACAAGCTCTTGTTGAAATATCTGCTGAACTACTTGACCACCAAGAAACATCATTTAATCCTGGTCCTACACCAAGTGCACCTGCAACAGGAGCTAACTTCCAAGTTCCTTGAATACCTGGAGGAACTTGTTTTACAAGTTTAAAAGACCAAAACCCACCACCTGCAATTTCAATATCTAACTCTAATGTATTTCCATCAGAAGATAAGCTTGTAATATAGGTTATAGAACTTTCTGCATTTGAAGGAGATGTTAATTCTCCACCGTTATATACTTTAGCTAAACCTAAAAATGCTCCAGCACCATTTATGGTAACAGTATTTGCAGTTGCGTCATAACTATAAGTAGCTTGTGCAGTTCCGTTATGAGGAGCAACTGGTGATGCACACCCTTCTGGATTATTTCCTTGCCAAGCCTCAACCCAAGTATCTGCACCTAAAATATTTTGAAAAGTTCCATCTGCATTGAAAACATATTCATCATCAAACAAACAAGATCTTGTAACAACATCTGCAGCTCCACTAGACCACCAAGAAACATTGTTTAATCCTGGACCTACTCCAAGTGCACCCGCTTCTGGAGCCAATTTCCATCTACCAACCAAAGGACTAGTTCCAGTAGGAGGAGTTACAATTGTATAATTAACAGTATGCTCTTTAGAGATTGAAACATCACTACGCCCTGTCATTGAAGCTGTTACTGTTATTGTATAAGTGGCAGTTTCTAATGGATATGTATACTCAACCATTGGACCACTTGTTTGAAAAACATCTGAATCATCGTTTTCGGTAGCCCCAAAATCAATAGTGTAAACCACTCTGTTATCACCGGGTACTGTTGTAGCAATTACACCAACTTTATTTCCATTTGGGTTTAAAGTTGCGACATTAAAATCTAATCCTCCAATAACATTTGAAACATCATCATCTTGTTCGCATGCAATAGTTGCACCTACCATAAGTGCTAACATTAAAAAAAAATTTGTTTTAAATAATTTCATTTTTTTAACTTTTTAATTTAACAATTTTAATATCCAATATTTCCCCATCTAGTAACAGCATTAGCTAATTCTAATTCAATTAAAGGTATTGGGAAAACTTCATTTTTATTTGGTGTAAATCCAGGAATTGTTGATACAGCTTTATTTGTTCTAACTAAATCAAAAAAGCGATGACCTTCTCCAGCCAATTCCTTTCTACGTTCTAAATAAATAGCCTCTAATAAGCTACCTTCTGAGGCATTAAAATCGTGCGAATTGTTACCATAGGCTCTAAAACGTACTTGATTTAAATAATTAGCAGCATTCATACCTCCACTTTGAGCTTCTGCTTCTGCGGCCATTAGTAAAACATCTGCATAACGTATTGCTCGATAATTTTGTGCGAAATTTAATGGATCTGATGCTAAATTTCTATTGCCTTGTCTTGGCATATATTTTTTATTAAACAAACCTGTATCATCTCTACTAGGGCTATATAAATTCTGATTATTTCTTAAATCGAAGAAAGTAACATCTCTTCTAATGTCATTACTATCAAACAAATTATATAATTCTACAGAAGGTAAACAAAATCCCCATCCCGCTTCATAAACAGGACTATCATAAGGTGATCTTGGACCGCAAAATTTAGGAAAATATGTTCCTTGACTACAAGTTATACACCCCCAACTAGCACCTTGAACACCAGTGTATTGAATTTCAAAAACAGATTCTGAACCATTTTCACCTTCATATTCAAATAGATTCACATAATCTGCATTTGTTTTTAGCGCATATTGGTTAGTATTAATAACTTCTTTTAATATTAATGCGGCTTGTGAAAAATATTGGGTATCGTATGTACCATGATAAAGGTAAACTTTACCTAATAAAGATTTAGCAGCTCCCATTGTAACTTTATATGGAGAACTTTGAGATGATGATAAATTTAAACTAATAGCTTCTTTCAAATCTTCTTCAATAAGTTTATAAGCTGTTTCTATATTTTCAACCCTTTCTAATTCAAATTCATCTTCAGCTGCTATTCTTTCATTTTTTATCCTGAGAATTCCATTTAATTCTTCTGTTTTTAATGGAACATTACCGAAATGTTTTACTAATTCAAATGTAAAATAAGCTCTTAAAAATAATGTTTCAGCAATAATTTGTTGTTTACCTTCAAAATCTGTTTTGTCTTTAAATTCTAAAATATAATTTGCTCTATTCAAACCTGCATACATTAATCCCCAAATGTCTCTTAATTGATTTCCATCTGCAGGAGTATGTATCATTTTATCAATGTTTTGCAATGTTGGTTGGTCATAATTAAATGAGTCTCCGCCAGCCGCATAGTCATCAGATGCAATAACATCTACCAATACATTCCAAAATGTAGCTTGGAGAATATCATAAGCACCAATCAATGCATTATTATAATCTTCTTCTGAATTAAAGTAATCATCTGCATTTGAACCTGCAGGTTTTACTTCAACAAATTCATCACTACAACCTACAAAGTTGAATAATAATATAATTGCTGTAAATTTTAATATTTTTTTCATACTACTTAAAAATTTAAATTAATACCTAATAAATACGATGAAGCAACTGGATAAAAACCTTTATCTATTCCTCCTCCAAGTGGAGCTCCAGAATTTGCAGATGGATCATATCCTAGATAATTAGTTAATGTATATAAATTGTTTCCTGAAACATAAATTCTTAATTTTTCAATTCCTAAGTTAGAAATTTGTTTTGCCCCAAACGTATAACCAATTTGAACATTTTGCAATCTTAAGAACGAAGCGTCTTCAACAAAGAAATCAGAAAAATTATCTGTATTAATATTAGCACCTGAAACTGCTCTTGGAACGGTGTTACTTGTACCAGTACCTTGCCATCTATCTAACATATAAGTTCCTCTATTTGCATATAAATCTTTACGTTCATAATCTCTAACCATTTCATTACCAACAGAAGCAAATGCATTGGCACTAAAATCAATATTTTTATATGTAAAACCAAGATTAAATCCAAAGGTAAAATCTGGTATTGGGTCACCTAAATTAGTTCTATCATCTGCAGTTATTTGACCATCACCGTTTATGTCAACAAATTTTAAATCGCCGGGTAAAACAGCCCCAATAGTACTATAAACTCCAGAGGGTGAAGATGAATTTAAAGCATCTATTTCTGCTTGTGTTTGATACAAACCATCTGTTTTATAACCATAAAAATGTCCCAAAGGTAAGCCAGGTATCATTCTTGAAACATCAGTTATATTTAGACCAACACCAAACTCTCCACCAACAGGAGGAGTTCTTCCATTTAAAGAAAGTACTTCGTTTCTATTATTTGTAAAATTGAAATTAAAATTGAATGAAAAATCTTCAGAAATCTTATCGCTATAACCTAACCCTATCTCAATTCCTTTATTTTCAACAGTACCTGCATTTACAAATGGAGAAGCTGAACCAGGTGCAGCAATTCCAGTAGTTGCAGAAGATTGTGGTCTTAATAATAAATCTTTAGTTCTTTTTCTGTAAAAATCAGTTGTTAGACTTATTTTATTGTTTAATAATTTTAAATCAAAACCAACATTACTTGTTTCTTGTTCTTCCCATTTTAATTTATTATTTCCTAAACTTCCTTCTGCTGAGCCAAAAACTAAACTATTTATATCTGATATATTTCCTGGATCAATTGTTGCTTGACCATTTAGACGCGTAATATATGCAAAACTATCAATTCTATCATTTCCAATAATCCCAAAACTTGCCCTTATTTTTAAATCATTAATCCAAGAATTATTTTTCAAAAATGATTCTTCAGACAAATTCCAACCAATTGAACCCGAAGGGAAATATCCAATATTATTTCCATCTTTTGGTGAAAATTGAGAAGAAACGTCTCGACGAATAACTGCAGATAAAAGATATTTTTCTTTAAAACTATATTGTAATCTTGTAAATGAAGAAGAAAGACGTACATCAAACCAATTTGCTCCATTTTCAAATGCAGCTTCATTAAATCTAGGAGTAATTATCATACCCTCATCTTGAACAGTTTGACCTAACTGATTGGTTCCTATATTTGTATCACCTGTTAAACCATAGTATACAGCTTTAGTCCTATATAATGAAGTTCCTAATAAAATAGTTAAATCATGAACATCTTTAAATTTTTTATTAAACGTTATATAATTATCCCAAGTAAAATCATCAAAATTAACACCATTATCAACCACTTGATTTGTAATGTTTCCATCATTTTGAACACCAAAGTTTTGAGCTTTATTTAACCCATAAAATACCTCTGGTCTAAATATATCATCTCTAACATTTGCATGGTTTATTTGAAATTTTGAACTTGCATTAAAATATTTCCAAAAAGTGTAATCTAAACCTAAAACACCACTAAATTTTGAAATTTTAGTTGTGTTGTATGAATTTTCGATTTGAGCTAATGGGTTTATGATTTCTATTTGAGAAATTTTATCAGCAAATGCATAATTACCATTATTTTCTCTTGTGAACATATCTGGGTTTATATTTACTGCATTATATAAAACTGCTCCTATGCCGCCTTCTTGTAAATTTTGTTTTTTTGACAGTGTATGTAAACCATTTGCAGTAAGCTTTAAATTATCAAGTAGATCATATTGATAATTTATTCTTGAAGTTAATCTGTTATAATTATTTTTACTACCGCCAACTATACCATCTTGATCTAAATAAGAAATACCTAAACCATAGGCCGATTTTTCTGTTCCACCATTAATACTAAGATTTGTGCTAGAGATTGCGGCTTTTTCAAAAACTTCGTCTTGCCAATTAGTTCCCTGTTGAGGATAAACAAAATATTTGATTGAATTTGCGGCATCATTAACATAAATAGCAAAATCTGTTGGATTTAATAGATCAATTTTTTTACTTGTTGATTGAAATCCAGTAAATGTATCTAATGAAATTTTTAACTCTTTATTTTTACTTCCTGATTTAGTGGTGATTAAAATCACACCATTTGCAGCTTGAACCCCATATATACCAGCTGTAGCATCTTTAATAATGTTAATTGATTTAATATCATTTGGATTTAAAACCGATAAATCAACAATTCTATTTCCATCTACTAAAATCAAAGGATCATTGTTACCATTTGTAGTAATTCCTCGAATTCTTATGTTCATTCCACTTCCAGGAGAACCCGAATTTGAAGTAACATTTACACCCGCTACTTGACCTTGAATTGCTTGCTCAATTCGAACCGGATTTAATTTTTCAATACTTTTAGAGTCTAAAACTGAAACCGCTCCCGTAATTTCTTTTTTATTTTGAGTCCCATAACCTATTAAAACTACTTCTTGCAAAGAAATAGAATCTTCGGTTAACGAAATAGTCAAAGTTTCATTATTTATAATTGTAATTTTAGTTTGCTTGTAACCCAAATAACTAAACTCTACTATAGACCCTTTGGGATTATTAGATAACGTAAAATTACCATCAAAATCAGTTTGTGTTCCATTCTTTGTTTGTAAGTTTACAATACTAACGCCAATTAACACTTCTCCTGTTTTAGAATCAATTACCTTTCCTGAAATTTCATAATTTTGTGAGTATCCATTAAATGAATACAACAAAACCATAAATAATAAAAAAATGCTGTTTTTCATAATTTATAAAACGTTTAAATTAAACTTTCTGGTTTAAAGTTATAAAACTAAAAAAATAAATTACAGTAATAGCAAAAATATATGCTACAAAAAATATACAATGAAATTAAATGATACTTTTTTTATCAAATCATTATAAATAGACTTAAAACACAATGAATAAGAGCATTTTAATATTTTAACAAAAATTTGTGATTGCAAAGTAAAAAAACTAAATGTTGTATAAATGTATAGTTTTTTGACATAAAATTGTAAAGGTTATATAGATAAAATATAATCCACTAAACCATGTTCATGTGGAAGATTCATTTTTTTTCGCAATCGATATCGTTTAATTTCAATACTTCGGACTGAAATATTAAGTAAAGGTGCAATTTCTTTGGAAGATAAATTCAAACGTAAATAGGCACATAGTCTTAAATCATTAGGAGTTAATGTAGGATGATTTTCTTTAACTTTCTTTAAAAAATTATTATCAGCACTATCAAATGCTTCTTTAAAAACATTCCATGTATTTTCTTCTTTCACATTTTTATTAATGGTTGAAATTACAGATTTAATACTTCTATTTGTTGTACTGTCTGTTGAGTTTTTTAAATCGCCTTTGATGATATTTAATAGTTCTGTTTTCTTAATCAAATTCATTGTTGAAACTGCAAGTTCTTTGTTTTTTTTATCAACATCTTGCGTAAGTTGTTCATTTTTGATTTTCATTATTTGTTGCTTATTCTCCAACTCTTTCAATTCAAGTAAGATGTTATTTTCAGCAATAATTCGTTCATGCCTTTTTTCGTGATAAAGAGTGTAGAATTTGTGAATATAATAACCTAAAATGGCTAATAAAATAAAATAAAATAATTTAGCCCAATTGTTTGCGTACCATGGTTTGTTGATAACAAAAGAATAAGTTGCAGTATTGACAGTTAATGAATTTGCAACTTTAGCTCTTACACTAAAAGCATATTCTCCATCAGGCAAATTTTCGAAAACAACTTGAGAATTAAAAGACCAATCGCTCCAATGATCATGAAGTCCTTCTAATTTATATTGATATTCTGCATTAATATATTTATCATATTCTGGCACGGTATAACTAAATGCTATATTATTTTGATTGTAATCTAAAATTCCTTTAGTAGAAATGGAAATATTGGTTGATTTTGAATTGACTATATTATTTAAAATTCCTATCAATGAAACTTTATAATTGCTAAACTTAAAACCATTGTTTTTTAAAATATAATATCCATCAGTTGTGCCAATTAGATAATCATCAACACTTAACTGTAAAATATTTTCATATCCAGGCATTGAATTCGTTAAAGATGAAGGAATTGGTAAGCTACTTTTTTTTAATTCTGATGATAGTTTACCAGTAGAATAATAGTGAATATAATTCTTTGTAAAAAACCATAATTTATTTGACTTATCAACAATCATTTTTCCTGTAACATATTCGTCATTTTGGAAAATAGAGCTTAATGAAATATTTTTTTCAAACGCACGTGTTATATTGTTCATAATAAAAACACCTTCTTTTGATGCATAGTAAATTTGATTATTATATTTAGCTAAAGTTGCATTTTTGCTTTTTGTGGGATTTTTAAATTTTACTATTTTTGAGGCATTTAAAAGTGAATTATCAATGGAAAATGTATAAACACCTTTATATTCATGACTTACATAGATATCTTTTGAATTAAGAATCTCGAAATGTTTTGATGAATAGTTAAATCCATTTATTTTATTTTTAAAAATCCACATATTGTTTTTCTTCTCTAATACAGATATGCCGTTGTAATTACCTTGTAAAATAAAATTACTTTCGTTTGAGAAAGGCTCAAATTTCCAAGTCCCTGATGCATCATAAATGAGGTTAGCATTTTTGTCATTAACGATAAAAGTTCCAGAGTCGTGACCACAAAAAAGTGTGTTTTGATATGAAAATAGAGACCAAACTTGTCCTTTAGTATTTTGAATAAAATCAAATTTTGATGAAGAATTCAAATCTTTAAAAAAAAGCCCTTGATTTGTTCCAATGTACAATTTGTCGTTATGTGTAATTGAAGTATAAATTGTTCCTAAAATTCCAGTATTATCCAAATAGCTTTTAATCGGAGAGTTAAGATTAATACAGTTAATCCCATTATCTAATCCAATCCATAAATTTTTATCTACATCTTCAAAAAGTGAAAGAGCAGTATTGTTACTCAATCCTGAATTTTGAGTAATATGGTAGATTAATTTACCTTCTTTCGATAAAATAAAAATTCCGTTAGAAATAGACCCAAGAGCTATACTACCATCTGAGAGTAATTGACTACTATAAATGTTACTTTGTTTAATTTCAGAATCAATATCTGTAGAAAATTTACTTAAAATACCATCTGAATAGTTAAATATTCCTTGTTTTTGTGTCACTAAAATTAAACCCTTATTAGTATCAAAAATAGTTATCAATTTATTTTGATTAATAATTTCATTACTTAAAAAAAGTTTGCTTTTACCTTGTTCAATTTCATATAATCCTTTAGAAGTTTGAAAATAAATACCATTAACAGTTTGAAATGCCTTATTGATAGTAGTATTTGGATTAATTATAGTGAAAGTTTTATTTTTAGTGTTATAAGCATAAATTTTTTCTAGAGATTGAAACAGAATCCAATTATCAAATGGAAAAATGCCCCAAAATTGTTCATCATCATTAATTTTATTCTTTATTGTATTACTTAGTGAAGTATAAAATAACTGACCATTTAGACCTCTTTGCCAATAACCAAATTCCATAAAAGCTCCAGTGTAAATTTTATCATTAATACATTTTACAGACCGAATTATTGCCTCATTTGGAGAGGGATTTAATATCCATTTTGCACCATTAAACTCAAGTAAACCTTCATTATTTGCAAAATACATAAATCGATGATTGTCTTGAGAAATCATCCAATTTTGAATACCCGCCCCATATATATCTTTAGAATACTTTACAATTGGTGGCAACTGTTGAGCGTAAGAAAATAAGGAAAAAAAAATTGTGAAAAGTTTTATATAAGCTTTTAGAAATTGCATTTTTACTATAATTAGAAAATAAAGATATATAATATAAAATTTATAAAAAAATGTATTTTAAAAAAAAGAGTAATCTATTCTAAAAGAAGATTTTAAACATAAAGCATTAATTTTTTGAATTTTGTTATATTGTAATAAATTAAGGAAAATAATTTTTATATGTTTAAATTTTATTATTTAGAGGTTTCAAATGGTATTGTCTACTATATTTTTACCAATACTACAAAGTGTTATTCGCCTAACTATTAAAATTAGAAAATGCCTTCAGTCCTAATAGATTTTTTTGCAATTTAATATAAATATTAACTTTAAAATAAATTATAATATAAGTATTTTTCTTTATACTTTTGTATGATTTTAACAACATATATTATATCATGATAAAAGATTTATTCGATAGAATTCAGAACAATAAAGGTCCATTAGGAAAATGGGCTTCACAAGCAGAAGGATATTTTGTATTTCCAAAATTAGAGGGACAATTAGGTCCAAGAATGCAATTTCAAGGAAAAAATATTTTAAACTGGAGTTTAAATGATTATTTAGGCTTGGCAAATCATCCGGAAGTACGTAAAGCAGATACAGAAGCTGCAATGCAATATGGGGCAGCTTACCCTATGGGTGCTCGCATGATGAGTGGTCACACAAAATATCATGAACAATTAGAACAAGAATTGGCATCTTTCGTAATGAAAGAATCCGCCTATTTATTAAACTTTGGTTATCAAGGAATTATGTCAACTATTGATGCTTTAGTTACAAGAAATGACGTTATAGTTT
>Ga0075160_10001165_pt1 | contig 16120 bp, 15 predicted proteins | sample JI91814C2DNA_FD_70969 | JGI IMG/M metagenome (GOLD analysis project Ga0075160, IMG submission 70969) | Wastewater effluent complex algal communities from Wisconsin, to seasonally profile nutrient transformation and Carbon sequestration -... | ecosystem: Engineered > WWTP > Effluent > Algae... | reverse complement strand
GCTTGGCGATCCGGCTGACGACGAAGCCCTGCAGGGCGCCACCGCGGTCGGTGGCCAGATGCCACGTGTAGTCGCGGCTCGGATTGTCGTCGAAGCGCCAGGCGAGGTAGCGCGCGGTGCGTTCCTGCAGCACCGTGCGTTCGGGCGGCGCCTGTTCGACCCGCTGCCACAGCGCGTCGAGTTGCCCTTCGTCGACGGTGTCGCGGCGCTCGATCGTCACCCCGGCGGCCGCCCCGCGGCGCAACCGCAGCGCCCCGAACGCACGCAGCAGCAGCCCCGGCACGACACCGAGCCCCGTCGCGAGGCCGGGCACCTTGGCGAGCCACGGCAGGCGCGCCGCCAGCAGCGGTCCCATGCGCAGCGGCATCACGTAGGTGCCGATCAGGAACCGGATGCGCCAGCCGACCTTCAGGTGGCCCGGGATCACCGCTTCGCGGATCGGGTAGCCGGTGGTGAACTCGAGGCCGGAGTGCTGCTCGCAGTCCGCCAGCGCGAACGCGCCGATCGTCGTGAACATCCCCTGGAAGCGGTAGTCCGGATGCGTCATCACGTCGACGACGATCGAGCCGCAGAGGCGCTGCCGGTCGAGCACGAACGTCTGCGGGATCACCGCGTAGTGGCCGACGATGCGGTCGCCGTCGGCCGCGACGTAGAGACGCGCCGGGCCGGCGTGGTTGTCGACGAATTCCCAGCGCCAGTAGGCGGGGTCGGCCTTCTCGAGGTCCTCGCCGACGAACGTCGCCTCGCGGCACTTCAGGATGCCCGCCATGTCGGCTTCGCTCGCCACGCGCGACGTCCACGTGATCGGCGGCTTCGTCGCCGCCTTCGCCGACCGGGGCGCGGGGTTGCCGCCGACCTCGTCACGACCCTGGGGTGCCGGCATCGCGGTCATGCGCCGACGATGCCGCCGTTCAGGTCGAGCGTGGCGCCGGTCACGTAGTCGGAGTCGATCAGGAAGCGGATCGCGTTGGCGATGTTCTGCGGCGAGCCGAGGCGCCCCATCGGGATGCCCGGCAGCACCTTCTCCTCGAGGAACTGCTTCGGCACGTTGCTGATGATGCCGACCTCGTGGTAGCCGAGCGCCAGCGCATTGGCGGTGATTCCCTTCTTGGCGTTCTCGACGGCGACGACGCGCGCCAGCGCCGACAGGCCGGCCTTGCTGACCGAGTAGGCCACCGAACCCGGGACCATCGTGCGCGACAGCACCGACGACAGGTAGACGAAGCGGCCGAAGCCGAGGTCGCGCATGCGCGGCAGCAGCCCGCGGGTCACCAGCATCGCGCCCGTCAGATTGACCGAGAGCGTGTCGTCCCAGTCCTGGTCGCTGCACTTGTGGGCGAGGTTGTTGCGCGACACGCCGGCCGCGTAGACGACGACCGGGCGTTGCAGTGTTGGCGCCACTTCCTGGCAGAACGCGGCGACGCCGGCGCGGTCCTGCAGTTCGAGGCGCAGGTAGCGAACGTCCGGGAACTGCTCCGCCGGCGGATTGGCGTGGTAGGTGCCGATCACGTCGTGCTGGCCGCGGAAGGCCTGCACGAGGTATTGGCCGATGCCGCCCGAGGCGCCGACGAGGACGATCTGCGCCTTCGTGTTCGAGTTCTGCTGCATGACGGTGCGCGGCCGGATCGCATCCCCGGCCGTCGTGGTTGCAAGGGAGGCCACGCCGCCGCGGCCCGATCCGGGCCAGTCTAGGCTCGACGCGTTCGGCGTCCACAGCGCGCGTCGGCAACCCTGCTGGCTCGCGCCGGTCGGTTGCCCGAACTACGCTCACCGCCCCACTCGTCCCTCCGGAGTCCCCGCGTGTCCGCCACCGAGTCGCCGTACTGGAATCCCAAGACCGAGACGCTGCCGAAGGACCAACTGCGCGCCCTGCAGCTGGTGAAGCTGCAGCGCCTCGTCGCACGCGCCTACGCCCAGTCGCCGTTCCACCGCCGGCTCTACGACAAGGCGGGCGTGCGCCCCGAGCAGATCCGGACGCTCGACGACCTCCGGCGACTGCCGTTCATGACGCGCGAGGACTGGATGGCGAACCAGGCCGAGAAGCCGCTGTTCGGCGACCTGATCACCCGCCCCGAGTCCGACGCGATCCGCTACCACCTGACTTCCGGCACGTCGGGCCGTCAGCCGCTGCGCGTGCTCGACGGCAGGAAGGACTGGTCGTGGATCACCGACATGTGGTGCTACGGCTTCTGGGGCTTCGGCATCCGGCCGACGGACAAGGTGTTCTTCGCGTTCTCGTACGGCTCGTTCATCGGCTTCTGGGGCGCTCACTACTGCACCGAGAAGCTCGGCTGCCTGACGCTGGCGTCCGGCAACATGACGACCGAGCAGCGCGTGAAGCAGATCGTCGAGATGGGCGTCACCGTCGTCTGCGCGACGCCGACCTACGCGCTGCGCATGGGCCAGACCGCCGAGAAGATGGGGATCGACCTGCGGAAGGACGGCAAGGTGCGCCGCGTGATCGTCAGCGGCGAGCCCGCGGGATCGATCCCGGCGGTGAAGAAGATGATCGAGGAGATGTGGGGCGGCAAGTGCGGCGACACCGCCGGCATGACCGAGATCGGCACGATCATGATCTTCGAGTGCGACCACCAGCCCGGTGGCCCGCACATCATCGAGGACCACTTCATCGAGGAGGTTCTCGATCCGGACTCCGGCGAGCCGGTGCCCTACGGCGAACGCGGCGAACGCGTCGTGACGTCGTTCGGCCGCGGCTTCATCCCGCTGCTCCGCTACCGCACGAAGGACCTCGTCTGCAAGGTGCCGCACACGCGCTGCAGCTGCGGCCGCACCGGCGACGTCTACGAAGGCGGCATCCTCGGCCGGGTCGACGACATGAAGTTGATCCGCGGCACCAACGTCTACCCGCGCGCGGTCGAAGCGGTGGTGCGCGAGCACGCCGAGGTCGAGGAGTTCCAGATCGTCATCACTCGCGTGGACTCGGTGCAGGACGAGATCACCGTCAAGGTCGAGCTGAAACCCGACCAGCAGGACTGCTGGTCGCGGCTGCAGGCGAAGCTCGGCAAGGACCTCGCCGACGCGCACGAGGGCCTGCGCTTCAACGTCGAGCTGTGCAAGCAGGGGGAGCTGCCGCGCTTCGAGCTGAAGGCGAAGCGGCTGCAGGACCTGCGCCCCCAATACTGAACCTGCGAGCGAACGAGGAACGACCGATGAGCCCGAAGACGAACACCGACCTGCTCGGCCGCCCGCTGACCGCCGACGACCGCGAGTTGCTGGACCTCTACGCACGCTTGAAGACCCTGAGCGCCCGGCAGGACCTGCCGCCGGTGGCCTCCGCCAACGTGAAGCAGGCGATGGTGCTGCTGTGGAACGCGTGCAACGACCTGGCCCTGATCTACGAGGAGCCCGGCTGCGACTGAGCGGCTCGCGACCCGATGGCCCGCGACGCGCAAGGCGACGACGACGAACTGCGCAGCCACCTGCTGCGCGTGCAACTGCTCGGCCTGTTCCTGTCGATCCCGGCGATGCTCGGCGTGGTCCACCTGTTCGGGGCCTCCCGTGGCCTCGCCACGTGGCCGCAGCTCGGCGAGTTCGTGCGTGGCGCGCCCGTCCAACTCGGCGGAGGCTACGGGGCGATGCTGCTGACGGTGCTGCTCGGCCTGCCGTCCCTCGTGGCGCACTGCCGAGCGCACCCCTGGCTGCTGGCGCCCTGGACGGTGCTGGTGTTCGCGCTCGGCTGCGCGTTCGCGTGTACGCTCAACTGGCTGGTACTCGGCGGCACCGATGCGCAGTCGTACCTGGTGACGCCGCTGCGAGTGCTGCTGGTGCACGGCGCGCTGCCGGCCCTGCTGTTCGGCTGCGTGGTGGTACTGTTGTTCGTCGGAATGCGCCGGCGGTGGTCCAGCAGGTCGTAGGGATCATCAAGGCCCGGGCGCACACGACGGCCCGCAGCAGCGGCGACCTCAGTGGACGGTGTGTCAGTGCACGCGATGCCAGACCACGCCGAACACGTCTTCGCCGCCCTGTTCCTGGTCGCACTTCGCGAGCCAGCCGCTGCGACCGGGCACGGGTGGCGTCACCAGCGGCTCGCCGCGACCTGCATGCCCGCAGCACCAGACCACGCCGTCCGCTCGCACCAGGAACGTGCGCGCCCCGGTGCGACCGCGCTCCACGGGCCACGCATAGGCGACCCAGTCGCGTTCGGCGGCAGCGACGTCGAGCACCCGATCGGACCCACCGCCCTGCTCGGCTTCCCCGAGCCACGTCCCGCCCGGCCCGGGCAGGAACACCGCGAACCAATAGCCCGACCGCTGCACTCGACCGGCACGCACCCGCTTGTAGGACTCACCCAGCAGCGGCACGGGCCGACGACCTGGAGCCGGCATGCCGTCGATCGTCACCGTCCCCGCAAGTTCCGCGACCCAGCCGAACTCGCCACAGCCATCGCCGTCGAGATCGCGCCGGGCCTCTTCCCGGAACTGCTGCTGCGCAGTCGCGAGGCACTTGAGCGACGCGATCGCCGCCGACTCGTTGAACCCGTTGCGACAACAGCACCCGCCGCGTCCCACCACCCCCACCATCGTGAGCACGATCGCGATCGCGCCGAGCACCAGCAGGTCGAACCAACGCGGCATGCTCCGCCTGAGCAGGGGCAAGCGGCTCGGCAGAATCGGGGCTGTCGTCGCATCGGACACACTCCTGCATCGGCATCCCGAGGATCGGGCACGAACCGCCCCTGGAGGGATGTGCGCCCTCGACCTCAGCAGATGCGCGGCAGGTCCATGCCACTGAGCAAGTCGAGCGGCCGTATCCCACGGCTGAATGTGCGCAACACCACGGGCGCTTCGCCGGTGCGCCGCGGGCCGGTGTGGCCGATCACCTTCGCCCCGCTCCCGCCCGGGCACGCCCGCAGCGCTTCGACCACGAGCTCGGCGTCGGCGGCCGGCGCCCACACCAGCAGTCGCCCTTCGCAGGCGAGGTAGAGCGGTTCGAGACCGAGCAGTTCGCACACCGCGAGCACCTCGCTGCGGAACGGCAGCGTGCGTTCGTCGAGTTCGATCCGCAGTCCTGTGCGCTGGGCCACTTCGTTGCAGACCGTCGCGACGCCGCCGCGCGTCGGGTCGTGCATCGTGTGCACTTCGGCACCACTCTGCAGGGCCGCGCGCGCCAACTGGTGCAGGGGCATGCAGCACGAACGCAGTTCCCCGGTGTCGAGCGCATGGCGTGTCGCCAGCACCACTGCACCATGGTCGCCGATCGTGCCACTGACGATCAGCACGTCGCCAGCGTGGACCCGATGGTCGCCGACGTCGATGTCCGGCGGCACCACGCCGAGCCCGCTCGTGGTCGCGAACACCTTGTCGCCCTTGCCGCGCGGCACCACCTTGGTGTCGCCGGCGACGAGGTGCACTCCGGCCTCGCGCGAAGCACGCGCCGCACTCGCGACCACCTGGCGCAGGATCGCCATGTCGAGCCCCTCCTCGAGGATCAGCGACCACGTGAGCCACAACGGCACCGCTCCGCTGACCGCGAGGTCGTTGACGGTGCCGCACACCGACAGGTAGCCGAGATCGCCCCCGGGGAACTGCCACGGGTCGACTACGAAGCCGTCGGTGGTCAACGCCGGCCGGCCCGGCGGCAGCGGCGGCAGCACCGCGGCGTCGCTCAGCGGCCGCAGGAACGGGTTGTCGAACGCGGGAGCGAACAGCCCGCGCACGAGCTCCGCCGAGGCGCGCCCGCCGGCACCGTGCGCCAGCAGCACCGGCCCGGACGGGGCCTCGGCCTGCCGTTCCTGAGTCACGTCGACGCCTCCGCGTGGTGCCGCTCGTGGCGGAACCACGCCGCACAGCTGCCCTCGCCCGACACCATGCAGGCCCCGATCGGATGGTCCGGCGTGCAGCCGCGCCCGAACAACGGGCAAGCGGGCGGCGCGATCGTGCCGCGCAGCACTTCGCCACAGCGGCAGCCCTTCGGCTCGAGCGGTTCGGGCAGCGTCACCGGGATCGTCGCCGCGTCGCGGTGCGCGAACTCCGGCCGCAGGGCGAGGCCGGAGCCAGGGATCACCCCGAGCCCCCGCCAGCGCGTGTCGCACGGCACGAAACAGCGCTGCAGCAACGCCTGTGCGGTGACGTTGCCGGCGGCGGTGACGGCGCGTGGGTAGAGGTTGGCGACGCGCAGCCGACCCCCGGCCACCTGCAGCAGCAGTTCGAGCAGGGCGCCCTGCAGGTCGACCGGCGTGAAGCCGGCGATCGCCGCGGCGACGCCGCAGTCGGTGGTCAGGAAGCGATAGAAGTCGGCGCCGAGCACCACCGAGACGTGGCCCGGCAGCAGGAAGCCGTCGAGCCGCAGTTCGGGATCGCGCAACAACGCGCGCAGCGGCGGCTCGATGACCTTGGCGCCGCACAGCACGCGGAAGTTGGCGAGGCCGCGTCGTTCGGCTTCGACGAGCGCCGCCGCGACCGTCGGCATCGTCGTCTCGAACCCGACCGCGAGGAACACCACCGTGCGCTGCGGCTCCTGCTCGGCGAGCGGCAGCGCGTCGCGCGGCGAGTAGACGATCTTGATGCGCGCACCGCGGGCGCTGGCGCGCTCGAGGCTGTCGCGGCGGCTCGCCGGCACGCGCACCAGGTCGCCGAACGTGCAGATCGTCACGTCGTCGCGCGCCGCCAGCGCGAGCGCGTGGTCGAGGTAGTCGACCGGGGTCACGCAGACCGGGCAACCGGGGCCCGCGACGAGGCGTACGTTCGGCGGCAGCAGGCGCCGCAGCCCGGCAGCGGCGATCGCGTGCGTGTGCGTGCCGCAGACCTCCATGAACGTCACCGGACGGCGGATCGTGCCGGCGACCTCGTGGAGGCGCGTGGTCAGCAGTGCCACGCGCTCCGGGTCGTGGAACGGCGAGGCGCTGCTCACGACGCACCGCCTTCGGCCAGCCGGGCCTCGGCGGCGACTTCACGGCGCATGCCCTCGTCGAACAGGGCCAGGGTCGCCTCGGCCTCGCTCGCATCGACCACGCCGATCGCATAGCCCGCGTGCACCAGCACGTGGTCGCCGACCTCGGCGTCGGGACACAGCAGCAGGCTCACCGTGCGCCGCACGCCGCCGAGTGTCGCGGTGCCGTCGTACTCGCGGCGGTCGGTCAACTGCATGGGGATGGCGAGGCACATGGCGGTTCCTCAGGTCGACGTGGACGAGAACGTGGGTTCGGTCGAACGCTGCAGCGCGGCGGTGGCGACGATGGTTTGACCATAGGCGAGTCCCCCGTCCCCCGGCGGCACGTCGGTCGCAGGCAAGAACACGCGGCCGGCCGCGGCAAGGCCGCGCTGCAGCTCCGCGCGCAGCAGGCGGTTGACGAGGCAGCCGCCGCCCGCGGCCAGCGGCGCACCGGCGGGCACGACCCGGGCCACGACCGCGAGCCAACACGCCACGAGCGTGCGGTGCAGCCCGAACGCGACGCGCGGCACGCTCTCGCCGGCCAGCAACCGCGTGGCGGTGGCCAGCAACAGGGCCCGATGCGGCACGACCACGCCCTGCGCCAGCGCGAGCACTTCGGGCCACGGCCGCGTGCGCTCGGCTTCGTCAGCAGCGAGGCTGCTCGCGGCCACTTCGAGCAGCGCAGCACCTTCGCCTTCGTGGTCGTTGCAGACCAGCAGCCCGCACAACGCCGCCGCCGCCTCGAACAGGCGGCCGGCGCCGTGCGCCAGCGGCCAACGGCCCGCACGCGCGAGCTGCACCAGGACCGCGAGCCGTGGCGCCGGGACCAGGGCCGCCAGCGGCAGGCCGGCGAAGTCGCGTTCGCGACCGGCGGCGACGAGTGCGGCGACGGCGACGCGCACCGGTTCGTGCACTGCGGCCTCGCCACCAGGCAGGTCCAAGGCCTCGCCGTGGCCGAGCCGCGACCAGCGCAGTTCGCCCGACAGTTCCAGCAACTCGGCTCCCCAGGAAGCGCCGTCCGGACCGTGGCCGGTGCCGTCGAGCACCAGCGCGAAGGCTCGTTCGCCCGGCCGCGGGAAGCGGCCGTGCTCGCCGAGGACCGCTGCGGCGTGGGCCAGATGGTGCGGCACGGACACGAGTCGCGCGCAGCGCTGGCGCGCCAGCGCTTCGGCACGCCAGCGGCTCGGATAGTCGGGATGCGTGTCGGCGACCAGCACCTGCGCGCGCCGCGCCACGAACTGCTCGAGACCTCGACCCACCTCGTCGTGGAACGCACGGGTCGCTTCGTGGTCGAGATCGCCGACGTGCGGCGACAGGAACGCCTGGTCACCGTGGGCGAGGCACAGCGTCGTCTGCAGGTGCCCGCCGAACGCCAGCACCGGCTCGGCGGCGTGCACCCCGGATGGCAGCGCCAAGGGGGCCGGCACGAAGCCGCGCGAACGGCGCAGCATCACCGGTGCTGGGGCGCATGCGCGCACCACGCTGTCGTCGGCGCGGCTCACGATCGCACGGTCGTGGCCGAGCAACGCGTCGGCGACCTCGCCGAGTTCGTGCGCGGCGCTCGCGTCGTCGACCTGGATCGGCTCGTCGCTGCGGTTGCCGGACGTCGCCACCAGCACGTCGTACGGGGCGTCGCGGAACAGTTCGTGGTGCAGGCCCGTGGTCGGCAGCATCACGCCGAGTTCGTCGCGATCGGGCGCCACGGCCCTCGCCACCGGGGCCGTCGCCTGTCGCTCGGCCAGCACGATCGGCCCCTCCGGCCCACCCAGTGCGGCGAGATCCGCCGGCGACAGGCGTACGCAGCGCTCGGCGGTCGCGACATCGCGCACCAGCAGCGCCAGCGGCTTCCTCGGCCGGCCCTTGCGCCGCCGCAGCCGCGCGACCACGGCTTCGTCGTCGGCACGACACACCAGTTGGAACCCGCCTAGCCCCTTCACCGCGACGATCGCGCCTTGCGCCAGCAGCCGGCGCGCCTCGGCCAGCGCCGCGCCGCCGTCCAGGTCGCCGCTGCCGTCGACGGCGACGAGCCGCACGCGCGGCCCACAGTCCGGGCAACAGATCGACTCGGCGCGGAACCGCCGACTGGTCGGATCGGCGAACTCGACCGCACAGCGGTCGCACAGCGGGAAGGCCGCCATCGAGGTGCGTTCGCGGTCGTACGGCAACGCCCGCACCATCGTGAAGCGCGGCCCGCAGTCGGTGCAGCTCTGGAACGGATGACGATGCCGGCGGTCGCGCGGATCGTCGAGCTCGGCGCGACAGGCCGGGCACAGCGCTGCGTCGGGCGGCACCAGCGCCTCGCCGCGGCGCACGCCAGTGGTCGCCGCGACGAAGAAGCCGGGCGCGCGATCGTCGCTCGGCACGTCGCGCACGTCGCAGGTGCGCAGCGCCGCACGCACCGGCAGCCGCGTCGGCAGGTCGGCGACGAACGCGGCGACGTCGCTCGCGGCTCCCTGTACATCGATGGTGGCGCCGTCGGCGTCGTTCCAGACGCGGCCGTCGAGGTGGTGCGCGATGGCCAGCCGGCAGACCGTGGGCCGGAAGCCGACGCCCTGCACGACGCCACGGCAGAGCAGCAGGCGTCGCACCGGCGACGTCGCCGCACCCGTGCGCGGCGACACGCCAGCCGCCGCCGGCAGCGCGCTCAACCGTTCGCCGTGCGCTTGCACTGGCCCACCTCCGCCGCGAGCAGCCGCGCGAGTTCGTCGATGCCGGCCCCGGTGGTGGACGACACCTGCACGATGCGGCCACCGGGACGCAGCGTGCGGATCTCCTCGAGCACGGCCGGCAGGTCGAACGGCACGTGCGGCAGCAGGTCGATCTTGGTCAGCACCGCGAGATCGGCCTTGCTGAATATGCCCGGATACTTGAACGGCTTGTCGGCGCCCTCGGTCGTCGACAGCAGCACGATCTTGAAGGCCTCGCCGAGGTCGTAGTTGGCCGGGCAGACGAGGTTGCCGACGTTCTCGAAGAACAGCAGGTCGACGTCCCCGAACACCGCCTGCGCGAGCGCCTTCTCGACCATGCGCGCGTCGAGGTGGCAGCAGCCGCCGGTGACGATCTGGTGGGCCGGCAGCCCGGCGGCGCGCATGCGGTCGGCGTCGCGCTCGGTGGCGATGTCGCCGACGATCGCGGCGAGACGCAGCGAGCCGGCGAAGTGCTTCGCCAGCGTGCACAACAGGGTCGTCTTGCCGGAGCCCGGCGACGAGATCAGGTTGACCACCAGCGTGCCCGCACGCACGAAGCGTTCGCGCAGCGACGCAGCGGCGGTGGCATTGGCGGCGAGGATCTGTTGGCGGGCGTCGACGGTGGTCATGGCAGCTCGGCGGGAAACGGGTCGGGAACGGTCGCGTCGTCGCCCGCGGCGTCGACGTCGACCAGATCGAGCTGGTCGCCACCCTCGATGCGCAAGGGGGAGGCACAGTGCGGGCACAGGCGCAACCAACTGCCGGGTTGCCGTTCGGGGACGGCACCGCAGCGAGCGCAGCACTGCTGCGCGGCATGCCAAGCGATCCGTAGTTCGGCACCGGCGTGCGCCGTGCCGGCGGTGACGACGTCCCAGGCGAAGCGCAACTGGTCGGGTTCGATCGAGGCGAGTTCGCCGACGTCGATGCCGACGCGGCCGAGTCGTTGCCCGGGCTGCAGGCGGCCGCTGGCCAGGGCCAGCAGCGCCTCGGCGACGCTCACTTCGTGCACGGGGCCTCCACGGCCGCGCGCACGTCGGCGAGCGCCCGCTCGGCGACGACGAGCGCTGCCGGCAGAGCGGCGGCGACCGCGGGCGTGAGCCCGAGACCGGTGCGCACCACCGCCGGCTCGACGCCGACGACGACCGCACGCACCGGCACGTCGCCGAGCAACTGGGCCGCGAGCAGCAGGTCGCCGGCGTTCAGCTGGTGCGCCCCGCCGGTGGCGCCGGCGTTGCCGCGCGGGGCCCGCGTGAACGCGTCGGCGACGTGGTGCACGGTCCCCGCGTCGGCGCCGAACCGCACGGCGTCCAGCAGCAGCACACACGCGCGCCCCGCCAGCACCGGCAGCAGCGCCAGTCCCTGCGTGCCGCCGTCGACGAACTCCACGTCCGCGGCTGCTCGATGCCGTTCGTGCAGGGCCGCGAGCAGCTGCAGCCCGACCGCGTCGTCCTGCAGCAGCAGGTTGCCGAGGCCGAGCACCAGCACCGGTGCGGCGGTGCGCGCCGAGTCGTTCATTCGTCGTTCTCCAGCGAGCCGTCGCGGTGCTGCACGACGCGCTTCTTGCCGGTCACCATCGAGCGGATCAGCCCGTTGCGATACATGCGCGCGTCGAGCAGCACGATGTAGAGGTGCAGCAGGACGAAGAACACGAAGCCCCACGCGAACAGGTGGTGCCACATGTGCGTCCGGAACGAGCCGCCGAACAGCGGCAGCACCCAGCCGAACCAGCGATCGCACGGGCCGCCGGGGTTCGACTCGCCGTAGAGCGCGAGGCCCGTGACGATCTGCAGCACGCCGAGCCCCATCACGAACACCGTGTAGGCGAGCCCGGCCATCGCATTGTGCCCGACGTGGGCCTTGCGGAAGTCGTAGCGCGCGTAGGCGAACGCCTGGCCGAACAGTTCCTTCCACCACGCCATCCGCCACGGCCGCGGCATGCCGGACCGCGCGTACTTGTCCCCGGCGAAGAACCAGAAGACGCGCCAGGCGAACGCCACCGTGAACACCGCGGCGGCGGTGAAGTGCAGGAAGCGCATCCAGCCCATCAGGTAGCCCTCGGTGTCGCCGCTCGCGGAGAACCAGGGGTCGTTGATGTAGAGGCCGGTGACGAACAACACGACCACCGAGGCCGCGAACGGCCAGTGGAAGACGCGGATCGGCCAACGCCAGACCAGCACCTCCTCGACGTGGTCCTGCGCCGGCGAACGACTGCTCGTGACGCCGCTCATGGTTCACCTCACCCTGACGCGGGCCAGCTCCGCCCCGTCCGGACCGTAGACGTGCGACGCGCAGGCGAGGCACGGGTCGAAGCTGTGGATCGTGCGGAGGATCTCGAGCGGCTGGTCGGGCTTCGCCATCGGCGTGCCGACCAGGGCCGCCTCGTAGGCGCCGCGCTTGCCCTCGGCGTCCTTCGGGGACGCGTTCCACGTGCTCGGCACGACACACTGGTAGTTGTGGATCGCGCCGTCCTTGACGTGCACCCAGTGGCCGAGCGCACCACGCGGCGCCTCGGTGAAGCCGAGGCCCTTGCACTCCTTCGGCCACGTCGACTTCTCCCACTTCGACGAGTTCGCGGTGCTGGTGTCGCCGACCTTCAGCCGCTCGAGCAAGCGGTCGAACTCATCCATCAGCCAGCCGATCACGAGCTGCGTCTCGAGGCCTCGGGCCGCGGTCCGGCCGAGCGTCGAGAACAGCGCGGTCGCCGGCAGCTTCAGCTTGCCGAGCGCGCCGTCGACCACTTCGCGGAAGTCGGCGCGGCCACTCGCGTAGCCGACCAGCATGCGAGCCAGCGGCCCGACCTCCATCGCGTGCCCCTTCCAGCGCGGCGTCTTCAGCCACGAGTAGGCGCCATTCTCGTCGAGGTGCTGGTACGGCGGCTTCGGCCCCGTGTAGTGCGCCTCGGTGTGCCCGGCGAACGGGTGCAACTTCTGCTTGCCGTCCGGATACCGGTACCACGAACGCCCGACCTCCTCGGTGATCTCGTTGTCGGCCTTCGGATCGACCGGCAGCACTTCCGCGAGGTTCCTATCCAGGATCACGCCGCGTGGGATGCGGAACTTGCTCGGGTCGCCGATGCCGTTCTGCGGCACGTCGCCGTAGGCCATGAAGTTGCCGAGGCCGCCGCCGATCTGCGTCCACTCGGGATAGAACGACGCGATCGCCAGCAGGTCCGGCACGTACATCTGTTCGACGACGTCCTTCGCCTCGAGGATCTTCGCCTTCACCAGGTTCAGCCGTTCGATGTTGATCGCGTTGTCGCTCTGCAGGTCGATCGAGCACGGCATGCCGCCGACGAGGTAGTTCGGGTGTGGGTTCTTGCCGCCGAACACGGCGTGGATCTTCACCAGCTCCTTCTGCCACTTCAGCGCCTCGAGGTAGTGCGCGACGGCCATCAGGTTGGCCTCGGGCGGCAGCTTGTAGGCCGGGTGGCCCCAGTAGGCGTTGGCGAACAGGCCGAGCTGGCCCGACTCGACGAACTTCGTCAACGTCGCCGCGACGTCCTTGTAGTAGCCCGGCGTCGCCATCGCCCAGTGCGGCGAGATGCTCTGGTTCAGCTGGGCCGTCGCCACCGGATCGGCCTTCAGCGCCGACACGATGTCGACCCAGTCGAGCGCGTGCAGGTGGTAGAAGTGGATCACGTGGTCCTGGACCATCTGGGTCAGGAACATGAGGTTCCGCACGATGTCGGCGACCACCGGCACCTGCACGCCGATCGCGTCCTCGACCGCGCGGCACGACGCCAGCGCGTGCACCGTGGTGCACACGCCGCAGATGCGCTCGGTGAACGCCCAGGCGTCGCGCGGGTCGCGGCCCTGCAGGATCAGCTCGATGCCGCGCCACATCGTGCCCGACGACAGCGCCTCGGTGACGACGCCCTGGTCGTTCACCATCGCCTCGACACGCAGGTGCCCTTCGATGCGGGTGACGGGATCCACGACGACACGCGTGGCAGTCACGACTGCACCTCCTTCGACGTCGAGCCGGGCACGGCAGGCTGCTGGGCACGCTTGAACGCGAGCCCGGCGAGATGCGCCGCGATGCCCGCGGCGGCGACGCCGGTCAGCACGGTGCCGATCTTCTGCGCCGTCGCCTCGACGCCGGGGACGACCGCCTTCGACAGCCGTTCGTAGAACGGGCCGTCGTCCCAGAACTTGTCCTCGCTGCAGCCGATGCAGCCGTGGCCCGACTGGATCGGCCACGAGGTGCCGCCGTTCCACTTGACGTTCGCGCAGGCGTTGTAGGTGGTCGGCCCGCGGCAACCCATCTTGTAGAGGCACCAGCCCTTCTTGGCGCCGTCGTCGTCCCACTGCTCGACGAACTGGCCGTTGTCGAAGAACGCGCGCCGGCCGCACTTGTCGTGCAGGCGCTGCTTGTAGAACATTGCCGGGCGACCCTTGCGGTCGAGCTCGGGCAGCTTGCCGAAGGTCAGCACGTAGGTCAGCACGCCGGTCATCACCTCGGCGATCGGCGGGCAGCCGGGGATCTTCACGATCGGCTTGTCCTTCACCATCTCGTGCACCGGCACAGCACCGGTCGGATTCGGCTTCGCCGCCTGCACGCAACCGTTCGTCGCGCACGAGCCCCAGGCGATCACGAACTCGGCGTGCGCTGCGGTCTCCAGCAGCACGCTCGAGAACGTCTCGCCCGCCGAGGTGCAGTAGACGCCACCGTCCTTGGTCGGGGCGTTGCCCTCGACCGCGAGCACGTACTTCGCCTCGCCCCGTTTCGCCTTCTCGATGAGGTCCCTGCGGATCTGCTCGAACTGGTGCCCCGCCGCCGCTTGCAGGACCTCGTCGTAGTCGAGCGAGATCATGTTCAGCACGATGTCCTGCGCGATCGGGTGCGAGCTGCGCAGGAACGACTCGCTGCAGCAGGTGCACTCGAGTCCGTGCAGCCAGATCACCGGCAAGCGCGGCTTGGTCTCGAGCGCGTGCACCACCTTCGGTACCTCGCTCGCGTCGAGCCCGAGGGCGGCGGCCGTGGTGGCGCAGAAGGAGAGGAACGCGCGACGGCTCACGCCATGGCGAGCGAGCAGCTCGTACGTCGAGTCGAGGGACGACTTCAGCACGGACATCGGAGACCTCCTTTGGGCTCTCGAGGGCGCCTTGCATGGTCCTCGGGGGCGCTCCCGGTGACATGGGCGAAGCTGGGTAGGCCCTGCCTCGCCCTTGTGCGCACGTGCCGAGGCCACCGGGGAGCTCGAACTCTCCTGGTGGCCGCGAATGCAGCCACAGACAGCACTCTGAGAGCCTGACGGACACTCTCTCGGGCTCTCAGCGACCGAGGCCGAGCTCGCGAAGCTGCTCGACGAGGATCGGCGAGACGAGTCGTTGCCCCTCGGCGCGCCAGTGCGAGTCGGCGCGATAGTAGACCTGCTGGCACGCGGCCAAGGCCTCGCGGAAGACCGGCGTCGCCGACCAGAACGGCACACCGAGGGCGGCGCAGTGTGCTTCGATCAGATCCTCCAACGCGCCGCAGTTCCGTCGCAACTGCTGCAAGAGCGCCGCCGGATCGTCCGCCACTTCGATCACCTGCAAGATCGACCGCTGCACGTAGCGCGCCAACAGGGCCCCGTCGTCGACGAGCAGCGGCAGGGCGACCTGCTCCTTGCCCGGTACGTAGACGATCAGCAACTTGGCGCCGATCGCCTCGACCTCTTGCTGTCCGGCCGTCAGCGACGACGCGAACACCGACCATGCCGGCATCGCCTGGATCGCCTCGCGTGGCATGGCCAGGAGCCGCAGCGTGTCCGGGTGGAACCACGTGCTGCCAGTGGCACAACCACGCAACTGCACCGCTGGCAACTCCTCCGGGAACGGGCTCTCGGGGGCAGGCGAGAGCCACGCCTCGAGCAAGGCCGGCAGGATCCACGTCGGCCGCCGCTGGTCGCGGTACAGGTCGGCGAGCGTGCGGCCCCTCTCGTTCTTGGCCATCAGCAGGAAGTACGCGTTCATGAAGTCGTTCCCGCCGTAGACCATCCACACGACCACCCGCGGCCGTCGGGGCACGACGCGCTGCCGCAGCACGTACAACTCCTGTTCTGGCCCGATGCCCGGCACGGCGGCGTTGAGGACGCGCACACCGAGATCGCGCTGCAACGCCACCACGAGGCCCGGCGGCTCCGTCTGGCTCGCCAACGCCGCGAACGAGTCGCCGACCAACGCCAGATCGGGCGCGCCGTCGTCCCAGGCGCCGGGCTGGTTGGGGAAGCCATCCGCATCGATCGGCAGCACCAGGCGTGGCACGTCCTCGAGGTCCATCGCGACACCGATCCGAGTCACGCCGGTGTCGGCGATGTCGTGCATCGGCGGGCCATCGAACGTCTGGACGCCGGTAGGGACCGGCACTCCTTCGATCGGCGTCCGGTCCAGCACACCCGGCGCGAAGAACTCGACGCCGTGCGGGGGAAAGCGCTGACGGAACGAGGACGGCACCAGCCTCGGCACGGCTCGGAACGCGACCTCGACCGCCAGCGACGCCAGCCCCAGACCGAACCCGAGGCCGATGCACCGGAAAGCGATCCGACGCCGACGCGCGCGTGG
>Ga0075160_10001161_pt1 | contig 16160 bp, 11 predicted proteins | sample JI91814C2DNA_FD_70969 | JGI IMG/M metagenome (GOLD analysis project Ga0075160, IMG submission 70969) | Wastewater effluent complex algal communities from Wisconsin, to seasonally profile nutrient transformation and Carbon sequestration -... | ecosystem: Engineered > WWTP > Effluent > Algae... | reverse complement strand
GTAGAGTTTCCCGGGGCGCGCGGCTTTGGCTATATCCGGCGTGTGGCGCCGGCTGACGAAGCCAGCTTCCTGGCGGCAGCCCGTCGCGATGGCAAGCCCGACTTCAGCATCAGGCAGTTTGAAGCGCACAGCGGCGACCGTTTCATCATCCAGTACATCGAGCCGGCAGAGCGCAATGCCGCTGCCATCGGGCTCGACATCGCTTCTGAAGCCAATCGTCGAGAGGCGGCGCTGCGCGCCATACGGGAGGATGGCCCCATCCTGACCGGCCCGATCACGCTCGTCCAGGCACAGGGCAAGCCCAAGCAATCCTTTCTGCTTCTGCTGCCGGTGTATCAGAACGATGCGGACCTGGGCTCCCCGGCGGCGCGCGAAGCGGCCACAAAGGGCTGGGCGTATGCGCCCTTGTCCATTGAAGATGTCTTGCTCACCCTCGATGCCCCGAACGGCGATTACACGCTGACCTTGCGGGACCGAACCGGGGCATCGGCCGATCAGGAGGTGCCACCGTTCTACAGCACACAGCCCGATGGCGAGGCCCGCCCGGCAGTGGCTGTGGCCCACCGGCCGATCCAGATCTATGGCCGGGAGTGGATCGCTGAAATCCGTGCCACGCCGGATTTTGTCGCCTCGCTTCGCCTGCTCTCGCCGGGCTTGCCGGCTGCGGGCGGTGTCGGGCTGACCCTCTTGCTGGCGGCTGTGGCCTGGCTGCTCAGCCAGGCCGCCCGGCGGGACGCTGAATTGCTGGCCGAACAGGCCCATCGCGCCGCGCTGGTCGAGTCTTCATCCGACGCCATCATCGGTGCGAACCTGGACGGCAAGATCACCAGCTGGAACCCCGCAGCACAAGCCATCTTCGGCTTCGCCGCCGAGGACGTGCTGGGTCAGCCGATGGACATCCTGCTGCCAGCCAGCGATGGGACCCTGGGTCAGGGGGAGGCGCTGGAGCGAATCGCCCGGAATGAAGTGGTGGCGGCCTATGACACGGTGCGCCGCACCCGTGATGGGCGAGAGCTGGACGTGACCGTGTCGGTCGTTCCGGTTCGAGACCTCGGCGGGCGGGTCATCGGGCTGGCCAAGACGATTCGCGACAACAGCGAGCGCAAGGCTGCCGAGCGCGGCCTGCAAACGCTGGCGCAGCATCTGGAGGCGACGGTCGCGGAACGCACGGCCGGCTTGGAGGCTGCCAAGCGAGACTTGCGCACCATCCTGGATGCGCTGCCGTCCATGGTGGGCTACTGGGACGCCGGCTTGCACAACCGCTTTGCGAACAAGGCGTATCAAGACTGGTTTGGCGTCTCGCCGGAGGCCCTGACGGGCAAGACCCTGCAGGAACTGCTGGGTTCCGAGCTGTTCGAGCGCAACCGCCCCTTCGTTGAGGCGGCTCTGAGCGGCGAAGCCCAGACCTTCGAGCGTGACCTTCCGCGGCCCGGCGGACCCGGTTCAAGGCATTCGCTGGCGCATTACCTGCCGGATCTGGTCGATGGCGAGGTGCGCGGCTTCTATGTGCTGGTGCACGACGTGACTGAACTCACTGAGACGCGCAGGCAGGCTGCCGCCGCGCAGCGCGACAACGAGTTCCTGCTCCAGACGATTCACCAACACGCGATTGTTTCGGTCACCGATGCCCGGGGCATCATCACGGACGCCAACGAGGCGTTTTGCAAAATCTCGGGCTATGCGCTGGACGAGCTGCTCGGGCAGACGCACCGCATCGTCAACTCGCGCGCGCATTCAGAGGGCTTCTGGGTCGAAGTCTGGCGAACGATTGCCAACGGCCGGGCCTGGCGCGGCGAAGTCTGCAATCGGGCCAAGGATGGCTCGCTGTACTGGGTGGACAGCATCATCGCCCCCTTTGCCGACGATCAAGGTCGGGTTCAGCGCTACATCTCGATCCGGTTTGACATCACCGAACGCAAGCGCTCGCGCGCGCAGTTGGATGCGACTCACGAGCGTCTGGCGTTGGCCGCCGACGCCGCAGGCATTGGTTGCTGGGAATATGAGCTCCAGTCCCAAGTGTTGCACTGGGACGATCAGATGTACCGGCTGTACGGAAGAACTCGCGCGGGTGACGCAGAGCCCTACGCCGTATGGTCTCAGAACGTCCACCCCGACGATGTAGCCGCCTCGGAGCAGGCCCTGCGCGACTGCATCGCAGGCCTGCGGGACTTCAACGTGGAGTTCAGAGTTGTGTACCCGGACGGACGCATTCGCCATATCTGTGCGGCCGCCAAAACATACCGAGATGAGTTCGGCACCGCCGTCCGCATGGTGGGCGTCAACTGGGACATCACGGAGCGCAAACAGTCCGAAGTGGAGCTCGCGTCTGCGACTTCCTTGCTGAGAACCGTGCTGGCTTCGGCCACCGACGTCTCCATCATTGCGACCGATGCCGACCTGGTCCTCCGTGTGTTCAACCGTGGCGCGGAGCGCTTGCTGGGCTATACCAGCCAAGAAGTGGTCGGCATTGAAACTCCGGGGCTGATTCACGATCCGCTGGAGGTCCGGCAAAGAGCGCAGGAGCTGTCTGCCAGTGCGGGGCGCTTGATCGCAGCAGGGGACTATTTCAAGGATCCGCTGGCGCATGGAAGTGCCCGAGAATGGCGCTACACCCGAAAAGACGGGACGACGGTGCTGGTCTCCTTGATCGTCACCGCCATGCTTGACCAGGCTGGCACTCCGCTGGGATACCTGGGTATCGCCTATGACGTCACCGCGCAGAAGGAGCAAGAGCAAGCCTTGCTGCGCGCGAAGCAGGCGGCCGAGAAGGCCAGCCTCGCCAAGAGCCAGTTCCTGGCCAATATGAGCCACGAGATCCGCACGCCCATGAACGCCATCATTGGGCTCGGCTATTTGCTGGAGCAGACCCACCTGGATGGGCAACAGGCCGACTTCTTGCAGAAGATGACGCGCGCCAGCAAGGGTTTGCTGGGTGTCATCAATGACGTGCTGGACCTCTCCAAGATCGAGGCGGGTGAGCTGAGCATCTCGATGGATGTCTTCGAGCCCGCGGCCTTGCTGGACTATCTGTGCGATGTGCTGCAGGCTCAGGCGACCCTCAAGAAGATCTCCCTGTCGCTGGAGATGCCCGCTGATTTGCCCGCCTATGTCAAAGGCGATGCACTCCGCTTGAACCAGATCCTGACCAATCTGTTGGGCAATGCCATCAAGTTCACCGAACAAGGGGGTGTGCGTCTGCTCGTCCAAGTGGTCGATGCCGATGCAGATCGCGTCCAGCTGCGCTTTGAGGTGCATGACTCCGGCATCGGCATCAGCCCGGACAGTGCCAAGCTGCTGTTTCAGCCCTTTGCGCAGGCCGACAACTCCATCACGCGTCGCTTCGGCGGCACGGGGCTGGGTCTGTCGATCGTCAAGCAACTGGCGGAGATGATGGGCGGGCGCGTCGGTGTGGACAGTGCGGTGGGCACAGGCAGCTGTTTCTGGGTCGAGCTGCCCTTCGCCATCGCCAGTGCGCCACAGGACCGACCGCAACAGCCCGATCGGGATTTCTCCGCTGGGTCCGCCCTGGCCGGCATTCGCATCTTGGTGGCCGACGACAGCCAGATCAATCTGGAGGTCGCCAAGCGCATTCTTGAAGGCGAGGGCGCCGAAGTCGCCATGGCCGTGAACGGGCAAGTGGCCGTGGCTTATCTGCAGGCGCAACCTGATGGCTGCGACATCGTCCTGATGGACGTTCATATGCCCGTGATGGACGGCCTCACGGCGACCCAAACGATTCGGAATCAGCTGGGTTTGACCCTGCCCATCGTGGCCTTGACCGCCGGCGCCCTGGCCAGCCAAAGGCAGGAGGCGGAGCACGTCGGCATGAGCGACTTTGTCGTCAAGCCTTTTTCTCCCCACGAACTGGTTGCTTGTATCCGCAAGTATGTCCATGTTGGTGTCCAGGCGCGCCATCCTTCCCCCGGCGAGGCGGCGTCGAGCCTTGCTCGACCTGCGGCTGAGGACTGGGGCCACTGGCCTGAGTTGCCGGGCATCGCAGGCGCGGAAGTGGCGATGCGCCTGGGCGGAGATCAGGCCTTGTTTGCGACGCTGCTGAAGTACCTGGTCTCAGAGTTTCCAGAGTTTCCGCTGTTGACCGCGGATGAAGACCTGCACGGGTTGGCGGCCCGCGTGCACAAGCTCAGAGGCGGTGCCGGCAATGTGGGCGCCGTGGGTGTTCATCGGGTCGCCACTGACATCGAGGCCGCATGCCGCGCAGGCGATCACGAGCAGGTTGCTGCCTTGCTTCCTGTGTTGAATGCCGCCCTGAAAGAGCTGGCGACAGGCGTCGAGGCGTGGCGGGCGGAGCAGGCGAAACGTCCGAGCGCGACCCCATCGGGGCCGGCGGCGCGTGTGTTGAGCCGCAAAGACATGGAGTCGCTGCTCGAATTGCTCAAGCAACAGCACATCTCCGCGCTCGACCTGTTCGAGGAGCTGGCTCCGGGCCTGGAGGCGTCATTGGGTACGGCCGCCTTTGAGCGCTTGCGCTCGCACATCGAGCAACTCCAGTTTGCCGATGCGGCCATGGAACTGGACACGGCAATCACGGACTTGCCTGCGAGCTAACTTCTACGTTGCCGGGTGCCTCACCCCTGAATCACCCCCAGCTCGACCGCCGCAGCGCCACCGCCTCGCGCACCAGGGGCATCAGCGCATCGGCTTGGCCGCCGTCAATGGCACCGAGGAATTCGCGCCGCATGCGCGGCTCCCAAAACTTCTGAATATGGCCGGCGATGCCGTCCAGGGCTTCGGCGTGGTCGGGCATGGCCTGGAAGAAGGTGCCGATCTGGTTGGCCATGCGGACGAGTTTTTCAATGTCCATGGGTGGGCTTGAAGTTGGGGTCGGGTTCGGGTTCGGGGTCTTGGAGGTCCAGCCGCTCGGGGTGGCAGTAGACGACCAGGTCCTGGCGGCGTGCGAAGCCGACCAGGGTCATATTGGCACGCGCGGCGGTGGCCACGGCGAAAGAGGTGGGGGCGGACACGGCCGCGAGCAGGGGCACGCCGGCGCTGGCGGTTTTCTGCACCATTTCGAAGCTGGCGCGGCTGGTGACGGCGATGAAGCCTTCACCGGCTTTGACCTCATGCCGGGCCAGGGCGCCGATCAGCTTGTCCAGGGCGTTATGGCGGCCGACGTCTTCGCGCAGCCATTTCACCTCGCCCTCGGCCGAGCACCAGGCGGCTGCGTGGACGGCGCCGGTGGCCTGCTGCAAGGTCTGGTGCTCAACGAACTGGCCCATGGCCCGGGCAATCGCCGCACGGCTGAACAGCCGGCCCTGGCCCGGCGCGGCCAGCTCCGGCAGATGGCGCGCCACCTGGGCCAGGCTTTCGGTGCCGCAGAGCCCGCAGCCGGTGCGACCGGTCATCGAGCGGCGGCGGTCTTTCAAGCGGGCGAAGGCCTCGCCGCCGATGCGCAGGTGCAAGGTGATGCCTTGCTCGCTGCTTTCTTCCTCGACGCTGAACAATTCGTGTGGCGTGCTCAGGATGCCTTCGCTGAGCGAAAAGCCGAGCGCGAACTCCTCCAGGTCCAGCGGCGTGGCCAGCATCACTGCATGCGAGATGCCGTTGTATTCCAGGGCCACCGGCACTTCTTCGGCCACCCAGTCGTCCACCGCGAAGGCCGCGCCCGCGCGCACACCCTGCACCGGCAGCACGCGTGCGCCTTCGCAGAAGCTGGGGCGCGCCGCGCCAACCCCGGCGCTTAGCGCTGGGGCCGGGGCCGGGGCTGCCGGTTTGCCGCTGTGCTCACTTGCCATGGGCGCCTTCGGGCTGGCGGGCTTGTTGCAGCGCGTCTTGCTGGGCCTGGTTGAAGCGGCTGTACTCGCGCTGCCACTCCGAGGGCTGCTGCACCGGCATCACCTGCACGGCGGTCACCTTGTACTCGGGGCAATTGGTGGCCCAGTCGGAGTTGTCGGTGGTGATGACGTTGGCGCCCGACTCCGGGAAGTGGAAGGTGGTGTAGACCACGCCCGGCTGCACCCGTTCGGTGACGGTGGCGCGCAGCACGGTGTCGCCGGCGCGGCTGGCGATGCCCACCCAGTCGTCGTCCTTGATGCCGCGTTCTTCGGCGTCATGCGGGTGGATCTCCAGGCGGTCCTCGCTGTGCCACTGGTTGTTGGGCGTGCGCCGGGTTTGCGCGCCCACGTTGTACTGGCTCAGGATGCGGCCGGTGGTCAGCAGCAGCGGGAACTTGCGCGTCACCTTTTCATCGGTGGGCACGTACTGGGTGATGATGAAGCGGCCCTTGCCGCGCACGAATTTGTCCACGTGCATGATGGGCGTGCCGGCCTCCTCGGTGTGCTCGTTGCAAGGCCATTGCACGCTGCCCAGGCGTTCGATCTTCTCGTAGCTGACGCCGGCGAAGGTTGGGGTTAGCGCGGCGATCTCGGCCATGATCTCCTCGGGATTCTTGTAATCCATCGGATAGCCCAGGGCCTGGGCCAGCTTCTGCGTCACCTCCCAATCGGCATAGCCGGCCAGCGGCGGCATGACCTTGCGCACGCGGCTGATGCGGCGCTCGGCATTGGTGAAGGTGCCGTCCTTTTCCAGGAAGCTTGATCCGGGCAGGAAGACATGGGCGTACTTGGCGGTTTCGTTCAGGAAGATGTCCTGCACCACCACGCATTCCATGGCCATCATGGCCGCGGCCACGTGTTTCGTATTGGGGTCGGACTGCACGATGTCCTCGCCCTCGCAGTACAGGCCCTTGAAGCTGCCCGAGAGCGCCGCGTCGAACATATTCGGGATGCGCAGGCCCGGCTCGGGGTTGATGCTCACGCCCCAGGCCGCTTCGAACTGCGCGCGCACGGTGCTGTCCGACACATGGCGGTAGCCCGGCAGCTCATGCGGGAAGCTGCCCATATCGCAGCTGCCCTGCACATTGTTCTGGCCGCGCAGCGGGTTCACGCCCACGCCTTCGCGGCCGACATTGCCGGTGGCCATGGCCAGGTTGGCAATGCCCATCACCATGGTCGAGCCCTGGCTGTGCTCGGTGACGCCCAGGCCGTAGTAGATGGCGGCATTCGGCCGACGCGTGACGGCGGCCGTTCCATCGCTCGCGCCTGTCGCGTACAGCCGCGCCGCGCCGCGCAGCTCGGCGGCCGGCACGCCGCTGGCGGCCTCCAGCGCCTCGGGCGAGTTCTCGGGCCGGGCCACGAACTCGCGCCACTGATTGAAGCTCTTGGGGTCGCAACGCTCGGCCACATAAGCCTCGTTGACCAGGCCCTCGGTGACGATGACATGGGCCAGGGCAGTGATCACCGCCACATTGGTGCCGGGCTTGAGCTGCAGATGGTGGGCCGCGTGGATGTGGGGCGACTTGACCAGGTCGATGCGGCGCGGGTCCACGACGATGAGCTTGGCGCCCTCGCGCAAACGGCGCTTCATGCGCGAGGCGAACACGGGGTGCGCCTCGCTGGGGTTGGCGCCGATGACCATGATCACATCGGCCTTCTCCACCGACTTGAAGGTCTGCGTGCCGGCCGAGGTGCCCAGGGTCTGGCCCAGGCCGTAGCCGGTGGGCGAGTGGCAGACGCGAGCGCAGGTGTCGACGTTGTTGTTGCCGAAAGCCGCGCGGATCAGCTTCTGCACGAGGTAGGTTTCCTCGTTGGTGCAGCGCGAGGAGGTGATGCCGCCGATCGAATCCTTGCCATGCTTGGCCTGGATGCGGCGGAACTCGCTGGCCGCGTGGTTCAGCGCCACCTCCCAGCTGACCTCTTGCCAGGGGTCCTGGATGCTGGCGCGGATCATGGGCTTGGTGATGCGGTCCTGGTGGGTGGCATAGCCCCAGGCAAAGCGGCCCTTGACGCAGCTGTGGCCCTCGTTGGCCTTGCCGTCCTTCCAGGGCACCATGCGCACGACTTGCGTGCCCTTCATCTCGGCCTTGAAGCCGCAGCCCACGCCGCAGTAGGCGCAGGTGGTGATGACGCTGTGCTCGGGCTGACCCAGCCAGATGACGGACTTTTCCTGCAGCGTGGCCGTGGGGCAGGCTTCGACGCAGGCGCCGCAGCTCACGCATTCCGATTCCATAAAGGGCTGGTCCTGGCCCGGCGACACGCGCGACTCAAAGCCGCGGCCCGAGATGGTCAGCGCAAAGGTGCCTTGCGTCTCTTCGCAGGCGCGCACGCAGCGGTTGCAGACGATGCACTTGCTCGGGTCGTAGGTGAAGTAGGGGTTGGACTCGTCCTTCTTCGAGTCGCAGTGGTGGGCGCCGGCCGCGGCCCCAACGCCGTAGCGCACATTGCGCAGGCCCGTCACGCCGGCCATGTCCTGCAGCTCGCAATTGCCATTGGCCGAGCAGGTCAGGCAGTCCAGCGGGTGGTCGGAGATGTAGAGCTCCATCACGCCCTTGCGCAGATCCTGCAGCTTGGGCGTCTGGGTCTTGACCTTCATGCCAGCCTCGGCCGGCGTGGTGCAGCTGGCGGGATAGCCCTTGCGGCCCTCCACCTCCACCAGGCAGAGCCGGCAGGAGCCAAAAGGCTCCAGGCTGTCGGTGGCGCAGAGCTTGGGCACCTTGATGCCGGCGTCCACAGCGGCGCGCATCAGCGAGGTGCCCTTGGGCACGGTGACCGGGAAGCCGTCGATTTCCAGCGTCACTTCTTCGGTCGATTCCCGGCGCGGGGTGCCGTGGTCGATGTCTTGCTTGAGATGATCCAACATGGTGATCTGCTCCTGAGCGGGCCGTGTTCAGGCCGCAGCCTGGTCGGGCGCGGCAAGACCGAAGTCCTGCGGGTAGTGGTTCAGCGCCGAGAGCACCGGGAACGGCGTCATGCCGCCCATGGCACAGAGCGAACCGTGGGTCATGGTGTCGCAGAGGTCGCGCAGCAGGATCACCTGCTCGGCGCGGTTCTGGTTCTTGCGGATGCGGTCGATGACCTCCACACCGCGGGTCGAGCCGATGCGGCAGGGCGTGCACTTGCCGCAGGACTCGATGGCGCAGAACTCCATGGCGTAGCGGGCCAGCTGGGACAGGTCGGCCGTGTCGTCATGCACGACGATGCCGCCGTGTCCGACCACGGCGCCCATGGCCGTGTAGGCCTCATAGTCCAGCGGCACATCCCATTGCGACTCGGGTACATAGGCGCCCAGCGGGCCGCCGACCTGCACCGCCTTGATCGGCCGGCCGCTGGCCGTGCCGCCACCGAAGCCGTAGAGCAGCTCGCGCAGCGTCAGGCCGAAGGCTTTTTCGACCAGGCCGCCATGTTTGATATTGCCGGCCAGCTGGAAGGGCAGGGTGCCATGCGAGCGGCCCACGCCAAAGTCACGGTAGGCCTGGGCACCGCGCGCCAGGATGATGGGCGCGCTGGCAAAGGTGATGACGTTGTTGATGACCGTCGGCTGGCCGAACAGGCCCGAGAGCGCCGGCAGCGGCGGCTTGGCGCGCACCACGCCGCGCTTGCCTTCGATGCTCTCCAGCATGGCCGTTTCTTCGCCGCAAACATAACTGCCCGCCGCCTTGCGCACCTCCAGATGGAAGGCCTGGCCGCTGCCGCAGACGCTGGCGCCGAGGAAGCCTGCTGCCGTGGCGAGGGCAATCGCCTCGTTCATCGTCGCGATCGCCTGCGGGTACTCGGAGCGGATGTAGATGTAGCCCTGCGTGGCGCCCACCGCCAGCGCGGCGATGGTTATGCCCTCGATCAGCATGAAGGGATCGCCCTCCATGGTCATGCGGTCGGAGTAGGTGCCCGAGTCGCCTTCGTCGGCGTTGCAAACGATGTACTTTTGGTCGGCCTTGGCTTCACGCACCGTCTTCCATTTGATGCCGGCCGGAAAGGCCGCGCCGCCGCGACCGCGCAGGCCCGAGTGCAGCATCTCCTGGATGATGGCGCTGCTGTCCAGGCCCAGCGCCCGGCGCAGGCCGGCCCAGCCTTCGTGGGCTTCGTAGTCGGCCAGCGAGAGCGGGTCGATCACGCCGACGCGGCGGAAGGTCAATCGCTCTTGCAGCGCCAGGAAGGGGATCTGCTCGGTCACGCCCTGGCGCAGCGGGTGTTCGCCGCCCTGCAGCAGGCCGGCATCGAGCAGGCCCGGCACATCGGCGGCCTCGACCGGGCCGTAGGCGATGCGGCCTTGCGGCGTCTGCACCTCGACCAGGGTCTCCAGCCAGAACAGGCCACGCGAGCCATTGCGCACCAGCTCGACGTTCAGGCCACGGCATTGGCACTCGTGTCGCAGGGCTTCGGCCACCTCGTCGGCGCCCACCGCCAGCGCGGCGGAGTCGCGCGGCACAAACACTTTCACGATTGAGTTTGTCATCACAGACCCTCCTTGGCCAGCAGGGCGTCCAGCTTGGCCGGCGTCATGCGGGCGTGCAGGCGCTCGTTGATTTGCAGGGCCGGTGCCGAGGCGCACAGGCCCAGGCAGTAGACCGGCTCCAGCGTCACCGCGCCATCGGCCCGCGTGTGGTGCGAGGCGCAGCCCAGGCGTGTCTCGGCATGGGCCAGCAGCGCTTCGGCGCCGCGGGCCTGGCAAGCCTCAGCACGGCAGACCTGCAGCACCTGCTTGCCCGGCGCTGAGCTGCGGAAGAAATGGTAATAACTGATCACCCCATGGACCTCGGCCCGGGACAGGCTCAGGTGCTCGGCAATCAGGGGCACGGCGGCCGGCGGCACATGGCCCAAGGCCTCCTGCACGGCATGCAGCAGGGGCAACAGGGCGCCGTCTCGGGCCGGGTGCGCGGCCAGCAGTTCGTGTATTGATTCGTCCATGGGGAAATTGTGGGGTAAAGCGAAGACAACAAGAGCAAAACAGACTGAGAGAGAGCAAGCTCGCCGCAGAGCTTAAGCCGACCCGGCTGAGTCGGCTGCTGGTCATGCCGGGCTCGTCTCGCTTGATTTCACACGTGCCAGTCTTCAGTTGAAGAACTTGGTGACGCTCAGGCCCGTGCGGTACACACCCCAGGCCAGCGGAATGCCCACCGCAGCCCAGGCCAGCAGCACCAGAGCGATGCTGCTCTGGTGGTGTGTCATGGTGACATTGCCTACCTCGGAGGCGACAGCGCGGTCATGGGCCAGGCGCTTTTCCTCGGCCAGCTCCGTGGCACTCATGAAGTGCTTGGGGTCCAGCGGCCGCACCAGCAGATTGCAGATCAGGCCGATCACCAGCATGCCCACCAGGATGTACATGGTCTGGTTGTAGACCTGTTCGCGCGGAATGCCCAGGCCCAGCTGGTAGTCGCGCATGTAGTTCACGACGATGGGGCCCAGCACGCCGGCGGTGGCCCAGGCGGTCAGCAGGCGGCCGTGGATGGCGCCCACCATCTGCGTGCCGAAGAGGTCGGCCAGATAGGCCGGCACCGTGGCGAAGCCGCCGCCGTACATGCTCAGGATGATGCAGATCGCGCCGACGAAGAGCAGCTTGTTGCCGGCCATGGCGCTGCCCGGGATGCTGGCGTACATCAGGCCGCCGAGCACGAAGAAGACGACATAGGTCATCTTGCGGCCCAGCTTGTCCGACAGGCTGGCCCAGAAGAAGCGGCCGCCGATATTGAACAGGCTGATCAGCGCCGCAAAGCCTGCCGCCACGCCGGCGATGGCCGTCAGCTGCGTCTTGTCGAGATTGCCGAACTTGGCAGCCTCGCCGCTCAGGCCGATCAGGCTGCCGCCGAAGACCTCCTGCAGCATGGGGCTGGCCATGCCAATCACGCCGATGCCGGCCGACACATTCATGCACAGCACCATCCAGATCAGCCAGAACTGCGGAATGCCCCAGACCTTTTTCACATGCACATGGTTCTGCGTGATCATGGTGTTGCTGGCCTGCGCCTTGGGCGGCGTCCAGCCTTCCGGCTTCCAGCCCGAGGCCGGCACGCGGTAAGACAGCGCGCCGCCCATCATGAAGACAAAGTACACCAGGGCCATCACGACGAAGGTTTGCGCCACGCCCACATCGGTGGGGGTGGCGAACTGCTTCATCAGCTCGGCCGCCAACGGCGAGCCGATCATGGCGCCGCCGCCAAAGCCCATGATGGCCATGCCCGTGGCCATGCCGCGGCGGTCGGGGAACCACTTGATCAGGGTCGACACCGGCGAGATATAGCCCAGCCCCAGCCCGATGCCACCGATCACGCCTGAGCCCAGCAGCATCAACCAGAACTGATGCAGGTGCACGCCCAGGGCCGAAATCAGCATGCCGCCGCACCAGCACACGGCGCTGACCACGCCGGCCTTGCGCGGGCCGGCGCGTTCCAGCCAGCCACCCCAGATGGCGGCCGAGCTGCCCAGCAGTACGAAGAACAAGGTGTACATCCAGCCCAAGGTGGAGATCTTCCAGTCGCAGCCGCTGGCGAACAGTTCCTGGAAAAATCCTACATCGGGCCCGCACTTGATCGCCTCCTTGATGCCCAGCGCCTTGGACAGCGGCAGCCAGAACACCGAGAAACCATAGGCCATGCCGATGCACAGATGGATGGCCAGGGCGGCCGGCGGCACCAGCCAGCGGTTGAAGCCGGGGGCGGCAATGATTCGCTCTTTGTCGAGGAAGCCGGGTTCGGCCCCGCTCAGGCGGTCAGGCGCGCCTGTCATCACAGTGGACATAGGTCTTGTCTCCGAATCTTTTTTGGTTGTGCACTCGTCGGTGCAGGCGGAGTGTTCGCCGCCCGGCCGCCGGCCGTCCAATTGATTCGGGGAATGGGGCGATCAGTTTGGAAAATCAGGGTTTGCCCGGGCAAGGCCCTGGCTTGCCGCGGCTTGCCAGACCATTTGAGGATCATCAGCCTGTTCCTCCTTGCGTTGCCGTTGTTCAGAACACAGGTCTAGAAATGAGAGAAGACCCAGACGAGCCGGTGCTCCAGCAGAAGATCGGTCATTCCTGTGGCGAATGAGCGGCCCCAAGGGCTGCAGCTGCCCTGAGCCCAGGGCGCATGCGCGCTCGCGGACCTGAAACCCGTCGACGGCGCCGAACGATGGCCTCTCGGTGCTCACTCTCTGATTGACGCCAACCTGGCGCTAACCTGGCACCTACTGGCCACCGTCTTCAAAGACGTCGTCCATGGATGCCATCGCCGTGTTTGTGCTCGGTCGGGCAGCATGATCGGCTGACTGTATCGGTGCCATCTGCGACGCAGGGAAATGGTCTGCCGGCTCCGGATTCATGTTGACCAGCGCATCAGCGCCACGAGCACCACCAGGACACCCAGGCCGAGGTTGACCGACACCCAGGTGCGAATCTGCGCCAGGGTCGCGCCAGCCGCGGCCCACTCAGACACGGCTACAGCCCGGCTGAACCTCTTGTAAAGCGCGAAGCGGATGTGCATGAAGATCGCCACCATGACGACGCCCAGCACCGCCATGATGGTCCAGGCCAGCGGCATCTCGAAGTTGCCCCCCGACTGCACCACTTGCTTGGCCACACGACCCAGCATCCACACGCCGCTGGCCAGAGTCAGCAGCGAGGCCACCAGCACCGCTTGGAAGAAGCGCCCGAGCACATCGTGCATCAGCCGCAGCCGCAGCGGTGCTTCCAGTTGAGCGACCGCCGGTCGTAGGAAGAAGTGCGCAAACACCATGCCACCGATCCAAACGACGATGGACAGCAGGTGCAAAGTCTTGAGAGTCGCGTAAATCATCGATCAGTCCCATTCAAGTTCAAAACCAGTCCAGAAGCCAAGCTGCCCCATACCCGCAGGGCCCAGTGGCGCAGCAAGTCGAGCCCGGCCGTCCCTTGTGGCGGGCAGGGGCATGGCCAGCAGCTGCAAGGTCGTGCGCCTCAGTGCCGCGGGCTTGCGCCGTCGCGTCGCGCGGCTGCTGCACGTTCGGCAGCGTCATGTGGACTCGGCGACCGCGGGCTGCCCGCGCGTCTTCCACAGCGACACCAGGACACCACCGGCGATCAGGCCGAAGGTCACGCTGAGCGAGATCACCGCCGGGATCTTGCCGATGACGCCGACCAGGAAGATCTTGCTGCCGATGAACACCAGCACCAGGGCCAGCGCGTACTTCAGGTACTTGAAGCGGTGGATCATCGCTGCCAGCGCGAAGTAGAGCGCGCGCAGGCCCAGGATCGCGAAGATATTGCTGGTGTAGACGATGAAGGGGTCGGTGGTGATCGCGAAGATGGCCGGCACCGAATCAACCGCGAAGATCAGATCGACGAACTCCACCAGCACAAGCGCCAGGAACAGCGGTGTCGCGAAGCGTTCCAGCTTGCCTGTCTTGGTGTCGGTCTCGCGCACCCAGAAGGCATTGCCGCGCAAGCCCTCAGTCACGCGTACATGGCGCTTGAGGAACTTCAGCAGCGGGTTCTTGGCGATGTCGGGCATGTGGTCGGCAATGATCCACATCTTGATGCCGGTGAAGATCAGGAAGGCACCGAACAGGTAGAGCACCCAGCTGAACTGGCTCACCAGCGTTGCCCCCAGGCCGATCATGAGTGCGCGCAGCAGGATCACGCCCAGGATGCCCCAGAACAGCACCCGGTGCTGGTACTGCCGCGGGATGGCGAAGAAGCTGAAGATCAGGGCGATGACGAAGACGTTGTCCATCGACAGCGACTTCTCGATCATGAAGCCGGTGTAGTAGTCCATGCCGCTCTGTGCGCCCAGATACCACCAGACCCAGGCACCGAACAGCAGCGCCACGCTGATGTAACCGGCCGACAGCAGCAGACTCTCGCGAACGCCGATCTCCTTGTCGTCCTTGTGCAGGACGCCTAGGTCAAAGGCCAGCAGCGCGATGACGATGCCGACGAAGGTAAGCCAGACCCAGGTGGGCGTGCCCATGAAGTCGGCTGTGAGGACGGGATGCAGTAAGTCCATGATTCACCTCAAGGGGTTGCAGCAACGGTGGCAAGCGACAGGCCGCTGAGGGCGTGGAACATGATCGGGCTCGCCGCGGCGTTCGGGTGAGTCGGAGTGTGGGGATCTATACGATTCGAATAAACCACGCCGATGCGCAATTCAACTTCGTTTTTTCAGAATCGGAGTGCAGATGCTGAGCGGCCGTCTTCGTAGTGACTTCTGTGTCCTCACCCAGGACGCCTTCGCGCGCGCCGAGGTGTTTTTTCAGCAGGGCCAGGGCATCCCGGATCAGGTGCGCAAAGCGGCCAGCGGCAAGGCGGCTCGCCCTTGAACGCGTACAGCTCGACCCCCATCAGCGAGCCTTGCCACGGGCCGCCTTCTTGGAGAGCGGCTCCTCTCCATCGATCAGCTTCCAATGGTGCCGCGCGGCCTCCACGACCTTGGCTTCGCCATCGGCCAGGTGGCCATCGGCTCGGGCCGCGGCCAGGGATAGACGCAACACTGTCCTTTGCAGCGCCGGATCGGAGATCTCGGCCATCAATGACGTCATCTCGCTGCTATCGACCTGACCGATGAGCGAGTCTGTCTCGTAGCCACCCGCCCGCAGCTCTTCACACAAGGTGTAAACGATGTGTGGCAGCAGCTGCGGATCCAGCCCAAGTTCGCGCTCCGCGCCCAACTTCTTGAGGATCTCGAACTCGGAACTGCACATCTGACCGTCGGAGATGAGCACCAAGGCGACGATGCGCACTGCAGCTTCTGGGCTGTTACGGGGGTAGCTACGCACGATGGCTCTCCCTTGAAGAACCCAAGCTTTGGCTGACAAGCTGTGGTCTGTGTTTTGTGTTCTGGGCTCAGTCGCCTCGGGCGGGATGCCGCCGGTCAAACTGGCGTGTACGACGCGCGGCCTGGATCGGGATGGGCACGAGCACCGGCGCCGGCTGAGGCGCCCACTGCTTGAGTTCCTCCTTCAGCAAGTGAAGGCTCTGCCTAATCCGGGCAAGCATGAGGGACGAAAAACGCAGAGAAGACTTCATGGTGATGAGCTCAGAGGTGATGAAAGACTGGAATATGCATCCAATCCAACTTCGGAAGAACCACCATTTCCGAGATTCCAATTCAGGAAAATGCGAACTCGCCGAAACATGATGCGACGGGCGCAAGGCCGCACTCATGACCGGTCTGGCCGGACCTCGCTGATCTTGGCGAGCCGGAAGGCCTGGTCGTCGGCCTCGTAGTCCCACTGCTCGATCCGGCAGCATCCCGGCGCCGCATCCGCACCCCAGCGCAGAAGGTTCACCGAGTTGGGTGAGCCATCACGCACCCGGGACGACACGGCGGAGCCCGCCTGCACAACCCACAGCGGACGCAGCAGGCCTGGCAGTGGCATGACGTAGGGGAGGTGGATGTGCCCGCCCATGACGAGGTCGGC
>Ga0075160_10001154_pt1 | contig 16220 bp, 14 predicted proteins | sample JI91814C2DNA_FD_70969 | JGI IMG/M metagenome (GOLD analysis project Ga0075160, IMG submission 70969) | Wastewater effluent complex algal communities from Wisconsin, to seasonally profile nutrient transformation and Carbon sequestration -... | ecosystem: Engineered > WWTP > Effluent > Algae... | reverse complement strand
GCTATGTATTCGCTTGCGTTTGTATCCGATGATCCTGTGTATATAGTAGAGCAGGCTGCCCAGACAATTCCAGCAGGTACTAAGTTTCACGATTGCATTGCAGATGTTATCAAGTGGCATAAGCAGTATCCAAACGATTGGAAGCAAACGTGGTTTGAAGTTCAGAAGAAATGGAACCTCGATGTCGGTTGTCCAAAGGGTGCATTCCTTGGTTTTAATATTGATGCGAAGATCAACTCCGCGTATGTAGCCATCGGCATGCTGTATGGCAACGGTGACTTTACAAAATCCATTGACATTGCTACCCGTTGTGGTCAGGATGCCGATTGCAACCCGGCAACGGTTGGCGGAGTGCTGGGCGTGATGCTGGGTTATGATAAAATCCCCGACTTCTGGTTGAAGCCGTTACAGGAAATTGAAAATGACAATTTTGAGAATACCGATGTATCGCTAGCGAAGGCATACACCTGGAGCTTTAATCATGCGCTGGGTGTAATTGAAAAGCAGGGAGGAAAAACAGCAGGGGAGGAAGTTACCATTCCGTTAACAAAACCTGTAGCCGTTGCTTTTGAGCAGAATTTTGAAAAAACGTTCCTGGTGGAGCGCAGTAAAGTTGATAAGTCATTTACGGATGAAATAGCATTAGAATTTACTGGTAACGGATACTTGTTGTATGGCAACATGGTGAAGCGCGGTAAAATTGATCCGGATTATATAGACCGGATTTCTAAACGTACCTACGGCTCAGAACCATTGGGACTTGCGGAGATAAAAGATTCTTATGTCGCCATCATGCACGTTTATACGGATGGAGCAGTGACCGATACACTTTCATTGCCGATGATGAACACTGCCCGCAGACTTGAACCATCGTGGAATTATCAAATGCCGGAGGGAAAACATACGATCAAACTGAAGTGGACTAATCCAAATCCGGACTATGAATATCGTATTAACGACATGATCGTGTATTCTGAAAACGAAACGAAGAGCAATCTTCCAACCAGTGACGTGAAGTAATGAGAAAGAGCTTTTTATATATCGCACTGGTTTTGATAACCGTTTTTTCCTGCACGAAACAGGAAACAACCACTGCTTCATTGCCTGATCAGTTTTCAATTTCAACCGAGGCGTTGAAAGATAAGATAAGAGGCGGGTGGGCTGGCCAAACCATTGGGTGCACGTACGGTGGCCCGACTGAATTCAAGTTCAAGGGCACCTTGATACAAGACTACCAACCGATCATCTGGCATGACCATTATATAAGAGAGACGTTTGAGATCGATCCAGGTCTGTATGATGACATCTACATTGACATGACGTTTGTTGAGATCCTCGAAAAGCATGGCTTGGATGCCCCTGTGGATTCATTTGCGATCAGCTTTGCGAAAGATGATTATAAACTCTGGCATGCAAATCAGGCTGCGCGTTACAATATTCTTAACGGAATCATGCCGCCTGCATCTGGACATTGGATGAACAACCCGCATGCGGATGATATCGATTTTCAGATCGAAGCGGATTTCGCGGGAATGATGACACCAGGGATGATCAATGCTTCATCCACTATCTGCGACAGCATAGGCCACATCATGAACTATGGTGACGGGTTTTATGGTGGAGCATTTATGTCGGCCATGTATTCTGCCGCGTATGTTACCGATGATATTCACCTCGTTATTCAGGAAGCATTAAAAATTATTCCGGCTGAAAGCCGATTCTATAAAACGATTGCTGATGTAATTGCCTGGCACAAGCAATATCCGGATGACTGGAAGAAAGCCTGGTTTGAAATTGAAAAGAAGCATTCATCGGAAAAGGGCTGTTCGGAAGGCGTGTTCAATGCATTCAACATTGATGCGAGCCTGAATGCAGCGTACGTTGTGATGGGCCTGTTATACGGAGAAAAGGATTTCTTTAAAACCATGGATGTAGCTACGCGCTGCGGTCAGGATTCTGATTGTAATCCGGCAACGGCTGCAGGTATCCTGGGTGTGATGATCGGGTACAAAAACATTCCTTCCTACTGGAAGCCAGCACTTGAAGAAGCTGAAGACCTGAAATTTCCATACATGAACATTTCGTTGCGCGACATTTATGGTCTTAGTTATAAACATGCTTTACAGGTGATTGAGAAGAATGGTGGCACTGTAACAGACACAGGGATTTCTCTTACTGTACAAAAGCCTGAAACCTTACGACTTGAACAATCTTACGAAGGCATGTATCCAGCCTCTGAATTGCTCATCCGGAAAGATCATTTGGAAGAACCGATCGTGGTCGACTTTAACGGAAATGGTGTTGTTGTGCTGGGCAATCTTCGGAGCGTTTGCGGAGTTTCCAAGAGCGACTATGTGGCATTGCTCGATATTTATGTAGATGGCATTAAAACTGAACAAATCAAGATGCCTTTCGATTACATTGTTCGTAAGTATGATATATATCACAAGTATTTGTTGCCGCAAGCCGATCATAAAGTTGAAATTAAGTGGGTAAATCAAAATCCGGATTTCAGAATGTATTTAAAATCTGTAGTAACATACAGTGATTCGCCAGTGAAACCTATAAATCCAATGGCGGCTAATTAGAAGATGATATGAAGGGGAGAATGTATTTAGCGATAGTGTTACTGGGTCTTCTAGCCGGATGCGGAGAGGATGATCCGAAAAAGGTTGAAGTTCCGTTTATGCGACTGTGGGAGAATCAGGTTTTACAAAGCGAACTTCTCGGTCGCTCGATTGAGTATGCCGTGCTGCTGCCGGAAGGCTACGATGAATCGGATGAATTGTATCCCGTAGTTTACCTGCTTCACGGGTATGGTGATGATGAAACCACGTGGTATAAGAATGGCGGTCTCCGGTCTTATGTGGATAAGTATAGCGCAGAAACAGGCCCCATGATTTTTGTCATGCCGCAGGGGTTCAGAACGTATTACATTGATAAGTACAATGGCAATTTCCCGTACATGGATATGTTTGTTGAAGAACTTGTACCAGAAATTGATGCCCGCTTACGCACGAAGAAAGATAAATCGCAGCGTGCCGTGATGGGGTATTCGATGGGTGGTTACGGTGCGCTCATTCTTCCGGCCATGCATCCCGAAGTATTTTCGGTTGGCATTCCATTAAGTATGTCATTTCGAACAGATGAACAGTACCTGGAAGAATCTCAGTCTTCATTTGATAATCAGTGGGCTCCGAATTTTGGTCCGGGACAAGGTGTTTCCGGCACAGCAAGACTATCTGATTATTTCAAGGAAAGAAGTCCGTTTTATTTCTTTAATGAAGAGAATCTCACGATTTATAATAACCTGAAGTTTCTGATTGACTGCGGAGACGATGAAGAATCTCTGATCTTCACGAGCAACAGCCTTCACTCATTGATGCGTAATAATGGTATCGCTCACGAATACCGCGTGCGCAGTGGCGGACACTCCTTTGATTATTGGAAGAAATCTTACCCGGAGGCTCTTACGTTTATCAGCAACGCATTTAAGGGTATTCCACATCCTGCCGAGCCTGAGCCTGCCCCTCTGGGTACACTCATTACAGATACGGACTTTGAAGAAACTGAAATTGAAGGGGTTGATGTGACGATCATGAAACCGCTTGATTATGAAACAAGTGGTGTGGAATATCCGGTGTTATATTTTATTCATGACGGAGAGGATAATCATCATGATAACCTGATCAATACTTTTTCTCTGTTACGCAATGCCATGACAGCCTCAAAGCTCACCAAATCAATCGTGGTAGAAATTGAGATTGATATTTTAGGAAGCGATGCTGGTTATCTTCAGCAGCTGGTAACCCATTTGGACGCCAATTACCGCACGAAGGAAATTCGTGATAACCGGGTAATAATGGCGAATGGCAGCGCTTCAACGAACACCCTTGGATTTGCTGATGGCACTGATCTCTTTAGCGATTGCTTCATTTTCAACGCCCAGCTTTCCGAGGAAGCTGCGTCTGTATCCGAAACCGTGTTTTATTACCTTGATGGTACCGATAAAAGTGCAAGCTACAAGGGATACGAAAATCTGCATTCAAAAATCCGGAACGATGGCACCGATGGCTACGAATATCGTGTCCGTCAGGGTGCTGAATCGTACCAGGCATTTTTAAATGGATTGAATGAATCTTTAGGGTCATTAAAAGAAAGTTTAAGCAGATGAGGGTTGCGAAGCTGATAGGGTTGATCATTTTGTTAAACGCATCGGCAACATGTGCGCAGGAAAAACCGCGTATTATAGAAGGTCTTTCAATGAACAGTAAAGTCCTGGCCCAGGATGTTAAATATTCCATTACTCTTCCAGAAGATTATTATACGTCCAACAAGAATTACCCGGTAGTGTACCTGCTTCATGGCCTGGGCGATGATGGATCATCGTGGTTGGAATACGGTCAGGTAAGTCAGGCGGTAGATGGCGCGGTAAAGAAAGGGGAGATTATCCCGATGATCTATGTGATGCCGGACGGATACCGCAATTATTATGTGAATGATTATGCGGGTAAGTTCCTGTATGAGGACATGTTTATTAAAGAGCTGGTTCCGTTCATTGATAAGCAATACCGAACAGTAGCTGACAAAAAGCATCGCGCAACGATGGGTTATTCCATGGGCGGATTTGGAGCACTAGTTCTCCCATTGCGTAATCCGGATGTTGTAACCGTAAGTGTGCCGCTCAGCATTTCCGTGCGCAGCGATGCCCAGTACATGACCGAAGAAGCTTCCGGCTGGGACGATCAGTGGGGCAGGTTGTTTGGAGCAGTTGGTGTAACCGGTGAAGGCAGGCTCACGGATTATTACAAACAACATTCGCCTTTTCACATTTTCGCACAAAAAGATTTGAGCAAGCTTAAGGACTTGAAGATTTACATCGACAATGGCGATGATGAAGAAACGCTTTGCCGCAGCAATGAAGAGTTGCACATGTTACTGCGTGACCGGAATTTTCCGCACGAGTTCCGCGTAAGAGATGGCGGGCATGAATTTAAATACTGGCGTGATGCGTTGCCGAATGGATTACATTTTATCAGCGATGCATTTGAAGGCAAAGCGTACCGCGGTGATGCACGGGAGGATTCAGATGTATTGGGTACCGGGTACTCCTCAACCATTGGCACTCAGATTCTGGGTGAAACATATTATGAGGTTTTGCTTCCAGGGGAGTACCAACAGACACAGCGGCTGTATCCCGTAGTTTATTTTGTGGGTGATTTTAGTACGGATATTAAATCAAAGATATCAACCCACATTAAGTCTTCTATCGAAAACGGATTGCTAACACCGTTGATTGCGGTATTCATACCTGCGACTACAAAGTATAGTATCGTACAATCGATTGTGCCTGATGTTGAGAAAAAGTATCGAGCGCGTGCAGGTTGGAGATTCAGGGCGCTTGTTGGATTTGAATCAGGTGGTATTCCTGCGCTTCAGGGCGCGCTTATCCCGGAAGTCTTTACCTCGTGCGTGCTCTTTGATACACCTGTAGATTGCAATGCATGGAAAAATGCGATCCAAACAAACAAGAAACAACTGGCCCGAACCTGGTATCTGCTTTATAGTCCTGATAAAGGAAATAACTATAATACCAATGGTTGTGCACACACTTTCCTGCGCGATGAAGAGGTGTATCACGAATACCGCGTGCAACAAGGCAAAGGGGGGACGGAGTGGATGCTGGGCAACCTGAAAGAAGCACTTGATTTTACACAACGAAAAATTCACCGATGACCTCACCCTAAATCCCTCTCCATGGGAGAGGGACTTTTGGTGAGATCAAGGAGAGAGAACAAAAAACAGAAAAAAACCAATTATTAAACTATGTATATCATCAGCAGCTATTCTCTCGCAGTGTTCTTTTGCATCATCACGATGCTGTGCTGGGGCTCGTGGGGAAACACACAAAAACTGGCCGCCAAAACCTGGCGCTACGAATTATTTTATTGGGATTATGTGATCGGCATTGTACTGCTCTCGGCTGTGTTCGGCTTTACGCTGGGCAGCATGGGTGAGCAGGGCAGGAGCTTTACCACTGATCTCGCGCAGGTGAGCAGCGCTAATTTATGGAGCGTGATCATTGCCGGTATCATCTTTAATGCATCCAATATCTTATTGTCTGCTTCCATTTCAATTGCAGGGATGGCTGTAGCGTTCCCGGTAGGTGTCGGACTCGCACTGGTGCTGGGTGTTGTCCTCAACTATAACAGTGCATCCAAGGATGATCCTTTTCTTCTTTTTACCGGTGTTGCACTCATTGTTGTGGCAATCATTTTTAACGGCATTGCTTCGAGTAAAATGTCTTCCGGTGAGAAGAAGTCCTCTTCAAAAGGAATCTGGCTGGCCATTGTTGCCGGTATCCTGATGTCGTTCTTTTACCGCTTTGTGGCGAGCGCGATGGATGTAAACAATTTTGAATCACCCACTCCAGGCATGATGACTCCGTACACAGCCTTATTCGTGTTCGCGATGGGTATGCTGATCAGTAATTTCCTGTTCAACACCGTTATTATGAAGAAGCCTTTTGTTGGTGCTCCTGTATCGTACAAAGATTATTTCAGCGGAAGCTTTTCAACCCACATGGTGGGTGTGATTGGCGGATTGATCTGGGGATTGGGTACTGCATTGAGCTACATGTCTGCGGGCAAAGCGGGTGCAGCAATTTCATATGCCTTAGGCCAGGGCGCAACGATGGTTGCAGCATTCTGGGGCGTGTTCATCTGGAAGGAATTTAAGGGCGCGGGCAAAAGTGTTAACCTGCTGCTGTTCTTTATGTTTTTACTTTTTATTACCGGTCTCGGACTCATTATCATGTCTGGGGGCAATTAAACAATTAAACTAACTATTAACCTAAAACAATTTATGCTATGAAAAAAAGTATTATGTTTTTAAGCGCTGCTGTGCTTGCGCTGAGCACAGTGTTTATCAGCTCGTGTGGCGATGATGATGAAGGTGGAGCTAAGGAAATTCCAGCGGCCCTTATCAAGTCAATTACACTTGATGAAGATGATGGTGATTATGTAGTCACTTGGGAATTCACCTATGATGGTGATGATCGTCTTACCCTTACAGAAGTTAACGAGGACGGATTTGAGTACGAGATAACGTATGATTATTCCGTTGCAGGAAAGCTCACAGAAACTGAGGTAATTGAAGCAGGTGTGGAAGAGTATGAAACAGTTTTTGATCTGGATTCTGAAGGCAGAATTATTAAGCAATACAGAGATGATCCGAGTGAATTTAATACATTTGAATATGATGAAGATGGGTATTTAATTGCCTACACCGAAGTTAGAGGTGCTAATATTCCTTTTAAGGAAACTGCAACTATAGAAGACGGTAACATCACCGTTCATACCCGATATGGTAACGGAACAGTTATTTCTCGAACAAAAGTCTTTACTTACCTTCCAGCCTCAACAGCCAAGAATGTGAGCAATCTACCACAAGCTAATCTACTGAATTCAGAGAGAAGAACTGTAAGCGGCCTGTACGGAAAAGGAAGTAAAAAACTAGCTCAATACCTTGAGCTTAATTATGTAGGCGCACCAGAGGATTATGTAAAGAATTCAAATACATATGTATTTGATGACATTACTAACCAAGTAGTATCAATTCAACGCACCGGTGTTGATGTTGATGGAAATGACACGGGTTTGAATGAGTTGTTTACCTACACCTACTATCCAATCGAAGAATAATCTTATTTTTTAGTTAGAGTTCAGGCCGGGGGTGTTTATCGCTCCTGGCCTTTTTTATTTAAGTGCGCCTACTTCACTTCCAATTCAACAATCGTATCGATCTCATTCATCTTTACTTTTGGAACTTTTACCGTTACACCAAATTCGTTGTCTGCGAATTTTATAGCACTTTTATCACTAAACATCCGCGCTGACACTACTTTCTTTCCCAGTGCAGGGAACGTCAGTGTTTCGTCTTGCCAGTTAAGGATGTGTACGTAATATTTGTTTCCTTTTTGTGTCATTACACCCCAGTCCCGGGCGGAGAGCGGACCGCCTTTTGTGTTATAAATAGTTTCTCCGTTTGTTTTTAACCATGCACCCATTTGCTTCAGTAAGGCTGTATGTTCGGGTTGAATTTTTCCATTCGGCATCGGGCCTACATTTAACAGAAAGTTTGCGCCATAACCGGCTGACTTGACCAGGTATTGAATAAGTGCTTTTTCACTTTTATTGCTCGCATCCTGAAGATTGAATCCCCATGAATTATTAATCGTCTCGCAGGTTTCTTTTGGCAGCTGTCCGATCTGTTGTTCGGGTGCGAAACCAGTGGTGTTGTGACCGGGTAAATCTTTTTCAAACATTTGAAAATCTTCCCCTTCAAAAGGTGGAACATGGTGATTGCTGCCGATCAATGCAGCAGGTTGTAGTTGATGGATTAGTTTATACGTTTTCTCCAGGCGCCAGTCGGCATCTTTCTTGTCCCACATACCATCAAACCAGATTCCGGCAACGGGTCCATAGTTGGTAAGCAATTCTGTTAACTGGGCGTCCATGTAATCTAGGTATTTATTCCAATCGCCTTCTTCAGGACGACCGGTATAACCATTACCGGTATTGCCGCGCGGAAAATAATCCGGATGATGCCAGTCGAGCTGCGAGTGATAGAAGAATAGCTTTATTCCCTGAGCCTGACATTCATCGGCCAGCATTTTCAATACATCTTTTTTGTACGGAGTGCGATCAACAATATCGTAGTTAGATACCTTGCTGTCATACATCGCAAAGCCATCGTGATGCTTGCTGGTAATGGTAATGTATTTCATACCGGCATCTTTTGCCATTTGCACCCATTCTTTTGGATTAAATTCAATCGGATTGAAGAAACCCGGCAGCTTCTCATACGTTTTTACGGGAATGCGTTGATTGTTCATTACCCATTCACCGTCACCTAGCTGACTGTACACACCCCAGTGAATGAAAAGTCCGAAACGCGCACCTTCAAACCACTCGCGTGTTCTTTTATTTTCAGGAGTAGGTTCGTACTTACCTTGTGCATACGCATGCATGGAAAGGGATAGAGCAAACAAGAGGGTGACACAACGTATTGTTATGGATTTCATAGTCTTATTTATGAAGATTGAATGACTCGATTATTTATGCCGCTTTCTCAGTACATCCTTAACATCGTCTAGCGAGCAATTTTTTGCCTGTAGAAGAATAAGGTAGTGGTACATCAGATCAGCTGCTTCATTTAGGAACAAATCTTTGTTGGAATCTTTGGCTTCGATTACAAGCTCAACTGCTTCTTCGCCTACTTTCTGAGCGATCTTGTTTATGCCCGCCTTAAAAAGACTGGTTGTATAGGAACCTTCCTTCGGATTATTCTTCCGGTCTTTAATCAGATTCTCAAGTCTCGTTAGATCCCACGATTCATTTTTTTCGTTGAAGCATGTATCCGCTCCTGTGTGACAAGTTGGTCCTTTCGGGTTGACCTTGATGAGCAGAGAATCGTTGTCGCAGTCCTGTAAAATCTCTACAAGCTCCAGCAAGTTGCCTGACGTTTCGCCTTTCGTCCAGAGCCGTTTTTTGCTTCGGCTATAAAACGTTACTTTTTTCTCACGTTTTGTTTTTTCGTAAGCTTCCTCGTTCATGAAAGCCTGCATCAATACTTTTTTCGTAGTGGCATCTTGAACAACGCACGGGACAAGTCCGTTGAGTTTGGCAAAATCAATGTTGCTCATAAAAGGGGATTAAAGCCTGACGGGGATATTGTTTTGTGACAAGTACTTTTTCAGTTCCGGAATTTTAATTTCCCCAAAGTGAAAGATGCTGGCAGCCAATGCTGCATCTGCTTTTCCTGAAGAGAATACGTCCAGAAAATGTTTCGTATTTCCGGCACCGCCTGAAGCAATCACCGGTATGGTTAAAAGTTCGTGAAGTTTTGCCAGCGCATCAATGGCAAAGCCGTTTTTTGTTCCGTCATGGTCCATGCTGGTGAATAAAATCTCGCCAGAACCTCTGTTTTCGCATTCTTTAGCCCAGTCAAAAAGTTTTTTATCGGTAGTATTTTTTCCGCCATGCGTATGCACAATCCACGAATGATTGATGTTTCGTGCATCGATCGCTGCAACAATGCACTGCGATCCGAAAGCTTTTGAAAGTTGGTCAATCAATTCCGGATTTCTCACAGCGGCCGAGTTAATGCTCACTTTATCGGCTCCGGCTTCCAGCAGGGGAGCAACATCCGCGATAGAATTAATTCCACCGCCCACGGTAAAAGGAATGTTAATGTTGCGTGCAATTTCTTTAACGAGCATGGCAAAGGTCTTTCGCTTTTCATCGGTTGCGGATATGTCGAGAAACACCAGCTCATCTGCCCCTTGCGTTGCATACTGCGATGCAAGCTCTACCGGATCTCCGGCATCGCGCATATTTATAAAGTTCACACCTTTAACGGTACGTCCGTCTTTTATATCCAGACAGGGTATGATACGCCTGGTAAGCATTACTTAAAGGTAAACGGCTTGAGGTCGGCCAATTCGATCTTATGCTCATATAGTGCTTTGCCGATGATCGCTCCATGCATACCCAGGGCTTTAAGCTTATGCAAATCATCCAGCGAACTTATACCGCCACTGGCGGTGATTTTTAAAGAAGGGAAGCGTTCCCGGAGCTTTTCATACAGACTGAAGTTCGGACCTGCCAGCATTCCGTCTGAACTGATATCCGTGCACGTCAGGTACTCTAGACCGCTGTTCATATAATCATCCACAAGCTCAAACAATCGGAGTTCGGTTGGCTCAAGCCAGCCGTTGATCATGATATGCTCGCCTTTTACGTCTGCACTGAGAATAAAATTACTAGCTCCGTATTCATTAATCCAGCGCTTAAATTTGTCAGGATTATCAATTGCAATACTACCGATGTTGATTTGATAGATGTCGAGGTCCATAAGTTGCTCAACGTCTTCATCGGTTTTAACTCCGCCACCGAAGTCAATTTGTAGTGCAGTTTTTTCCTGGAGTTCGTAGATCACATCCCAGTTCACCACTTCACCTTCTTTTGCTCCGTCCAGGTCGATCAGGTGCAGGTACTCCAGGTCAGCGTTTTGGAAAAGCATGGCTACATCCAAGGGATCTTCGCTATAGATCTTTTTCTTTTTGAAATCGCCCTGCGTAAGCCGCACGCATTTCCCATCCATGATATCAATTGCAGGAATTATCCTCATACGTTTAAAAAATTCTCTAAAATGGTTTGCCCCGCTTCAGCCGACTTTTCCGGATGAAACTGTACGGCATAAAAATTATCTTTCTTCATCGCAGCGCTGAACGGTACGGTATAGTTTGTAACAGCAGCTGTAAACTTATTTACCGGTACATAATAACTGTGTACGAAATATACACTTTCATTTTCAAGCTTTTTGTCAATCCAGCCATTAACTGAAGTAAGCTGATTCCAGCCCATATGTGGGACTTTTTGATCGATTGTTGGAATAAATCGTTTTACGGTTTCATCGAAAATTCCCAGGCACGCTGTGTCATTTTCTTCTGAATGTCTGCACATCAATTGCATTCCAAGGCAAATCCCCAACGTAGGTTGTTTTAAATTCCTAATTAACTGGTCAAGCTTCTTTTCACGCAGATAACTCATTGTTGTACTAGCCTCTCCAACACCTGGAAAAATCACTTTGTCTGCTTTAATAATTTCTTCCGGCCTATCGGTGATACTAAAGTTAATGCTTAAACGCTCTAAAGCGAACGATACGGATTGAATATTACCAGCGTTATATTTTAACAAGGCTACTTTCATCACAATGTGCCTTTTGTACTGGGCAACTCATTTCCTTCCTTCTTCACCGCCATTTTGATTGATTTAGCAAAAGCCTTGAATATCGCTTCAATCTTATGGTGCTCATTCGTTCCTTCCGCCTTAATGTTCAGGTTGCATTTTGCTGTATCCGAAAAAGACTTAAAGAAATGAAAGAACATTTCCGTTGGCATTTCCCCGATCTTCTCACGCTTGAATTCAGCTTCCCAAACCAGCCACGGGCGGCCTCCAAAATCCAGCGCAACCTGTGCCAAACAATCATCCATGGGTAAACAAAAACCATACCGCTCAATGCCACGCTTGTTTCCCAACGCTTGCAGAAATGCATCGCCTAATGCAAGGGCAGTATCTTCAATCGTGTGATGCTCATCGATATGCAAATCGCCCTTTACGCTTATCTCCAGATCAATATTTCCATGCCTGGCTAATTGATCCAGCATGTGATCGAAAAAGGCAAGTCCGGTGGAGATGGTACTTTTACCTGAGCCATCCAGATTTAATGAGATCCGGATATCGGTTTCTTTAGTCTTTCGATGAACAGTTGCGGTTCTGTTTGAATTGGTGAGTAACTTATAAATATCCTCCCATGATTCTGTCGTAAGCGCACAAAACTCATCAAGCTTTAGTTCTTTCATCTTCAAATTAAGGCTTGAATCTTTTAACAAAATTCCTTTGGCGCCAAGATTTTTCGCCAACTCGACATCGGTTAACCGGTCACCAATCACATACGAGTTCTTCAAATCATACTTACCCGACACGTATTCAGTTAACATTCCTGTTCCGGGTTTACGTGTTGACTTATTCTCGTGTGGGAAGGATTTATCGATAAGTACATCTGAAAAAATTATGCCCTCATTAGCGAGCGTTTTCGTCATTCTTTCGTGCGCAGGCCAGAATGTATTTTCAGGAAAGCGATCCGTACCTAAACCATCCTGGTTGGTGATGATTACTAATTCATAATCTGTTTCGCGGGCAATCTTTCCAAGCCACGTAAAAACACCCGGATAGTATTCCAGCTTTTCCAGGCTGTCGATCTGTTCGTCAGCTGGCTCAAGAATCAATGTGCCGTCACGGTCTATAAATAAAACCTTCCTCATAATTTCTTCAGCGCTTTAATCAGCCGTTGATTTTCTTCTGGCGTTCCAACTGTAATGCGGAGACAACCGTAACACAACGTAACCTTTGACCGGTCACGAACAATTATTCCTCGTTCCATCAGGTATTGATAGGCGAGGAACGCATCCGTCATGCGCACAAGCAAGAAATTTGCATCAGACGGGTACACAATTTCAACTGCCGGCAGCTTAAGCAATGCATTGGCAAGCCTTTTCCGCTCTTTAACGATCTCTTTTACGGATGACTCCATGAACATTGTGCTTTCCAGTGCATCGAGCACAAGCTCCTGTGTACGTGTGTTCACGTTATACGGATATTTAATCCTGTTCAGCAACGCAATGATCTCTTCCGAAGCAAAGCACATTCCCAGTCTCAAGCCGGCAAGGCCCCATGCTTTTGAAAATGTTTGCAACACCACAAGGTTAGGATACTTCGCAAGCTCATGAATAAAGCTTTTGCCTTTTGCGAAATCTAGGTATGCCTCATCAATCACTACCAGTCCGTAAAAGCGTTTTAAAATCTCTACGATCTTATCCCGGCTCAATAAATTTCCAGTCGGGTTATTCGGACTGCAAAGAAATAAAATCTTCGTGCTGCCATCGAATGTATTTGGAAAGGTCTCCAGGTCAAGATCAAATTCGGGTGTTAGCAATGCCTGCTGAACTTTCACAGCATTCACCTCGGCACACACGGCATACATTCCGTACGTTGGTTCCGTAACGAGGATAGAATCCTGGTTCGGTTCGCAAAAGGCACGGATTAACAGATCGATAGCTTCATCACTTCCGTTACCCAGAAAGATCTGACCCGGCCGAACATCTTTTAATTCTGCAATCCTATCTTTCAACAATCGCTGCTTCGGATCCGGATACCGGTTATACGGAGAAGGATAGGGGTTTTCATTCGCATCGAGAAAAATCTCTGCTTCACCTTTAAACTCATCGCGCGCTGACGAATATGGTTTCATGTTCAGGATATTTTTCCTGACTAGTGTGCTGATATCAATAAAAGACTTCGAACGTTTTGCCATTGCGACAATTTCAGGGGTTATTTAATGCTTTCAGACGAATGCTCACCGCTTGCTTATGTCCTGTAAGTTGCTCGGCCTCAGCCATTTTCTCAACTACAGGGCCAAGTGCTTTCAAGCCGTCTTCGGTAAGTTTCTGAAACGTAATATACCGGATAAAACTTTCTAGCGAAACGCCAGCGGACGCTTTTGCATACCCGTTTGTCGGGAGGGTATGATTGGTGCCGGAAGCATAATCACCGATTGCCTCGGGTGAATAATTGCCGATGAACACGGAACCTGCGTTTATGATTTCGTCTGCACGTTCATCTGCTTCGCGCGTATTTATAATCAGGTGCTCAGGAGCATATTCATTAATGAAATCAATAGCTGTTCCGATCGTATCAAAGCAAATCGTCTTGCTGTGCTGCAATGATTTTTCGGCAATATTTTTTCGTGGAAGCGTGCTGAGCTGATTTTTAATTTCGGCTTTCACACTTTCAATGATTTTTTCATCTGTGACAACCAGCATCACCTGACTGTCCTCACCATGCTCGGCTTGCGATAACAAATCAGCAGCAACAAAAGATGGGTCAGCCGTTTCATCTGCGAACACCAGCACCTCAGACGGTCCGGCCGGCATGTCAATGGCAATACCATGCTGATTGACGAGTTGCTTAGCCTTGGTTACATATTGATTTCCAGGACCAAAGATTTTATAAACTTTCGGAACTGTTTCTGTTCCATACGCCATCGCTGCGATTGCCTGGGCTCCGCCAACTTTATAAATTTTTGTGATGCCTGTAACATGTGCAGCATAGATAATTGCTGCATTTATTTTTCCATCCTGATCGGGAGGTGTACAAAGTATTACATCTTCACACCCAGCAAGCTTTGCAGGGATACCGAGCATCAACGCGGTCGAGAACAATGGAGCGGAACCGCCCGGAATATAGATCCCGACTTTTTGAATTGCCACGGCTTTCCTCCAGCACGTTACACCGGGGATGGTTTCAACAGGAACAAGAGTTTGTTTCTGTGCAACGTGAAATTTTTCGATGTTAGCTGCAGCTGTTTGAATAGCAGCTTTCAATGCTGACGGAACTGATTGTACGGCTTGTTCGATTTCCTGATCTGTAACCTGAATCTGGGTTACATCAGCTTTATCGAACTGTTTGGTGAGCTCGCGCAAGGCTTCATCGCCCGAACGCTGAACGCGTGCGAGAATATTCTTTACCGAGTTCTCTAAAAATTCTAGCTCAACCTGCGGTCGCACACATAAGGTCGGCCATGTTTCGGGTGACGGATTTATAAAGATTTGCATTAGGAAATCATTTTTTCAATCGGGATAACTAAAATGCCTTGCGCTCCGAATGATTTTAACTGGTCGATTTTTTCCCAGAAATCATTTTCATCTACAACCGAGTGCAGCGAGCTCCAGCCTTCTTTACTTAACGGAATGATCGTTGGACTTTTCATTCCCGGAATAATGCCGGTAATTTTCTCAATTGCGTCATTCGGACAATTCAGCAGGATGTATTTATTGTTCCTGGCTTTTTGTACAGCTTCAATGCGGAACAAAAGCTTGTTCAGAATTTTTCTCTTTTCAGGATCAAGCTCCGGACTGGCAATCAGCACAGCTTCCGATTGCATTACTACTTCAACTTCTTTCAGACCGTTGCTTAACAAGGTGCTACCCGTACTCACCACATCGCAAATTGCATCTGCCAAACCGATTCCCGGAGCAATCTCGACTGAGCCGCTGATTTCGTGCAGCCCTGCCTGGATGTTATTTTTTGCCAGAAACGATTTTACAATGTTTGGGTAGGAGGTGGCAATATTCTTTCCGTTAAACCACGAGGGATCTGTGTAGGTATCGGCCCTTGGGATTGCCATCGAGAGCCTGCACTTGGCGAAGTCAAGCCGTTTGATGATTTCATTTTTCTTTTGCTTCTCGAAGAAAACATTCTCGCCCACAACGCCTACATCGGCAACCTTGTCTTCCACGTATTGCGGAATGTCGTCATCGCGCAGGAATAAGAGTTCGACCGGAAAGTTCCGCACTTGTGTTTTCAGCTGGTCTTTCCCGTTGCTGAACGACAGACCGCTTTCCTGTAAAAGCTCCAGCGAGCCTTCTTGTAATCTTCCGCTTTTTTGAATGGCAATTCGAAGTAGTGTGCTCATATTATTCTTAATCATCATTTTTTAATAAATCACTTGTCAGGTTTAGCCTGTCGATCCAATGTCACCCTGAGCCTGTCGAAGGGTGGATGAACCGCCTTCGACAGGCTCAGGCTGACATTAGT
>Ga0075160_10001149_pt1 | contig 16257 bp, 14 predicted proteins | sample JI91814C2DNA_FD_70969 | JGI IMG/M metagenome (GOLD analysis project Ga0075160, IMG submission 70969) | Wastewater effluent complex algal communities from Wisconsin, to seasonally profile nutrient transformation and Carbon sequestration -... | ecosystem: Engineered > WWTP > Effluent > Algae... | reverse complement strand
CGCGCGATCATCAACGCGATCCTCGAGCGCACTCCCACCGGTGCGGGGCACCGCCAAGCGCGCAAGGGGCGGTACGTCGAGCACGACCTGGGCAAGCGGATCGTGACCGAGGGCGCGACGCCCGACATCCTCTCGCAACTGAACGTGCCCGCCGAGTGGGCCGCCCGCTGCGAGGACTCCCACCACACCGGGCACGATGGCTCGGCGGACGCCCTGCGCAATCGCCTCGATCGCCTGACCAGCGACTCCAAGATCGCGACCCTCTTCCGCTCCAAGTTACCACAACTCGGGACGTACGGCGGCGGGAACCACTTCGGCGAGTGCGAGATCGTGCACGTTGAGGAGACTCGGCGAGCACAGGAAGCCGCACAGGTCTTCGGCCTGCGCGACAAGCACGTCGCGTTCCTCTCGCACTGCGGCTCGCGTGGCTGGGGTGCGTTCCTGGCGGACATCCAGTTCAAGGCGATGCAGAAGAAGTTCGCCGACTGGGGTATCCCGCTTCCCGGCGGCGACCGGCACATGGTCCACGCGCCGCTTGGTTCGACCGAGGCGAACGACTATCTCGACGACATGGCGATGGGCGCGAACTTCGCCACCGTGAACCACATGATCATCAACGCGCTCGTGCTCGAGGCGTTCCAGGAAGTGATTCCCGGCACCAAGGGCTCGCTCGTGTATCTGATCAGCCACAACATCGCGCGCAAGGAGATCGTGAAGAACGCGCCATCATGGGTGCACCGCAAGGGCGCGACGCGTGCGTTCCCCGCGAAGCACCACGCGCTCAAGGAGACGCCCTTCTACGACACCGGTCACCCGATCCTCCTCCCCGGCAACCCCGTGGACGGCTCCTCGGTCATGGTTGGCGAGGCGGGCGCGGAGAAGTCGTGCTATAGCGTGAACCACGGCGCGGGGCGGCGCATGAGCCGCACGGCCGCGACGAAGTCTTTGGACCAGGAGCAGATCGACCGCAAGTTCGACGAGGCGGACATCCTGACCAACTGCCGCAACTACCCGCGCGACGAGGCACCCCGCGCGTACAAGGACTTTGAAGAGGTGCTCAAGAGTGTGAAGCAGGCGGGCCTCGCAAGCGAGGTCGCACGGCTGAAGGCACGGTTCGTGATCAAGGATGGGGATAAGGCGGATGACTAAGACACGACACAACCCAGACCCGCAAGCGCGACCCTTGTCGACCCTTGCCTTTGTGGTCCGATGCCGACTCTGCAAGCAGACAGTGTCGCGACCGATCGCGTTTCTGGCGCCGAATGAACCGGTTCGCTTGAAGGACAAGCAGGCTGTCATGTCACCAGAACACTTTGTTCTGGCGTGCGAAGTTCCCGACTTGATGAGACGATACAACCTCGATCACGGCGTGCTCATGCACGCCGATGATTTGTTGGACACATCCTGTTACACCGCGTCGTTCGGGTGCTGTGGTTATCGCGGTGACAGCCCAAACCTGACTTGTTCCAAGTCGCACTTGCTGGGTACTCGTTGTGACGACTGTGTCGATCCCGCCTTTGTGCATTGCTCCTTGAACTACTGCGAACTGTTCCCTTTGCCACGGACCTGATCATGCCCCTTCAACAAACAATCCACATCGACGGCTCCCAAGGTGAAGGCGGCGGCCAGATCCTGCGCTCCTCCCTCGCCCTCTCCATGGTCACGAAGAAGCCCTTCCGCATCTCGCGCATCCGCGCCGGACGCGCGAAGCCCGGGCTGTTGCGCCAGCACCTCACGGGCGTAAACGCCGCCGCGACCATTTCCGGTGCGAAGGTCACCGGTGCGTCCTTGGGCTCCACCGAACTCACCTTCGAACCCAGCGGCACAATCAAGGGCAGCGCGTACCACTTCCCCATCGGCTCGGCCGGTGGCACGATGCTCGTGGTGCAGGCGATCCTGCCCGCGCTCCTGCACGCCGACGGTCCATCGTCGGTCATCATCGAGGGCGGCACTCACAACACGGCGGCTCCGTCGTTCGAGTTCGTCGAGCGGACACTGATTCCAGTGCTCAACCTCGCCGGCGCCCGCATTTCAATTCGCCTGGAACGACATGGCTTCTACCCCGCAGGTGGCGGGCGCGTCGTCCTCGCGGTCGAACCGGTGTCTGAGGCAAGGCCCCTCTCGCTGCTCACTCGCGGCGAGCGTCAGTCCATCCACGCGACGGCGATCGTGTCACAACTCTCCCGCGCCATCGCGGAGCGCGAGATCGCGGTGCTGTGCGAACGCCTGGGCATTGACGCCGCGAACACGACGATCACAAGCGTGCCAGAGGCAAAGGGTCCAGGGAACGCCGCACTCGTGGAACTGCGCTACGAGCAGTGCACGGAGGTCTTCTGCGCCTTTGGCGAACTGGGGAAGGGTGCAGAGGTCGTCGCGCGCGAACTCGCGGACGACGTGCGGGCCTACATCGCGGCAACTCACCCGGTGGGCGAGCATCTGGCGGATCAGTTGATGGTGCCGCTGGCCGTCCTTGCTGGTGGACGCTTCGCGACGGGGTCCTTGTCGTCACATGCGCGCACCAACCTGGATGTGCTCGACTCCTTCGGCGCGATCGCATCGTTCAAGGACAATGTGGTCTCGATCGAGCCGCTCGCGGCCCCTCGCGATCGTTAACGAGCGCGAGGGCGCGGGCGAGACACGATGATCTTCGAAATCCTGCGAGACGCATTCACTTCGCCTTGGGCGACTCACCTGCTGGCTTTGCAGTTTGAGCCGGCGTCGTGGCGCCCTTCGCCTCTGTCGTGCCATACTGCGCCGGAACAGTGGAGAGCCTCAGCATCTGGCTGAGTTTCACGACGTCCGAGACCTTCTTGGGCACGTCGGCATGCTTGACGCCAAAGTCAGAGAGCGTCACGGCGTAGTCGCACTTGATGAAAAGCAAACTGCCGGGCGCGATGTTCTTCGTCTTCTCCGATTCATCGAAGAATGAGATCTTGGCGTCAGGAACGCGGATCTCCTTCGTCACGCCATGCATCGACATCTGCCCGATGAGCGTCACGCTCCACGTCGAGAAGCCATCGCCCTTCTTGACTTCCTTCACATCCTCCACGCTGGAGAGGACAAAGCGGATGTTTGGGAACTCATCGGCGTTGAGCCATTCCTTTGCCGCAAGGTGCTCATCGCGCAGCGGGATGCCCGTGGCGAGTGATTTGATCGGGAGGAGCCATTCAGCGCCCGCGAGTTTCGCCGGCGCGTCCTTCGTGCCCGCGATCGCGAAACCCACAACCTCGTTGGATTTGCCGACGATCTTCTCGAGCGGCGCGTCGGTGGTGAACACCACCTGCGCATCGCGGCCTGCAAGCGTGTGATAGAGGGTTGCACCCTCGGGCACGGGGTTGGTGGGCTGTGGTTCACTCACGCGAGGCGTGATCGTCGCGGGCGTGGCCGAGGCGGGCGCCCCGGACGCTGGCTTCTTGCCCTCGTCCGGGGCGACAAAGGCGAGTGATGCGAGGACGATCGGGACAAAGACGTTCATCGTTGGCCTCCTGTGTGCAAACCTTCACGCTTGGCGTTGGCTCGCTTGCGACTGCTGCGGATCATGGTGATGCCCGAGAGAAAGACTGACGCGCCGACGACCGCCGCGACTGAGGGAATGTGCTTGGGATCCAGCCCGCCGGGCAAGAGTCCAAACGCGAAGCGGCTCGTGATCGTTGGCGCGGGTGCCGCGTCGCTCTTCTGGTCGAATCCTGCCTCTGCCAGCAGATCATCCTGCCCGGCAGGCGCGGGAGCGTCGGCCTGCTCGAGCCGCGCATTGGGCCAGCGGGTGTATCCCTCTGAACCCGTGAGGTACCACAACCCCGCTGCGCCGACGCACAGCACAGCGCTGACGCCATAGACAAGTGAATGGCATTTCATGGCTTCTTCTCCGAGGCCTCGATCTCGTCCTGGAACGCGGTGTGCGTGAGATCCATGAATCGCAAGCCGAGGAACCCCGTGCGATCGACAAAGAACAGTTCGCCATTGAGGTGCAGCAGGCGCGACCCAACCTCGGGAGGGGCGGTATCGAACGGTGCGGCGAACGTCAGCGTCGCGTGCCCGCGCGCGGGCAGATCCAACTCACCGGTCCATTCGCCATTCGCCACAGGGAACATCGCCTCGCCGTGGCTGATCTGGTACGAGAGTCGCTTGACCGTGAGATGACGTCCGCCGGGGTTCGACACATCAAGATGAAGCGTCGCGCCCGCGTCGTTCGACTCGGCCGCCGCGATGTCGATGAGGGGGTTGGAACTGTTCGCAACACAGCCGCCCAGCATCGCGCATGCCAGCGCACACCACAGGGCCGACGTTGCCGTGCGCGCTTTCATGACGTTGGAGCGACCAAAGGCCTGACTTCCCGAAGCGCCGAAAGACTGACTGGACATGTTTCCCTCCGCAAGAAGCCAAAGCGCCCGCGCGGCGCGACAAGATGAAGGCACACAACTCGATCGGGCCGGACGAGCACGCGACTGCCAACGCCGAACTTGCGTTGCAGCACCTTCCCGGGATCCTGGAAGTCACGTCCCTCCACGAGCACACGATCCCCTGAGTGGATCGTCGGCGCCTCGAGCACGTCCGCGTGACGCGCCTTCCCCGCGAGCATGAGCCACGTCATGCGAGGCCCCAGCAACTCATCGAGCGGGATCGCGCCTCGCCCAACGCCGACGACCATCGGCTGCGGCAGGTACGTTCCCGCTTCGCCCCGGGGCACAAGCAAGCCGCGCGACAGGCACGGCTGAATCTCGGGCCCGCGCAGTTTCCATGACTCGCCAAGTCCCTCGACGATCGAAACGCCCCGCATGACACCATGCAGAAAGGCGCCCCTCATCTTCGACGCCGGAGTCATGAGGCGACTGAGACGCTCCACCAATCGCAGGATCTTCTCGACATGAGGCCGTCGTTCTTGTTCGTATGAGTCGAGCGCCTCGCTGGTCAGCCACCCTTGTGTCACGCCGGCAATCTTGAACGCAAGGTTCGCCGCATCGCGCAGGCCAGCCCCCAGCCCCTGCCCCGCAAAGGGCGGCATCTGGTGCGCCGCATCCCCCGCAAGGAACACGCGACCGACACGCCAGCGATCCGCGATCGCGTACTTGAACCGAGCGATCGATCTCGTCACGATCTCCGCGTCGTCCACACCATCCCACCCCTGACGCAGCAGGCGGCGAACACGATCATCATCGCTGAGCCATGCGCCATGGTCGTCCTCGTTCAACTCCACCTCGACACGACGAATGCCGTGCGGGAGCGGCATCGTGACCGCCGCCCCGCTCGCACGGCAGCGGATCATCACGTGCCCCGGATCACCCCTGTCGACCACGTTGGCCACAAGCCAAGGGCGCGGCAGATCCGTCGCGGAGACGCTGATGCCCAGCGCCTCGCGCACGACGCTGCGCGCTCCATCGCATGCGATTGACCACGCGGCCACAGACTCGCCCTCGCGTCCATCAGCGTCTCTCCATCGCACCGAGACGGACTCGTCGTCCTGAGCAAGAGCATTCACCGTGACGCCTCGCCGCACGATGATCGATGGATTCCGCTCCGCCGCCTGCAGCAACTTCGCCTCGACTCGCCCCTGATGGATCGCCGCCGCGTGCGGGTGCCCCAGTTCGCTGACGCGCTGGTGGATTCGCAGGAAAGGCCGGTCCGTTGCATCAAGGTATGTGCAGATGCACTGCCCGGGTTCGCCGCTCACGATGTCGTCACGCAACAGATCCAGCACGCCACACGCCTGCCAGACGCGGAGCCCCTCATCGTCGACAGAGACAGCCCGGGGCTCGGTGCAAGGCGTCACCCTCTTCTCAAGCACTTCAACGCGAAGCCCCTGGCGCGCAAACAGCAACGCCGTCGTCAGTCCGACCGGTCCAGCGCCGATGATGACGACGTCGCGCCTCACGCGAGGCCCTCCCTCGGCGCGACGAACGCGATCTGCTGAGCCACCGCACCACGCCAGTAGTCGTAGTTGCGAATGTCCTTGAACCCCATCTCTCCCATCATCTCGCACAGTTTGTCCTGTGGCGGGAAGTACTTGTTCGACTCCGGGAGATAGCGGAATGAGTTGAACTCGCCGCGATGGAAGACGATCTTGCCAAGGATGGGCGCGAGTCGCTTGAAGTGGAGTTCATAGATCATGTTGAAGAAGCGGCCCCGAGGCTTTCCCTGATCGATGTTGCACACGAATCCACCCGGCTTGACGACCCGTTGCATCTCCGCCAGCCCGGCGCGCAAGTTCGTCAGGTTCCTCAGACCGAAACTGATCACCGCGGCGTCGAAGTGCCCGTCCGCGTACGGCAGGTTCAGCGCATCGCCCTCGTGCAGTTCGATCCGGTCCATCAGCGCTCCGGCTTTGCGTGCGGCGACCTTGAGCATCGCTTGCGATGCATCGATCCCCACCACGCGCACCCCGGGATTGGTCTTGACAATCTCGATCGCGATATCACCACTGCCGCAGCAAAGGTCCAGGATGAGCGACCCGGGCTTGATCGGCAAACGCCGCACGGCCGCCCGGTCGATCGCCGCCTTGGTCCCGAACGAGTGCATCACGTTCGTCGCGTCGTACTTCTCCGCAAGCCCATCAAAGAACTGGCGGTTGTATTCGGCCCACGTGGACGCACGAAAGTGCTTGTCAAATCCGACATCGCGGATGAGTTTCAACTTCGCCGTATCATCATGCGTTGCCATGGCTCAGCCTTCCTTTCCGACTTCGAGAAGGAGCATGTGCGCCCCGAACCCCGGGCCGAAACTCATCATGAGAACCTTGCCCGGCTCCGGGTTGGACTTGAGCAAACGCTCCAGGATCACCATCACCGTCGCGCTCGACATGTTCCCGCAGTCTCGCATGGTCTCTCGCGACAGTTTCGTCGAGCCGCCATACTTCGCGAGGATCGGCTCGATCCTGTCGAGGATCTTCACGCCTCCGGGATGGATCACGAAGTGTCGAATATCCCGCAGGGTGAGCCCCTCGGGCTTGAGGAGCGCGTCGGTCGCCGTCTCGAAGTTCTGCCCGATCACGTCGGGGAGGGTCGGGTGCAGGTTCATAAGGAAGCCGCCACTCGTCAGGTTGTACCCGAGCAACTCCAGCGTCTCGGGCACCTGGTGCGTGATCCACGACCTGATGCTCGCGACCCCGGGGCGGGCTCCCTTGCGAAGAATGGCACACCCAAGCCCATCCGAGAAGAGCGCACTGGACACGATGTTGTCCATGCTGAAGTCGTGGTGCTGCATCGTGTTCGTGGGCAACTCGATGTTCACGATCGCCCCGATCCCCTCGCTCCGGCCTCGCAGCATCTCGGACGCGTACATCATCGCCGACGCGCCCGCAGCACACCCCATCTCCGTCACCGGCAGGCGCAGCACGTCGGGACGAAAACCCAGCCGCTCCGCCATGTAAGCGTCGACCGAGGGAATCATGTACCCCGTGCACGAAGTCGTAACCAGAACATCAACATCCTTGGGCTTGATCCCCGCCTGCTGGAGCGTGTCGTCGAGCAGCGCGATCCCGAGGCGTTTGGCGTGGTGGCGATACCGCGCACTCGACTCTGTCAGCGAGCACGGCGTAAAGACCTCGTCAAGCGTGATGCACGACCGCCTCGTCTGAACGCCCGAGTTCTTGAGGATCCGCTTCGCCTTTGCCTGTTCGAGTTCCGGGCGGTCCTTGAGCCAATCCATGAACGCCGCTTCCACGGCGTCAAACTCGAACCGGTTCTCTGGCAGAAGGCTCCGCACCGCAACAACACTGAGAGGTGACTGCACGTTGGTACTTCCTGACTCGCGGGTCCCACTACCCGCACCAGCGTCGTTCACACACATGGTCACGACGCCACCCACTTCATCGTCAGGTTCACTCTACCCTCTGAGTGCTTATTCCTGCAGAGTTTGCAGAAGCCTGCAATCCAAGGACAAACACGCATGCAGCACCCGCGATCGCCGCACCTACGGCAATCAGGCAACTGGCTCGAAATCCATCCAGGAACGAGGCATGCACGACGTCCTGGAGGGCGCGAGCAGCCGCCTCTCCCGCGACGCCACGCACGCGCGTGATCACCTCCGTCGCCGCGCCAACGGACGAGCGCACCGCGTCGTGCGCTTCACCTGGAAGCGGCGATCCGGCGAGGTCGTGCCCGATTCGCGATCGATACACCGCGTTGAACGCGCTCCCCAGCGCCGCAACTCCAAGCGTCCCACCCACTTCGCGCAGCGTGTCATTGACCGACGACCCCGTCCCTGCTTTGTCGAGCGGCAGCGCGCCCATGATCGCCGCCGTGCCCACCGCATTCACGATCCCAAGTCCAGTCCCAAGCAAGCCCATCTGGCACGCCATGATCAAGTAAGGCGTCGCCGCACGATCGTTCGATGCCCACATGAACCCGCCCGCCATCAGGAGCAATCCAGCGGGCATGATCAGCGCCGAACCAAGACGACCACCGCGATTCGCCACGCGGGCATGCCATGCCGCGATCAACGCTCCCACGAGGATGAATCCCGCAAAGGGCAGCGTTCGTACGCCGGCCTCGAGGGCGCTGCACCCTTGGATGAACTGGAAGTACTGCGTCACCATGAACACAAACCCGAAGAGCCCGAAGAACGCCACCGCGAGCGCAAGGCATGCGGCAGAGAACGCCCGATCAAGGAAGCACGACATGTCCAGCACGGGCGAGGTCGTCCGGCGCTCCCACCAGATGAACACGCAAAGACAAACAACTCCAGCACTGATCGCTGCCACTGTGAACGTTGAAGTCCAGCCAACTTCTGGCGCTTCGATCAGTCCAAGCACCACGCCAAACACGCCCAGTGCCGAGAGTGCTGATCCAACGCAATCAAGCCTCGCATGCGTCCGATCGCCCGACTCTGTCACCCACCAGAACACACCGCCGATCGCAAGGAGCACCAAAGGCAGGTTGACGAGGAAGATCCATCCCCAGTGGCCATGCTCGAGCAACAACCCCGCAGCAATCGGGCCTATTGCCACGCCCAACCCGCTGCTCCCGGCCCACGCCGCGATCGCCTTTGAACGCTCCTTCGCGTCCGGGAAGGCATCCGAGATGATGGCGAGCGTGGACGGAAAGATCATCGCAGCGCCGAGGCCCATCATCGCACGCCAGGCGATGAGATCCATCGAAGAGTCGGCCATCGCCGCGCCGACAGAGGTCGCCGCGAACGCCAGAAGCCCCAGCACGAGCATCTTCTTGCGCCCGAATCGATCCGCCGCTCCCCCCGCAGGCATGAGCAGCGTCGCAAACGCCAGGATGTATGCATCCACAATCCACTGCAGGCGGCTGTTGCTCGCCCCGTGCAACTCTCGCGCGAGCGTCGGCAACGCAACGTTCACGATCGAGCCGTCCATCACGATCACGATCGCCGCCAGGCACATTGTGCCCAGCACGCCCCACTGCCTTTGAGACCAGGCCGACCGCTCCGCAGTGAGTTCCAACAACGCCCCCTTGCGAACCACCATCATTCCAGCGCAGCCCAATCCCCCAATCGGGTACACTACCGACGACCTTTCGCCCACTGCAAAGATTGCGGCTTGGACCTGGGTACCGGTACCCTCGCGCGTGAACCAGCGGGCCTTGGAGCGACGGATGGGAGTTTCTCGCCAGCAACTGATCGCGATGGTCCTGCTCGTGGTCCTTCCATTATGCGTCGCCGCGATCACGGCTCTGGGCCTGTGGAATCTCGAACGATCGCAGGAGCACGTCGCCGAGGAGTATCAGGAAGTTCGCCTCCTGCACCCCATCGACCGCGACCTGAGCAACGCGATCCTCGCCCTCGAGAGTTCCGATCCCGCGCTCCACGCGACCGCCCGCCGCTTGCTGGAACAGGCACAGACCTCCCTCGTCAAGTACCTCGCCACACAGTTCGACGACATCGCCGAGAAGGAACACCAGGCTCTCGAGTCGGGCGAGGCGTCGGACCTGCTCAACAGACTGCGCGACACCCTTGACCTTGAACCAGCCCAACTGCCCGCGCGTGTCGGGGACGTGTCCAAGATCCGCGAAGGGTTGGGATTGCTCCAGGACGCCGCCGACACGGGCGTCAACTCCGCCCAGGGCGATGCCCACTCGTCGCGGCGATCCACGCTCTCATGGGTCATCGGCGCCAGCCTCGCCTGCGCGTTCCTGTGCATCGCCCTTCTCACCTGGTCCACGCGAAGCGTCAACCAACGCCTGCACGACCTGCGCGAGCGCCTCGCCGCCCAGGCAACCGGCCCGGTCCCAAAGCCCGCGAGAGAGATCGGCGGCGTCGTCACGCAGATCGAAGAACTCAACAGCCGCATGATCCAGAAGATCGAAGAGAGCGGCCGCGAACTGCTCCGCCGCGAACGCCTCGCGGGCATCGGCCTCCTTGCCGCTGACGTCGCTCACGAGATCAACAACCCCATGAACGCGATGCTGGGGCTCAGCGAACTGGGGCTGCAGACCGTCGAGAAGGGTCCGATCGACGAGGCCGCACGCGGCGAACTCGCAGAGTCCCTCCGCGTCGTCCGCCGCGAAGCGCTCCGATGCAAAGCGATCGTGGCTCGCCTCATGGCCATGGTCCGCTCCGATCGCAAGCCCACCTGGTTCGACGCCGCCCATCTCATTCAGGAAACCATCCAGGTCGCGCAGGCCGCCCGCCCAGATCGCGCGTCCTGTTATGTCAACGCCTGCGATGGCCTGAGCGTCGCAACCTTCGCTCCCGCCAATGACGTGCGCCAGATTCTCCTCACCCTCCTGATCAACGCCGCCGACGCAGTCCAAGCCACCGGCCGCATCGAGGTTGACGCGACCCGCACAGAGAAAGAGATCTGGCTTCGCGTGCGCGACAACGGCCGAGGCTTCACCGAAGCCATGCGCCAGACCTTCTTCACCCCGTTCCACTCCTATAGCGAAGATGGTCGAGGCATGGGCCTGGGCCTCTCGATCGCCCAGGCGCTTGCGGAACCCATGGGTGCCACGCTCCGCGCCTTCAGCGACGGCCCGGGCAGCGGCAGCACCTTCATCCTCGCGCTTCCCCTCAAAGAGGAAACACCATGACCGTCGCCCCACGCCGCGTCCTCATCGTCGAGGACGACTCCTCCCAACAACTCATGTACCAGCGTGCGCTGCGCACCATGGACTTCGAGTCCGTCACCGCTTCGTCCGCGCCAGAAGCGCTCCGAGCCCTCGCGAAAGACAAGTTCGCCATCGTCATCCTCGATCTCAACCTCAGCGGCGAACTCAGCCTCGATCTCTTCGAAGAGATTCGCGAGCGCTACCCAGCCATCTCCGTCGTCATCGCCACGGGCCACGGCACGTTCGAGTTCGCACGTCGCTCCATCCACCGCGACGTCGTCGACTTCCTCACCAAACCGATCCCCCTCTCCGATCTCGAGCGCGCCCTCGATCGTGCCTGGTCACGCCATGTCCTGGTCCAGACGCCCGTCTCCAAACTCCTCCTCCCGCGCATCTCGAATGACGCCGTCGAAGAGTCAACACCCGACGAAGCGGCCCCAGCATGGCTCACCACTCGCAAGAGCCTCAACCTTGACGTCTTCGAGCGCGAACTCATCATGGAAGCCCTCCGTCGCAGCGGCGACAACCGCAAGATGGCCGCCGACATGCTCGGCATGAGCGAGCGCAAACTCTACTACCGCCTCACGCAATATCGCGTTTCCTAGGCCCAAAGGCCGCCGAAGCCCGCGCTCCCGCTGTCCACTTGACGCGCGACCACCTCCCGCTACACTCCTGCCAGCATCAAGAGTCCCGGGCAGTTTTCTGACCCGGGCGGCAACCGAGCCGACGAACAACGTCGGTCGCGGTGCCGAGGCCTACCCCAGCGGGGGGACCGATGCGGCCGGGACGCTTTCGAGGGGACTCCCTCGCAAACGCCCAGCAAACCGACGCCAATGTTTGGCGTCACCCCCGCACAGTTCGTCCGTTCGCTCGCCGCCAACACCGCGGTGCTCGACGTACGTCCACTGGGTGCCGCAACCGCGGCGTGGCCAATGCTTGATGTCGTGAGGAGTTCACGACATGTCCGTTCGCCCATCCAATCGTTCCGTCACCCGCACCGCCACACCATCTTCGAGCAATCCCGACACGATCGCCGTCTTCGGGCGCAAGTCCCACGAGCGCCGCACAGGCCCGCTCGTGCCGGGGATCATCCAGAGCACCACCTACACGCAAGACCGCGTCGGCGAGTATGTTGGCCCGACGTACTCCCGCGTCGCCAACCCCAGCGTCGATGAACTCGAAGCCGTGCTCGGCGATCTCGAAGACGCGCCGCCCAGCGTCGCCTTCGCCACAGGCCTCGCCGCAGAAACCGCCTTGTTTCTCGCACTCCTGAAGGCCGGCGACCACGCGATCGTCGGCGAAGCGCTCTATGGCGGCACCGTCCGCCTCTTCCGCACCCTCCTCGCCGACCTGGGCATCGCCTGCACCTTCGTCGACACCACCAACCCCTCCGCCATTCGCGCTGCGCTTCGCCCCAACACGAAACTCATCTTTGTCGAGACACCCTCCAACCCCACGCTTCTGCTCACGGACCTTCAAGCCGTCGCCGCGATCGCGAACGAGGCTAGCGTCGTCCTCGCCGTCGACAACACCTTCCTCACGCCCATCCTCCAGCGCCCCCTCGACTTCGGCGCGCACGTCAGCGTCTACAGCACCACCAAGCACATCGAAGGGCACAGCACCGCGCTCGGCGGCGTCGTCACCACACGCGATCAAGCTATCCTCGATCGCCTCCGCTTCGTCCGCAAGTGCACCGGCAACATCATCGCCCCCTTCAACGCCTGGCTCACCACTCGTGGCATCAAGACACTTCCATTGCGATTGCGTGAACACTCACGCAATGCGCTCACCGTCGCGCAATGGCTCGAGCAGCACCCCGGCGTCGAGCGCGTCTACTACCCGGGCCTCGCGTCATTCGAACAATCCGAACTCGCCCGTCGCCAGCACATCGGAGGCTTCCATGGCGGCGTCGTCGCCTTCGAACTCGTCGGCGGGCTCGATGCAGGCCGCATCCTCATGAACTCCGTCCACCTCTGCCGCCTCGTCGAGCACATCGGCAGCGTCGAGACGCTCATCACCCACTCCGCCAGCATGACCCACGCCGACGTCCCGCCCGAACTCCGCCGCCGCGTCGGGATCACCGATGGCCTCGTGCGCCTCAGCGTGGGCCTCGAGTCGCCCGACGACATCATCCTCGATCTCGAATCAGCCATCGCCGCCGCGCTCGAGCACACCAACGCCACCCCCACACCTGCCCTCTCCGGAGGTGTCGCGTGAGCCAGAACACCATCGTCCTCAAGTTCGGCAGTTCCATCCTCCCCACGGAAGACTCCCTCCCGCAGGCAGTCGCCGAAATCCGCCGCCAACTCGCCAAAGGCCGGCGAGTCATCGCCGTCGTCTCCGCCTTCGCGGGCGTGACCGATGCGCTCCTCGCCAAGGCCGCAACATTCGAGAATCAGCAATCGCACTTCCACGACCCTTCCTCCGTCGCCGCCCTCGTCGCGACCGGCGAAGCAACCAGCGTCGCGTTCCTCACGCTCGCGCTCTTCCAGGCGGGCATTCCGGCCTCCGCCCTCGATGCCGGCGCGATCTCCTTGCGCACCGAAGGCCGCGCCGACGACGCGTCGCCCGAGTCCATCGACACCCACGCCATCAACCGCTCGCTCGTCGATCGCCCCGTCCTCGTCGTCCCGGGATTTGTCGGCCGCGACGCACTCGGCCGCGCCACGCTCCTGGGCCGAGGTGGTTCCGACCTCTCCGCCCTCTTCATCGCCGCCAAACTCTGGGCACAGTGCATCCTCTTCAAGGACGTCAACGGCGTCTACGACCGCGATCCCGCGACCGATCCGGCGCGTGCCCGACGCTTTGCATGCGTTTCCTACGACTCGGTGCTTGCCCTCCCCGAGAGCATCGTGCAGCACAAGGCCGTGCGCTTCGCCCGCGATGCGCACCTCCACTTCACCATCGCCGCCCTCGGCCACGATCACGGCACGCTCGTCCACGATGGCGACGATCAGTTTGCTGATGCCTCCCAGCGTGCCTCCAACTCCCGCCCTCGCTCCGCTGTCGCGCAGAAAGGGTTGCTTTGTCCATGAACGCGCACGCCCCCATCGTCATCCTCGGCGCCACGGGTGCAGTCGGCCGTGAAGTCCTGCACATCCTCGCCCACCGAGGCGTCCCCGCTTCGCGCATCCGCGCCCTCGCCTCGGAACGATCCGTCGGCACCAGCATCACCTATGCGCACGATTCCGTCGTGGTGCGCGAGGTGGCACCACGCGAGTTCGAGGGCGCCTCTCTCGCCATCTTTGCAGGCTCCGCCGATCTCTCCAGGCGATGGGCACCCATCGCCCTCGAGCAAGGCGTGACCGTCATCGACAACTCCTCGGCCTTTCGCCTCGACCACAGCGTCCCGCTCGTCGTGCCGGAGATCAATCCAGAGGTTCTGGACAGCGCCACAGTCAACCCACGAGGCAGTGCGCGCCTCATCGCCAATCCCAACTGCTCCACCATTCTCCTCCTCGTCGCCTTGGGGCCGCTGCGCCGCGCCTTTGGCATCCGCCGCATCGACGTCGCAACCTACCAGGCCGTCTCGGGCGCGGGGCTCGAGGCGATCGACGAACTGCACACCCAGGCCCGCGCCTCGCTCGTCGGTGCCGGTGCATCTTCATCGCCCCGCGTCTTCAAAGAGCCCTGCGCCTTCAACGTCTTCAGCCATGATTCCGCGATCAACATCGACGACGGCACCAATGGCGAAGAACGCAAGATCATCGACGAATCACGCAAAATCTGGCAGGATCCCTCACTCCGCATCACCCCCACCTGCGTCCGCGTCCCCGTCGTCCGCGCGCACACGATGGCCGTCACCGTGGAACTATCGCGCCCAACGCACGAGGCCGACCTCCGCGCCGCCCTCGCCGACGCGCCCGGCGTCACGCTCGTCGACGACCGTACCAACAACGCCTTCCCAACCCCTCTCAAAGCCAGCGGCCAGGACAAAGTCCTCGTCGGCCGCATCCGCCCCGACCCATGCGACAAGCCCGATTCGCAAGGCCGCCATTCGCGATTCTGCCTCCTCCTCTCCGGCGACCAACTCCGCAAAGGGGCGGCCACCAACGCCGTGCAGATCGCGGACCTCGTGGGCGCGATCTAACGGCGACGTGCGCAGAATGCAGCAGGCTCCTTACTATCCTGTGTGCGGCACCTCTCCACACGATCTCGCAAGTGGCTCTTGCTGTTGCTGAGCTTCTTTCTCTTCATCGACTTCGTTGTTGTGGGTCTCATGCAAGCACCAAGGCGGCGCGGCACCTTTGATCCGCCATGCTACCCAATCACGGGCTCGACTGGCCAGTTCACACTGGCCGACCCCAACTCCAGCAACTGGATAGGAAACGCCATGTTCATTGTGCGCCGGCACAACGGAGCCTGTCTGTGGGCACCAACTAGGAACGTGCTCGACGTGCGCATCGAGGTGTTTCCGTACGACAACAGTGCCACAACACCAGCCGATCGTGTCCGGATCGGCAATCGGTGGGCCGACAAGCGGGGCGATTCACGTGCGGAGGTGGCTCTATTCCGCGCAGGAGGTGGCCAGCAGATCGAACTACGCCCTTGGGGATACGTGCACAACTCACTTGCCGCATTCGCCGCACTCGGCTTCCTCGCGTGCGCATTCTCCCTTCTCCGCGACCGATTCGCCGCCGCCCGCGTCGCGAATCGCATCAGCCAAGGCCTCTGTGCCAACTGTGGCTACCCATGGACCCCTCCGCGCTGTCCGGAGTGTGGGCACGAGGCTCCGAAGTAGAACGGCTTCGTTTCCAACCGCCCCGCCGCCGACGCGAACTTTCTCATCATGCCTCTGTCTTGTTCACGTCTTCGGGACCGCATCTCCATGCACTTCGATCGGCCTTTGGTCGGTACCTGCTTCCTGTGGCGCGATCCGCTCGCACCTTCCGCGTCCTCATACGGGCCGCCGCACCTTGACCCGTCGGCCTTCCTGTATGATCCAACGACCGCGCCCGGCGCAAAGGTGACGTGATGACCACCATGAACACGACCAACGCCAATATCACCATCCTCCTCCGCGCCGCCGCCCTCGGCAACGCCCAGGACGCCGAGCGACTGATGGCCGCCATCTACGACGATCTCAAGCGCCTCGCCGCCAGCCAACTGCGTGGCGAGCGCCCGGGGCACACGCTCAACCACACCGCCCTCGTCCACGAGGCCTACATCCGCCTCATCAACCAGCGCAACGTCGACTGGAACGACCGCCTCCACTTCTTCTCCATCGCCGCACGCATCATCCGGCGCATCC